>Ga0058701_10003746_pt1 | contig 12141 bp, 8 predicted proteins | sample AgamicOrMae_FD_97039 | JGI IMG/M metagenome (GOLD analysis project Ga0058701, IMG submission 97039) | Agave microbial communities from Guanajuato, Mexico - Or.Ma.e | ecosystem: Host-associated > Plants > Phyllosphere > Phylloplane/Leaf | place: Guanajuato, Mexico | collected 2012-06-04 | reverse complement strand
ACAAAAAATGACAAAACTGGGTTTAAAAATCTGAAAAGCACGAAAAACTATTACATTTGACTAAATAAACAATCAAAATTAGTTTGCGGCCAATAATAATGGTTATTCTAATTTCTCAAAATTGTCGCCATTGCTGATTAGACTCATTTTCTCTACATAATGTGCTGTTTTTAGAGATTTTAATCAAATACTTTTCTTAAACGACGATAAGATACTAATTCTTTTGTCTCAATTTGTTCATCTCAACTCGATCAATCACGTGTAACGTTTTTTAAACAAACTTATCGAGCAAATTTTCTCGTAAAATATAAAAAACTTGAATATTTTAGTACACATTTACATAACGTCACGTAATTCTTGCTATCTTTGAATGCCCAAAACTAATTATTTGAGACGGTGACAAGTCGTTTTTAACTGTCGGGTGTGTGTAATAACATCTTAGCTGTATTTCTGATTAATTAAAAGAGCCTGTTATCGGCACTCTTTAGCTCGATGAAACATCCTGAAGTCCAACTAAATTTCTTACAAAAAGGTATAAAATAGTCACCGGCTATATAAAGGAAACGCAACTCTTACAATAACCGCTGGAAAGTTGATATTGTAAAGAAAACCGACCCGAGAGTAGCGACAAGCACACTGACCGCACGTGCCAAGACCCTTTAGGGTTGCTGATGGTCGCAGATGAAGCGTCGGGCCTCATTCAGAGGGGGAGAGGGTGTGGAGGCCTATTTGGTTTATGAAAAGGCACAGAAAGCGCCTCTTTTCTGACTGACCTAATTTTTTTAGCCAGTCGTTCCAAAAAAGATGAAAGTTTTTGGAGCAAAAGGCACTGTGACACAATGTCGGATAAATGGCCCGAGTTAGATTATGTATGTTATTGAATGTTAAAAGTTCTACTTCCTCAGTGACCTATATCTCAGATATACCTTCTTCGGTGACCTAATCAGGCACAAGACGAACTTCTCCCACTAGCCTTATTTTGTATATGCGAATGAATAATCTGTTAACCGTCCCCTTAGAACTTAAGAAAGTGTAATTCATGAAGCCCAATGCTCTTGAACTAACTTCTCGAGAACTGTCGGATTTCCTGTAGAAAATGTTTTTGTACTTTTGAAAGTAGCAGGGCAGTGAGAGGTGCAGGGCGTACAGTCGATTGTTACAGTCCTTTGAGCCATGCGCGGATTTCACCGATGTCAGGCTGGCGTTTGAGGGGACTGGGAGGGGAGAGTGCTCGCCTCCCCTCCCCTCCCCTGCGGTTGCCATGGTGACATGGTTGAAATCTGCGCAGTTGTATTGGGGCCAAAGGCTTTACAGCGTTACTAGGGTTGTATGGATGTCCTGTGTCAACTGCCCGTTGTAAGGGCAATGCTCAAAACCTTGTTTAACGGAGTGTAATGTATCTGTACTTAGATGAAATCAATAAATGATCTGACGGTAAGGCCAATGTACGGATTGTTTTGTTTTTCTTATTACTGTGATTCAATGTTGTTGTATCCTGCATCAAGTTTCCACCTTAATAAATACTGACGGATCAGTCAAATAATCTTGTTGAATACAAAACCTAAGCATTTATTTTTCTGGCCTCCCTGGGTTCAATGCCCATACACTGGAAAAAATATTTAAAAATCTTCCACTTTACGCTTTTGGTTTTAAAGCTTGCATTTCCATTACTTACCCTGGTTCAAACCTCCCGGAAAAAAAATGTTAGCAGTGGCAGCTAACGCGTTAATTAATATACAGTACAGTCTCATCAGTCATATGTCTCTCAGTTGTAAGTCACACTTTTAAGTACTTTACATGGCGTTATACGGGATATTACTTTCACTCTTGTACGTCCCTCTCAGTTCTACGTCCAAACTTATGAGTCCGGCGACATATAAACGAGATTCCACTGTAGCAGGTGCTACTAATTTTAGCTGCCATTGCTTACTTTTTAGCAGCCATTGATAACGTTAGCTGTAGCTACTAATAAGTTAAGAGCTACAAATCTAGCAAATTTGTCTGTTCAGCTAATATTCTAGCTGCTACATCTAATGTTAGCAATGACTGCTAAAAAGTTAGCAATGTCTGCTAAAATTATTTGTACCTAGCATAACAATTGACGCGTTAGCTGCCGCTGCTATTTTTCTTGTGGGCGCACGAGATATGAACAAAAACGGTTTTCATAAAGTCGGTAGTTCCAACGGAAATGTGCGGTATCGTACGTTGAACGACACAAATCTCTTCGGAAATTTTCGAAATGTTAAGCGATAAAAATGGAGCCACAAGGCTTTTATTACAGGCACAGAGAGCCATTGTTCGAGTTACTCAAAGTAACTAGACATGTCGACACCTTTTCACTGCTCTCATAATCTAACTGATACGGTGTCATTTCAGAAAGTGGAAGTTTAACGTTCTCCGACTGCGCCGCGGCGAGCAATCCAGCTCGACTTCAGCGCTCAACATAACAAATTAATACCAGTATAATTAGCAATGTTAATTAAAGGGTCGTGGGTTGGTTGAAAAGATGAAAATCTTCCATACGATCGTTTTTGCATAATTAGATTGATTTGCATTGTGGTTCAGTAAACAGTCTCGCAAGTTTATTGGCGCCCTTAAGTCATTCATTTAATTGATTGGCAATACCAGAATGTTCCATTTGTTTCCATAGCTGAAACGCACGCACAGTGAATAAATGGTCGAGTTGATTTCATTGGTGCGCTGCAGCGCTGAAATAAATACAATCATTCGCCGTTTATGAGAAGATGCGATGGTTACGCTAAAGCAGCAGATTTGCTTGGGTAGCTGCCACAAGCGCCAACGCCGCAAGCGCCAATCAGTAACCGCCAAACGAGAAAAGTCGCAAACGCCAAAGGTCTTAACCGCAATACTTACCTTACCTAACCTAACTTAACCTAACCTAACTTAGCCTAACCTAACTTGACCTAACCTAACCTATACGAACTTTGGCGTTTGCGACTTTTCTCGTTTGGCGGTTACGGACTAGCGCTTGCGGCGTTGGCGCTTGTGGTTCTTGGCGCTATCGAATGCCCCCCGATTTGCTTTATCTGAGAATCTTGATTAAGGGTTAGTAGATATATTTTTAATTTGGAAGGTTAAACTTTCTACCACCTGTGTCCGACCTTCCGTTGTCAGGTTGAGCTGAGCGAAAGGGTGGAGTGGTAGGTACATGTCATCTAAGTTAACCTACTCCAACAGACGCCAAGTCTGAAGCCGCTTGCCCTTATTTCTCGGCGGCATTTACTGGCACCGAGGAGTGAGAGGCACCAGGCTGGGCAACAGCGGAGCGGAACGTTACGGGAGCGAGTCATAGGGCACTTATCTCAATCGAAACCTACGCTGCTATACATTAGAATGAGGTTAACCCATAACAGCCCAAATAATTTAAAGTGAAATTTAGCTTAAGAGAATTTGGAAGGTTTTTTTTTCCATTAAATTATGAAATTTTAAGCTTTGAAAAATGCCTAAATTATTAAGTTTCAGGTTTCCAGAGGGGTGATATGTTTTAAACTGCGACAATACCAAAAACTGAAAAATATTTTTTTCTATATCTTCGAACGGCATCGCTGGGCGGTAGTGGGTTAATCTTCATGATTCAAATGGAGGGTCATTTAAACCAGAGTTTATGTAAAAAAAAATATAAAAAAATAAAGATCTTAAAAACTGATAGGGTAGAGTGCGTAAGGTTAACGTGTTAGGTCATTTTGATAACAAAGTAAATCATGGTGACCTTAAAAAGAAGAAACAAATAAATTCCCACAATTTCCCCGACTAAAAACACGCGCTACTGTTCAGAAGAAAAAAAAATACCTACTGTTTTCCCAGACAGATAGGCCTACACGAATTTTCGCACAATTTTACACGACTTTTTCGACAGTAAAAATATACGATTTTTCTTGGGTAAAATCACAGCTTGCAAAACAATGCAAACTTCACAAATTCGCCACGGCAAGTTTTATTTTTCAACGGCACGGCCGCCTTGCAGCTCTCATTTGTCAAAATGGCTTCAACAAGTTAAGCCGCGCATAATTTCGTGTATAATGCGGTGTGTTTTAAACACGGCCAACGGATTGCAGGAGCGATTTCAACAAAACGTCTTCCGATAATATCCATCTTCCGATCCTTGCATAAAATACCCCAAATTAAACAAGCAATTATGCGGAAGAAATTCTGCACCGTTTATCTTGATAACAACGTGAACGAAGCAAAGCTTAAGCGACTCTTTTGTTAAACCAATTTTTTGAAGAAGAGGGGAAAAAAACGGTCTTGTTCGGTCAGTTTGGGGTGAGTCAGGTCTGGTTAGGTTAGGAGAGTTTTGGTGAGATTTGGTCAGGAGGTCACGTCGCAGGATGAGTTGAAGTCAAGTTATACATTAGGTAAATGAACATTTTCGTCAAAGAACAATGTCACCGGATTTCGCGACTCCATTTTTAAACGCGACAAACTTAAACCGGTAGAGATAACTTTGGTGATTGACGCGGTTTTTGAAATGTCTATCATAGTAGGTAGCTAGTCTCATGATAAGGGTGAGTATGTGAGAGCGTTGTGTGTTTGCGTGGTGCGTGTATGTGAGGGTTAGGGTGAGTGCAAGGGTGTTTACCTAGCACCAAACTCATTCAGTCCAAAATTTTGCCGTTATATCCCGTTTGTCGTTGTGTCGCCGACATTGTTACAGACTAGAATAGCGAGGATAAATTAGTAGTTGGTCGAAATGAGATTCTACGCATGGTGCTTACAGTGCGGTACGCCATAACTTCCCGAATCGGCGGAGCGCATCCAAATTGGCCGAATTGCCAATCGCGATTCAATGGGATCGTGACTTTTGACGCTCATAATGGAACTGACAAGGAGAATACTACAAGTGTCCGCCTCGCCGCTTTGATTAAAGGGTTGACAATGTTGAGGGGTTGGTTTTGACAGTTTTTCTAAGCTAAAAATTAATTGCAAAAGCTTACATTTAATGTTTAGAATACTGTTAATGAACACAAATAAGTTTTATGAGATCGCCTTCAAAAATAGACATTGTTATGGAGACCCAGAAAGTTAAATCCATATGGCACAAAAAGTTTAAGGAGTCTTGCGATATTCTGACTATTTTTTCTCTACAAGACGATTTTATGAATTTTATTTTACATACAGTAAACTGGGTCAGTTTTCATAGTTTATCCTCTTTTGACAGACGGCTCTGAAAACGTGTTTTCTTGCCTGTCCTGATGTCTTCACGTCACATCAATACTGCAGAACACACGTTTCCGCAGCCAACCCGGCGAAAAAAAAGGGGAAGAGAAAATTACCCCTATTTTACTACGGTGGTACCGGTGCGCGCAAAGTAAAATCATTAAAATGACCGCACCATACCTCATAAACGGTTCAAAATATTGTGGGATCCTGAAAATTTAGCCATAAACAAGCCTTCCCCCTTTTTGGGGGGGGGGTCAACTCCAAATAAGTTACTTATTGTGTTCCATTTTAACGCTATTTTAAACATAGCCTAGTCAATGACAGCAATTACGTTTTTGCTTGAAATCCGCCGAAACCATGCCTTTTAATGTCCACAACCTTTCAATATGTATTAGGTTGATTTCCTTGTGTCTAAGTCACCCTTGTATTAACATAGGTGTGCGAATAGAACTAACCTTAAATCAAATCGGAAGTGGTTGTGATGGCCGCCTTGTGAGCGGGCCTGTACTGAGCGACATATTTTTCATCATTTGTAGCGAATCATCGAATCTATCACCTCCTGAGCTACTATAACTTTCGGGAAGTTAACCTCAAAACCTAAACAAGGAAATAGGGTTATGTGGAGAGATATGAGACAAAGTTCTTCATCAGAATCGATCACAGAACAGAAAAAGGAAACAACGTGCAGAATAGAAAACAAAACAACGCCGTGGGGGAAGGTGGGCCAAGAACTCGTCTCAAAATCCTAAGCACAGTACAATCAACATGAGCCAAAACCCACGAAAAGCGACCATCGAGTGTTTCCAAAATTGGCAAAAACTAACGGTCCTTGTCTTTATAAGGTTAGGCCCGGCGTAAACGGGCATAACCGTTGAAGGTGATGCTTAATCTTACGAGGGTAGGACGTCCAACTCTAATGTAAGAACAACATACCTTTTTTGTAGCAGCTTAACCCATTCTATTTGATGGTGGAAGCAGTGTTTGTATCGGCTGATGTTTTGAAAGACGCACTTCCACAATACACTCGTCCGCTAATTACATTATGAGACTACACACTCATGATTACACTTTAGGCACAACATTTACTCAAACCGGAATGTCAAAAAAGACACACTATCGTGTACGCACATGTTACTCGAAAGAACGCCGGGAGTGAATGTTGACATGGGAAGGGGGGGGGATTGCCAGCTGAACACAGCTGATCTGACACGACGACTCTCATGCCAACATTTTTTATCTGTGCAGTTAGCACTAGGCAACGAAAATGCTGGACTATCTAAGCGAGTAAGATAATTAAACGCCTACCTGGAGTATTAGGCTCAGTCTTAATTGTGATACGATTGCGATATCTTCGAGAGTGTCCTTCACCAATTCGAATGTCTGGTTCCTGAGTTGGTCTACTTGAGACTGGAAGCGCGCCGGCCGGCGCCGGCAAGGCGCGCGATTTGGATGCTAACCAAGCGGCCGTAAGCAAAATGACGTCAGAATCAGTAAGTAGCGCGATTGCATTACCCTATCGACCGCCCACAAAATAGCAATAAAAAAAGGAGCAGTGAACTTCGTTGAAAAATTTTGTGCCGATCCTAAAAATTCACTTTCTTTCATTAATTTGTAAACAATATCACCGATACTCTATATGTTTTGGGTCCTCCAAGAATAAATCCCAGTCAAAATTATCTTCTGAATAGAACAAACGTGATTTTTTAACACAAGTGTTTGGCGCAATTTGGCACGATGACTGAAGGAGGTCGTGAATGATAAATGTATCGTTGATCTACTACAATAATTGAGTGATGAAATTGGTCTCCATCAGGTTTGTTGTAGATTTCAGCACGCTTCGTACATCGAATGTTCATAAAAGCGTAGGAGTCGGGTCAACTCTGTGGTTTCTATCCAAATTTCGAGTTGTACTTTATTCGTAGCAGCCCGTCTACCCATACTGAATTATCTATCCGACAGAGGACGCACAGGCGAAACTTATTGGGGCAGAACAGCTAGAAATAAGGAGGTGCTTCCATTTTTTTAATTTTTTTTTTATTTCATTGAGCGCTGATTTTGGATAGTCCACTCGTAAAAGGGCAATATATAAGGGGGAAAAAACATTTCTTTATGCACCTGGCCGACCGATATATGCCTACCTTGGATAGGCTTACATTTGATACGATGTTAGAAAACGGGAAAGTTAAAAATTGAATTACAAGAAAAGCAAAGTTACAGTCGAGACCAAAATTAGCAACCCCTGTATTTTTTATTTTTTGGGATGGTATTTTTTCGTAGTGTGATACAGTACCACGGAAGATTAATGCCCGCAAGACATTCCCGATAATAAATTACAAATGGTTTGCGACATTTGATCTCGCCTACATTTCCAAGTTTTAAGTCCGCAACTAACTGTGTACTACAAGTTCAGCTGACAATGTGAGCGTTAATACGTCATGAGTAAGGCGACGGGCTCAAGTTCTGCGTGAAACGGGTCCAGGAAATTTCCGTGGCCTCATAAGCCACTTGTCCTACTTTGTGTGTTTCGAGAAGCGCCGTCACAAAGTACCAAAGGTACATGCATAAATATGAGAATTTTTGAAACGGAGGCGAGCACCATGCTTTCCGACACGGCTATGCGCCAAGAGTAGAGTCACTCGATTATGGTTATCTGCTGTTACAATCGATAAGGTTAGTTTAGGTTGCATGAGTGCTTCTTGCGTCTATAAAATCAACACCAGATATTATGAAGTAACTTTATTCCGCAATTTTTCAAATAATAAATCTCAAAATATTTACAAGAAACAGAAAAATAAAAAGTATTATGAGCAATCAAACTCGCGACGCGATGCTGCAGCGCCGACAAACAAAATCTTCGTCTTCTTTAACGTCTCTTTTGTCCATTCCGAGGCAGTAAAGATGGAACCACTGTTCGCATCCACCGTCACATTGCACCCAGTTCACCTCCCGTTCTGTAGAAACAAGTCACCTTACATTAATCACCGGTTTATGGTACGAGCATAGCTTCAACCTAACTTTTAGCGCGAAAAAGCGATTTCCGCTTTAGTCTGTCTCTTTCTAGAGAGTAATCATTAACTCACCTAGCGGATGAAGACACGGAGACGCCGAGCAGCTATCTCCCTCTTCGTCATCATCATCGTCATCATCCGATGATTCTTGCTTTGACCTTCGTCCCGGCGCCCGCCGCGCGATTGGCCGCTTCTTAGGTACCTGCGAAACAAACAGGTTTTGCACTTCAAGCTGCTTTTGCGGTTCGACTGAAAAACATACCAGAGAAAAAGCACCCGTTTCCGATCCAAAAATCTTTTATTTTTCTGTTTAACTTTTAAACCCAGTTCTATAAGGCGCCTCCAGGGTAAGACTCGGTTTTTGTGAACAAACAAAAAATCTTCGTTTTTTGAGTCGATTACCTCAAATTTAACGGTACTTTAAAAAGAGCCTTTGAGAAAAAACCATGGTCTCGACATCATTTCAAAAGCCTCATATTACAGTTTCCAGAGCCGAAAGTTTCTATTTTAGCTTTCATTCCGTTTTTAAAATGGCGCGTTGGTAGGGACTAACAAGTAAGTTTTGAGTAATCAAATAGTACAGTCTTATATTTCGGTGACCTTTAACAAGCTATTTAATTTTTAACGCAGTTTTCATTGGCAAGACAGATTCTGTAGGAAGTTCCGAAGCCCTAATTTACAGTTTTTAGTCAAAACGTTTCTGTTTAACTTTTTATGGACATTTAGAAAGAGTTCCTTTGAGGCGACTGATTTCTATCGAACCTAGCGTAAAAATGTTTTTACTAACCAAAGAAAAACAGAGTTGATGATCCTTACCCGAGTTGTTTTCATGTCTTTCTTGAATATGCGCCGCCTGTCTTTGAGTTTCAGCCGTCCGTATTGGTCGTACTCCTTGATATATTTCATCCTCATCCCTTTCATTGCCATGAGCTGGACGCCTCTTCGCCTTCTCCTAGTCTCTTCTTTGATCCTCTCCTTCTCCCTCTCCTTCTCAGCTTTGCGCGCCATTAACTCATGTTCCAAGTCCTGAACAGAACAGAGACAGCGATTTATAATTTGCCTCGGCGGCCGGTTTTGCCTTATTCTCTGACAGTTTTCTAGAAGTCTGATTAATGATTTTCTATAGCCTGACAATTTTTCAGAAATCAATACCTTTGAGTCTCTATCTCAAAATTTTAGTAATAAAAACATCACTTCAGCACATTTTGAGGTTTATAAAAACGCAGAAGGAAAAGAAAAAAAAATCTTGAAAGACTAAGTGTTTGCTTTGGGCAGCTAAGAGTTCGCACTCAATAGAAATATATTGAACGATTGTGACTAACCTCAACATCTGGATACTGGTCTTCGAACCGGGGCTTCGTAGCTTGCAAAATCCTCCAGATGTGCTGCGTTTCGTCCAAAGATACTTCGAGCAGATCTCCTTCCATCATGAGTTCTTCCAGCTGCACCCGCACACCTTCGGTCAGAGATAGCAATGGGACGGCATGAGACTGGCTGTGGTTTCCCTGGTCCCTATGGGCTGGATGCTGTCTCCCAAGTTGCTGGTGCATGATCCCCATCCTTCCTCGGGAACCTCTCGCCATCATCGGACTCTGTCCAGCAACACCTGGTCCTCCGCTCACAGATTTCGAAGCTACAAACAAACAAAAAACCGTTCCGACTTTTTGAACTCATGTTTGTACCCTATGAAACTTAACTAACAAGAATATCAAAGGAAAAAATGTATCAAGACAACAAGAATACCTAGACGACACAAATCAAAATTTGAATAATCAAAGGCAAGGCTTTTACACCTAGGATGGAATCGAATTACTTTTTTTTCCAGCAAAATAGCATCTGTTTTAGTAAAAAGAAAAAAAAAAGAAAAAAAAGAAATAAATAAAAGGATTGGTAGCCTGTCTTTGGGGGATGGGAGGGGGGGTCTGTGAAAAACGGTGATCAAGCAAGCACTTTACTTCCTCCAAAAACTCTAGACGGGTAGCTGTCATAAGCGCCAAAAAGCATAATCGCCAACGCCGCAAGCGCCAATCCGCAACCGCAAAACGAGAAAAGTCGCCTACCTATCATTTGGCGGTAACGAACTTTGGCGTTTGCGGCGTTGGCGCTTGTGGTTTTTGGCGCTATCGAATGCCCCCCACAATAGACTCTGAAATTCCATGATATTTCGTTTTTCCGCTGACCATATTTTTCCACCGAAAGTAAAAACCTTCGAATGTATACAGCGGGACCATATTTTTTTAAGCTTTAAATTTTTTGCAATAACATTACCTCATTATATCGTACCACCTGATTCCCATATCAATACACTGGAAAGTTTTTCGAAGGATGAGGTTGAGCGAGCACTCCGCGGTACTTGTTTCAATAGTTTATTTTATTTTAACTTTTCCTCCCCGCACTTCGTTATGATTCCCGAATTTTTTCTTTATTTTCACCCAGTATTGTCAGATTCCGCGACTCCGTCAAATTTAAACGCGTCTAACTTTTTAACTGTTAAAGATAACATAATGTTGAATCCTATTTTTGGAATGCTCAGCTTGAGAGCGACCCAAAACATACCCGACATGCTAGGTTATCTTTAACGGTTATCGAGTTAATCGCGATTAACATTTACGGAACGGCGGAATCTGGCAACACTGTTTTAACCTGCCCACTTTCCCACCTAACTTTGCAAAGATACTCGATCCGAAAAAAATAACTCCAATTTACCTGAAGAATACGCGTGCTCTGAAAGGCCATAGCTCGTGCTCGTTTCTGTCGGCGACGTTGGGATTATCTCTCCTCGGCTGACGTCCCTTCCGGTTCCTGAGATCTCCCCGTCAATCGCGAAAGTTACACTGCGTTTCATGACGTTAAGTCCAAGTTCGGGCTTGTTCGCTGCTTTCTTCAGCTCGTTGGAGATGATTTTCTCAGTCTTCTCACGAGCAGCCGCCTCCACCAACTTTTGAGATAACACCGACAGTTTCGCCAGAGCTGTAGCGAGTTCCTCGGTAGCTAAAGTCTGCCGGGCGCGACTCTGTAACAAAAAGGTTACACGATTCAGAGAGGAACTCATCACTGCCCTACAAAACTTTCCTGAAGAAATGATAGGCGCCTTCCACTGAGCATCAATAAAGTCAGTCGAAAAATGAACTATCGTGTTTTTTCTTACCTGCCAATTCATAGCTCGTTCGGTAAGACACTTGAGCGCGTCTCCTTCAGGCAGCCTGACGGGAACTTTTTGCATTGCTACGAGAAGGGCTAAGATGGTTTCCAAACGGGGTCTGCGAGAGCGTAGGCAGCACGGACACAAGAATTTTACTTCTTTCGACGCAGCCGCGGCTAACTGCTGAGCAGGAGTCTGGAGACGTGCTTTGTTGCCGGGACTCTTGGGGAGAGGCACACAAGCAGCTGCAAACAAGACGCGAAAATTTGCGATTTGTTCTTTTGATTAGAAAGATGGTACCCAACGCAATAGTTGCCCTCGCTTCAGAAAAAAAATATTCATTCTCCTAAGCCACAGTTTGTGCTTTCCAAGGTTGAGGTTGACACGTTAAAAACGGTTTTTGGGTACCCAAACAAATCAAAAAAGGCATACAGCTTCCGGAAAAGTTTAGAGCTGGTAGCTGTTACGATTTCTTAAGAATATCTGCAATAAGAACGGGGTGTTGCTTTCGACCCGAAAAGCATTAATATAGGGAGACTTGAACGCACGTAACTACCCAAATTCATTGTGAAAGGGAGTTGACTTGAACGCACGGAACCCAACCTAACACATTTTAAATGGGGCAGTCGGGTCAATAGACAATCCCATAAGAATATTAACAAGGAAATGAAACAGTTTCACTTGAAGAGGTACTACAACTTGTTGAAATATGTAGCTTTTTTTTTCAGAAAACTGGTCAAATTTCCTGACTTTTCCCAGTATTTTATTCTTAGACACGCAATAACTCTACTTAACTAAAATTAACATATT
>Ga0058701_10003745_pt1 | contig 12142 bp, 7 predicted proteins | sample AgamicOrMae_FD_97039 | JGI IMG/M metagenome (GOLD analysis project Ga0058701, IMG submission 97039) | Agave microbial communities from Guanajuato, Mexico - Or.Ma.e | ecosystem: Host-associated > Plants > Phyllosphere > Phylloplane/Leaf | place: Guanajuato, Mexico | collected 2012-06-04 | reverse complement strand
TTAGGTACGGTTAGTATTGCGGTTAAGACCTTTGGCGTTTGCGACTTTTCTCGTTTGGCGGTTACGGATTGGCGCTTGCGGCGTTGGCGCTTGTGGTTTTTGGCGCTTATGACAGCTACCCGAATACATAACTCAAAAAAAATGCAACCTTAAAAGTGACAATGAGAATGATCTTCGTTTAATGGCGTAAAACGATCGGAAGAAGCGAGTAAAACGGCATTCACGGCACGTTTGCCGAACGTTTTGTAAACGTGGGGCGTTTACAAAAGGTACGCAAACTTCGACGCGTGACAATGACTCACATCCTGCTTTTTCGACGAAATCCAAGTTATCACTCCTAATATAGAAACTCACGGGTAGCTGTCACAAGCGCCAACGCCGCAAGCGTCAATCCGTAACCGCCAAACGAGAAAAGTCGCAAACGCCAAAGGTCTTAACTGCAATATTAACCTTACCTAACCTAACTTAACCTAACTTAACATAGCATAACTTAACCTAACTTGACCTAACCTAACCTATACGAACTTTGGCGTTTGCGAATTTTCTCGTTTGGCGGTTACGGACTGGCGCTTTCGGCGTTGGCGCTTGCGGTTTTTGGCGCTATCGAATGCCCCCCGAAACTCACCATATCTGTCCAAGAAATTCGCAAATTTTCTTTGGTGAATCGTATTTTTGTGCAGGTTCGATCCTTGGGACAAGATTAGTTTCAATTTTTGCTTAAAATATAACATTTTAATGAACAGGTAATTCCACCGTTTATAGATTATTTATTGTTATTAAATTAATACAATCATTATTAATATTATCGGTGCTTGTGTTAAACGTGTTTTACTGAAAACAGTAATTCAGCCTACGGTATGCTTATTCTCTCTTTTTTTCTTCTTTTTTTAATGGAACCACTTTTCTATAACGATTCATAACGAGCCCTTCTAAGCCTTCTTATCCTTTTCAAGCACATCCTAACAATGTAAATCGAAAAAAAAGCCTATAATAACAATGTTGACTATTAAGCAATTTAACTTTTCTTTTTATTTCTCTTTATAAACCCCAAGGGAGCTACAAGCTCATAACGGGGTGTTAGCATACAAGGACGGTGATGACATACCATACAAAAAAAAAAGAAAAAAGAAACAAATCACAAAAAACAATACTGTACGAATCAACCAACACTTTGGTCTATTAGTTGTATGATCAGCAAACGCGAGAAAAATGAAATAGCCATAAGAATATATAACAAGAGATAAACGGAACAACCTTTTGGAAGAAATAATTATTATCTCATGTCAGTATGAGATAGGGACTCAGGATGTACCCACGAGGCTGGCTTTAAGTTTTTTCTTAAATAAATTACCATTGTTCAGCTCAAGAACTTCTTCTCTTTTAGATATTCTTTTTTGTCATTTCTGCAAGAAAGATGCGAAGTCATTCCAGTTTGAAGATGGGTAAATATTTGAGCAAGTAAAACCGTAAAACTGGACGGCCAAAATCGCGTAAGAGAATGCTTATCCACACGCTTCCCCGCGAGTGAAATTAGTGACGGCGTCGTTTGTTTTTAGCGTTGGCCCGCTCCAAGCGACCGGAGAGACCGGCGCACATGGACCTCTTTCCCCAGGACGTGGCAACAGCGGAAACTCTGACCCACGGGAACCCGGACATCATCCGCGATGAGGAGTTCGCCCCGGAAGAGAAGCCCAGCTACGAGGGGCTGTTCGGCGCCGAGAAGAAGAAGAAGCCCAAGAGCATCGTGGAGACCATCCTGAAGGACCGGCCCACGTGGCGGGTCAAGCCGCTCATCTCCAAGTCGCCGGGCGCCCCCAGGAGACCCGCGTCCCCGAAAACAGCCTCCCCCAAAGTCATCACGCATCCGCGGTTCATCAACAAGGCCCTCCGCGGAGAGACGGATCATAGAGTGTGCATAAGAGAGCAGCCGGTCGTCGAGGACGAGACGGCGAGCCCGAGCAGCGAGTACCGTTGCCACTCGTGCGACTTCGTCACCGCGCGCCTCAACGTCATCGTCCTGCACTACCGCTCCCACTCCAAGTCGACGACCCCCATTCCGAACAGGGCCAAGGTGGCCAAGGTCAAGACCGCCAAGACTGTCACCAGACCCAAGGCGGAGACGCCTACCAAGGCCTCGCCGGCGGAGCCGCCCAAGAAACGGAATATCCTGAGGGAGCCGGAGGAGGAGCCAGCTGAGAAGAGCCCCAAGAAATCGCCCAAGGCGGCCACGCCCAAGGCTGCGACGCCCAAGGCTGCGACGCCCAAGGCTGCGACGCCCAAGGCTGCGACGCCCGAAAAGGCGCCCAGTGTGCAGGCGTCCAAGAGGAAGGGCAAAGTAGAGGCGAAACCGGAGGTTGAAGAGAAGAAAGTCAAGAAGGAGGAAATTCAGGAACTGCTCAAAGACTGGTCGGATGAGGAGGTGGAGGAAGAGTCCCACATACCGGGAAGAGTGAGCGACGACGAGGACTCGAAAATAGACGATCAGAAGGAAGAGCCGAAGAAGGAGGAGAAGAAGAGTCCCGAGAAATCGGCCGCGCCGCCCAAGTCCAAGGCGGTCTTTGATTTCGACGATGACGACGAGGGTCTTGACCCAAAGCTGACGCAGAACTCGCGGGTGTTCGGGAGGAAACTGCCGAGGGTCATCGACAATATGAAGGAGAGAAGAACGAGTTTCCCCGAGCAGGATTCGTCGGAGCCGGAAGCGAAGAACGAGAAGAAGAGGGTGGGAGAGAGGAAGGCCAAGGCGGACAAGCCCTCAGAAGTCGCCGAGAAAACGAAGAGCAAGTCGGACGAAGACGTGGAGAGGATGAAAGAGCTCGAGTCGATGAACGCCGAAATCGACTCGTTACTCGAGAAGACGTCTTTGCCTGATCTGCCGGAGATTCCCAAGTTGAACGCGTTCTCCATGGACGTGACGGATGACGGCCTGGTGCCGACGAAGGAGGAAGCCAAGGACAAGAGTATTTTGAGAGAACACAACAACATTGCGGCGAATGCGACTAAGGACAACGAAGCTGGAGTGGCGACGGAAGAGCCGTCAAAAAACTCCTTGCCTGAGGTGGGCTCGGCTGTGGAACAAACTTCTACTCCGCCTCAGGCCGATCCCGTCACGATCACAGCCGAGAAAGCCGCTCCCAAGCCGGAAGCAAGCAAGAGCAAAAGCGCCGTCATTACGTCGGTGATCCTGAGCAGTCCGCAGTCCACGAGCGGAGGTGACCACTCGTACGTGTCAGAGAAGCGGCCGCCAGCACCCTCCCAGATGCCGCCGCTCGTGCCCACATCGCCCAAGTCGGCGCAGGGCAAGTCGCGGACCTGCATCGTGGCTCGACCGGCCCCTGCAGCCGGCTCGACGTCTCGACCGCTCGAAAGCGCCGGGAGAGTTAAGCTTGTCGGCGTGCCGACAACCTCCAGCCCCGCCAAAACCACGAAACCTGTACCCTCGCTAGTCAAAAAGGATGTCAACTACGTGATCGTGCGGACAACGCAGTCGGGGGACGTGAAGGTGATGCCTAGCCTCTCGCCGTCGTCGAAGGTCCTCTCACAGTCGCAGCCCGGCAAAAAGCTGGTCTTTCTGACGAAGCAGCCCTCCGGAGGCGTCATCTTGACGTCGCAGCGGCAGGCCAACATCCTCAGCAAAGCCCCGCCTAAAAGCAGCGCTCAGGTCAAAGTAAGCGCGGCGTCGGTCAGCAGCGCGCAGACTTCTCGCAAAGTAGCGGAGGCGAAACCAGTCGGGACAACGAAGAAGAGCATCATACTGACCGGTGCGAACACCAAGACCATCTTGATGCCTGTGTCGAGCTCCAAACCCACGACAGTGTTCACGCGCTCTCCCAGTAGCTCGCAGTCCGGCAGTGGCGCCCAGACGGTCAAGCTGGTCAGCAGTAAAGACAAAGCGGGGAGAGTCGTTCTGCAGATGGACAGCCAGAAAACGAGAGTGCAGCTCCCGACTATGAGGAGAGCTGTTCCCCAGCTGAGAGCGCCGCGAACCACCACCGCTTCCAATGTGACTCCCGTGCTCGCCTCGCCGAAGCCGAAGCCTTCGTTCGATGAAACCTTGGCAGCTTTAGCGTCCCCCAAAAATTTCTCGTCCTTGAAGTCGTCGTGGAGAACGGCCCCAGCCAAATCCCCAGCAGCTTCATCGTCCCCCAAGTTATCAGGCGCATCTTCTCCCAAAACATTGACTTCTCCCAAAACGTCTGTCGCGGTGTCATCTCCGAAAACCCTGACTACCGTATCGTCTCCTAAAGCACTGGGAGCCGCGACATCTCAAAGCACATTCGTAGCTGTATCTTCTCCCAAACCGTTGACAGTTTCTTCGTCCAGGACGGTGGCAGCCGTAACCTCGAAACCTGTAACAGTTTCGAAGGCGACGCCTCTTGTCGCGTCTCCCAAAACTCTAAGCCCCTCCTCATCCACCAAAAGCTTGGCTCCGCCCAAAACGCCGCCCAAGCAGCCAACCAAGTTTTTCCACAGAGAGTCGCCGAGAGGGGCGTCGAGTGCAGCGGACACAAAGGCGACAACTCCGTTGAAGAAGGCTGTGGCTCCTAGGCCTCAAGCGAGCGCTTCCCCGTCGACGTCGAAGGCCGTCGGGCAAACCGCCGCCAAAGCGCCGCCGAAAGCCAAAGCGCCCGAGGCCGTCGCCGGCTCCGAAGCAACGCAGAGCCTGCCTGCCGGCTCGATCGTGTCCGCGGAAGGCTCCGAAGGGGCGATCATGTACATTCTGGACAACGGCACGCTGCTGAGCTACGACCAAGGGACCCAGTCCGACGGCCAGGCCCGGACGGTCTTCATCGACCCAGCTTCGCTGACGTCGTCGGCGGGCGACCTCAGCAACCTGATCTTCACGTTCGACGAGTCCGCCGGCAGCCAAGGTGCGCTGCTCAGCATCGCGCCGCAGGAAGGAGCCCAGCCGGAGTTCACGTTCGCCCCGGGCACTCAGAGGGCGCCGGGGGCCACACAGGACATCCTGGCCGAGGCCCTGGCCAACACCCAGGTGCTGCAGGCCGAGGCCTCGGCGTCGGAGATGCTCCTCGACGCGAGCAGCATCGCTTCCAACACGGCCTCCTCAGCCAGTGCCTTGTACCCGAACAACGTTCTCACGTTGTCCAACGACGTCCTCGAGACTTCTCTGACCCTGAACGCGCCCATCATGACTCCTCTGGAAGTACCTTCTGCCGTGAGCTCGTTGCAGCCTCCTCCGGTCGCGTCCGGGTCTCTGGAGCTGCCCATGACTATCGCCCAGCCCAACATCACCATCTCGACGTCGTCGTACGCCTCGCTGCCGATTCCGTCGGCGAGCATCCAGGGCAGCGTCTTCTCCGACTCGACCACTGCGACGTACTCGACCATGGTGCCAGTGCTGTCAGGAGACGGAACTAAGCAGGCGTTCTTTGTGGACGCTGCGGGCGGAGCGACATTCGATTTGGCCGAAGGAGACACGCCAGTGTTCGCATGCGCCGAAGGCGGAACGTCCGACTCGTAAAATTAGACGGCATCGAAAGGCCGACTTCATGTTGGATGGCCCACATGGTCCGTCATTTTTGTATCTTTTTGACGTCAGTACTGTATGTTTAGCGGAATTATTTTAAAATAAGGAGAGAAAGTACAAGTGTGGTTATTTTTCGTACAAGTACAATATCACTATGCTTCTAGAGTTATATTCCCACCACTCAATATTTCTGCTGTTTTTCTTTTTTTGTGTTATTTTGTGCACTGCAACATTACGTTTCAAGGGACAGTCTCAAGCGCTACAGCAGAGAGTATTAATTGGTAGGAGTATTGTTTTTTGTTTTGTTTTTGAACCAAATTTAAACTTAAACCGATGACGAAAGCCCTCTAACGTGCCTACAGACTTCACCCGATTTATATCACAAAGCAGAGGACATTTTGTGCTATGTGTAGTGTGGGCTCTGTTCTAGAATCGAATATTTTTTTTCGCAATTTTGCCTTAAATTTGGTCAACTGGACCTGCTTTATGAAATAGTCTCTGGTATCTTTTTGCAGTGACATGATATCTTAGCTCTATACCTTTGAGGAATTTTGTATTTCCACCAAAATACATTCTCTGTACTCCTACAGAAGTTCTTATTTTCTGTGCTGTATTGATCTCACTGTTATCACAAAAGCTTTCGAAGTTTGTGAAACTTCCCCTGTTATTTCGAAAAAGTGGCGTGAATTACATGTTAAGACTGATTCAGAGTTAGTTATGGTGTTTTAGTTAAGTTCTACATGTTTCAGGAATTTTTTTTTTAGTTTGTTGGTGACACAGCCTGCGATGTGCAGTGTACATGATTTCTCTTCGAATTTTAACTCTAGCTGTATTTAAACTAATCCCTTTTTTTGTTGATAAATTTTATTCTTTAGGTGAGGCTAAGTTAATCATAAAATGTGTGATAAATTTAAGTTGGCATAAATAATCCACTCTCAAATTAATTAGCATTCAAACAAAGAAATTTATGACATCAGCGCATTGGGTTTGTACCTGAATCTTATTAATTATTTATTAATTTTGTTACCATCTTAATCAGAGTCACCACTGAGTCAAAGAAGAAATGTATTAATTTGGGAATTATTACTATTTTTATTATTAAAATATTCTATTAATGCTGTTACGCTGTATGTTGGCCGGTGATTACTCCTTAGTTTATTTCTCGAATTTCAACTTCGGTAAATAAAAATATGAAATGCCAGTCATTTCAGTGGATTCAAAATAAACACATTCGCGACTTGCGTCGCTTTAACTTACGCCTCAAATAAGAACTCTCAAATTATTTTTCGTATTATGTTAGAATATTCTCTGTGCTTTATACTTAAGAATTCATTGTATTCGAGTGGTATTAACTTTTTTGTTTTTTCGCCTCTGAACAATGTTATAACTGCTTTTTGTCATCATTTTAGTTGTAGCAAATTGAAGCATAATTTTTTGAAAGCGGCTCTGAATACTGAACATGAAATATTTGGCGTCGCCTTTTAGCGGTAGAATTATTTTAAAGTTCCTTGTGCACAGTAATCAACTGATTCCTATAATTTATGAGACCTTTGGACATCAATTTTTTCCAGCTTTCGTGCAGTGTAAACGCATTGTATATAGGTGTATATTGGGTAAAAAGTGTGTTCATATGTATATACGTAGTCGTTTATAGTGGAACTCATTCGATGTTCCAAGAATCAGCTGAAGCAGAGAAAATGGGGCCGCGTTTTGTAGGATATTGTTGAAAATTGGCGCAGGGATCAAAAAAAGGAAAAAAAATCGTTATTTGCCAAGTAATTTTAATCCAGAATTATGTCCGTCAGTGAGTCTGTATTAAAACAAAAAGGTCTGTATATTGTAGTATATTAGAAAATACTAATTTTATTAGTAAAAATGGAAGGAAGTTTTATTTGTATGAAAATGATAGCTTTGTGTAGAAATTTTGACGTGTGCACTAGTCGTGGAGGTTAAGATCCGTGGTTCATTAAGAGTCCACGATTCATCTCATTTTCAGCGCGGCACACTATGAATTGATCCGTCAGACCATTTTTGTTCAGAACTCCAGATAACTTAAAAAGTTTCTACAGAGAAATATATGTGCTGTGTAAATACAAAATATTATCGTATTTTGGAACTTTTTATGTTGTGAGCTGGATTTGTATCCTAGTGTACGTTAATTAACTCTGCCACGAAATGAAATTAAAGATGTACATATGAATGTCATGACTAGTTATTTCTTTGACTCCAATGCGCTCGGTTGTGGAGGAAAGTTGAGATTCATCGAAGAATAGGCTGACTCAAAATTTATTTCACAACTTTGCCTCTCACGAAAACACGCAAGATGTGTCGATCATCTCCTAAATACAGGAATTTTTGAAGTCTTTCAAGCGGAGACAGATTTCTGTGCTCAGCTGCCGGAGTCGTCACTACTAAAGCGTCCAGTTCTTTCCCGACTTCGAAGTTCCCCACTACATCGTCCATAGAAAGCGCTGTCAAGAAAACACGAGAATTAGTCTGCGGTACAGTACGTGGTTAAAATTCTGAATACATTTGGAATCAAAGAATAGTTTGTGTGTTTTTGGAGAAGACCAACAAGCGCAAATAGTGAAAAACAATCTATTTTAATAATTCAGACGCTGTCATAGATTTCCTAAAATAGTTCCCAACATAGGAAGAACTAAAACGAGAGAATTATGGAGGCCTTGAAAATTATCTTGAGGACGATATTATCTTTTGGGAAAGAGCGACCACCCAACAGGAAGCAGAATTTTGAAAATGACATTCCTATTTCAAGAACGCATGTGGATAGCCTATCGATGCTTTTATGGTTATCCATGTGGGGAGTAGCGGACTTGTGAATGGCTTCCACTCCCAATTATATATGCAATCATGGATACCCACACACGGATATCCGTAATGGATATCTGTATGTGCATTAGCAATGTCACGGATGTATGTGCATCTATTAATGTGATTCCCAAAGTATTCATATTTATTGGTAGATATCCGTACGGATAGTCGTGATAGCCTCGCTGTGGTTTCCCGTAGTGGAGATCAATCTTTCTAGTACGATATTTGGGCACTTATTTAATCGTGTTCGCCTTTAGAAATTTATAAAAATGCAAGAAAAGTGTTTCTTTCATCAAGGCACTTCGATATCAAATCGGAAAGTTGGGAAGAACTTCCGCACAAACTGAATCTTCGTATAAGTACCGAGTATCGTAGCGCATTCGCTTCTTTATGGCGAGAGTGCTCGCTTGGCTCTGAATCCTACAATTTATTTTTTTTATTTTAAAAATGAACTAAAAAAATTGAAAACGCCGAGCAAATAACAGTAATAACGGTCAAAAATTCCGATTTGAGCTCTATTTTTTTTTTAATTTCGCGTTTTGGTTGTTTTTTTATGGTAAAAACTACGAAAATAAAGAAAAAAAATGAATGTTAATACATTTTGTAATAAAATTTTAGGACAGACAACTGAAATGAACATACGTACTCAACACAATTTTCCTGCTTCTATGCGTAATTATGGTTTTTAACTTTTTTTCGGACTATAAACTTGTTTCTCTACGACCACCACTAAATACAGCTGCCGGTATTCCAGGTGGAAATGCCCATGCAATACCCTACCTGAACTGTCCGTGCGGATACCCGCTTGGATATCCGTAAAATTACGGATTTCCGTGTCGAATTATCCGTACAACCACGGATATCCGTAGTAAACTTCACGCTCTGATATACGTAACATCGATATCAATGCGGATATCCATGTGAATATCGGTGCTATGGATTAAGGTGCGCGGTTTACCACGGATAACCGTGGTTACACTGATAGTTCGACACGGACATCCGTAATTTTACCGATATCCAAGCGGATATCCGCACGGACAGGTCGACCTGGGTATCCATGCCGAATTATGCATTCATTAAAAAAAAAACACGAATGGATACCCGTGGGTCCATGTCATCCATGCACCATAGACATCCATTCGAGTATTTTTAAGTGATTGGATATTACCATGGGTTTTGCATGGATACTTCAACCCGGAATCTACAAGGGTACGTGACTTTTTTATCTGTATCATTATTTGTATTACCTTGCGCTCCCCCAAGAGTAGTGAGGTAGAAGGCCTCGTGGAAGGACAGCACAGGGGAGTGCCCTTTTTCGGTGAACTTAAGATGAATGGAGGTAGTAAGTGCTGCTCGTAGGACTTCCAACATGCAGGGATTGTGTCCCCCTGCGACGTCAGATCCCAGCCCTACGCGGATCCCGGCATCGAGGAGTCGGCGGACGTTGCACAAGCCGCTCTGCAAATTTGTGTTGGACGTGGGGCAATGCGCGATGCCTGTCTGCCGCTTCGCCAGGAGGGCAACCTCGTCGTCCTCCAGGAAAACAGCATGGGCCAAAATAGTCTGCGCAAACATTAAGAATACCGTTCAACCCGGGTTCAAGTATCCATGCGATATCCAAGCCGTATTATCGATTAATTGAAAATACATGGGTATTAATGCGTCTACGCTATATCCATGAACCATGGATGGCCTTCCGGACCCTGGTCGAACCGTCCGTAGTACGGATAATTCGACACGGACATCCGCACGGATATCCGTATGGATATCCATGTAAATGGTTTCAGGGCACGTATATCCATACGGATATCCTCGCCCTTCGAGCCGTTACATGGATATCCGTACGGATATCCGTGTGGATATCCATGTCGAATTATCCGTACTAGAGGACAGTTCAACCAGGGGAAATTTTTAAGTGAATGGATTTTTTCGGCATGGATATTACCATGGATTCTTCAACCTGGGAAGGTCCTTCCCCTTGGTGACCATGATTTTTTTTCAGTTCAATCTTCAGCTACTTTTTGAAATCTTTGATAAATCTAGAAGAGGCAACGCACACTCAAATTTGAATGAGTGTCTCTGAGATTCAGTGAAAATTCACTGAATCTCAGAGACTGACTGGTTCAAAGTTAGAGTTAAATGAACTGATGTTGGTACCGGTATTATTCTACCGTATCTTTCTTCTCCTTTTTGCGTTGTGGTCAATTTGATCTGATGTAGCTCTCTTGTTGTGCACAGGACACTCTAATCTTTTTCTGAAATTAATGGATTTTAACAGAGAGCCCAAATTTTATTTTGCTCGAATAATTAGGGTATACCTTTTCACCAAGCAGTCCCGCCTGTTCGTAAACATCAGCGTAGTTTTTGGCTTCCGGGAAAATTTCTCGAACGAAAGCGATCTCTTCACGATTCTCTGATATGTGAGTCTGAAAAAAAATGTATAAAAGGCGCAATTCATTTTCAGAGGTTATTCACTCGTTAAGGTCTGCGAAAGTATGCGGGTACCGGTTCGGCTTGTCGAGGAAATTTCCGCGAACATCGATAAATGAACCCACTCCGAAAATACTGGCAGATATAGAGGACTCTGGTTCGAGAATCCATAGCAAATCCATGCATGGATTTCCAAAAATCCACGGATATCAACATGGATGTTCATGATTTTTGGATGTCAGTCTTCAATTATCCACACAAGCGTGGATATCCATATTGATATCCAAGCACGGATATCCATGCAAGGACATTTTGCAATGGATATCCTTAAACAATAAATATCCATAAATAGATATCCGTGTTTTATGGATATCAGTCTTCAATTATCCATGCTTTTATGGATATCCATTTGGATATCCGTGGATGTCTATGGATATCCATGCATTGACTTGCTATGGATTCTCGATCCAGGGGAGGTCTCAAGTCTAATGTAAAAAAATGAAACCACGGATAGGCAAAGGGATTCAAAGACGAAAATGTGAAATGAACATGGGGTCTAAAACGCACCGTTTGGCGTCCAGACGCCATCGAACGGTTTGTTGCCCTTGCCATTTTTTTTACATTAAACTTAAGACACCCCGTATAGTTTTATTGAATCATCACTGTAAACTTTAGAGGTTGTATTTTTTACGTTTTAAGTTCCACCTTTCGTCACCAGGATGAGCGGAGCTAGGCTTAAGGCACAATCATTAATTTACCAGTCACCATAAGCCAGGTGCAGCAGCCTGCCGCCAAAAAGAGTAAGCGCGGCACAAGGCTTGACGTAAGCCCTGCCATGTCCGAAAATCTGCTCAGCCTTTCTTAGAAGGCGCAAGAGTTACCCGCCCTTTCTTCTTTTGGAGACCAAATTTTTAAAATTTTAGCGGATTATCGTCATTTTTACCGGACTTTTCTGCGGATCCGCTAAAGAATATTAACGGATCCGCTAAGGGTGAATGTCCGGTCCAGCTAACGGAACGCAAATTTCTGGACCTGTGCGTGAGCGGAGAGGCCATGCGAGGCACGAGGGACGTAACTTCTCCAAGATGAACGGAACTTAAATTAACTTATTCGAGTCTAGCCTAAACTCACGCTATTGCGCGTCGTTAATCCTGTCACGGAAAGTTGAATCAGGGTAGGAAACAATAAGATTAAAAAATGCAACCTTTGAAGCTGAGAGTGTAATGATACCATTAACAACTCAATTGCTCTTCAATTGGATAAACACTCGACCGAAGTCCCCCCCCCCCACCCCCCCCCCAAATCCCCCCCCCCCCCTTTAACCCCCCCCCCCCCTTCCCCCCAAAAACCACAAACCCGCCCCACAAAAGTCCCCACACCACAAAAACACTG
>Ga0058701_10003744_pt1 | contig 12142 bp, 8 predicted proteins | sample AgamicOrMae_FD_97039 | JGI IMG/M metagenome (GOLD analysis project Ga0058701, IMG submission 97039) | Agave microbial communities from Guanajuato, Mexico - Or.Ma.e | ecosystem: Host-associated > Plants > Phyllosphere > Phylloplane/Leaf | place: Guanajuato, Mexico | collected 2012-06-04 | reverse complement strand
GTTTTAAAGGTTGCATTTTCTTCACTTGGCTCTAAATTAAATCAGATAAGGATTATCGACGTACAACCGCGGATGTGAGGTTAAGTTAACTGTGGTTTAGTGCCTTGTGCCTCGCTGTCGGCCCTCTCTACTTTCTTTAAGCCTGATGCCGCGTACTTCACGGCGACAAATAATTTCTGCCGAGAAGTAAATGGCATCAGCTTCGTGACTGTCAGATTAGCTAAGGTTAAATTGTGCCACGGCTCTCGTCGGCTGGGTGACCGAAGGTGGAACGCAAGAGGCAGAAAGCGCAAACCTTTTAAATTTACAGCGTGGTTATAATATTATTCTTGTGATTTTCAGGTTGGATTCAAACATCAAAACGACGTGGCATGTGAATCCAGTTCCAGACGACACAGAAGAAAAGATGACTTCTCGACAGGGGCATAACCTTATGGTCGTGGCGGCCACTCGGGTTTGGGAAGAGGTGTACGTCTGTAAGAAACCAGCAATCGAAGAGGTACACAATTTATTTTATTTGTCGAATTTCATCTCACAGCTGCATGTGCGTTTCATTTCAGAAACGCATGCCATTAATTTTCAGTCATTCTTGTGTGTTTCACATCATACTGTTAAACCGAAATCGGGCATCCTCCCATCTTGAAGCCCATGAAATCGATTGAAATTAACAAGTAATATCCTTTTCAAATCCGAATCGTTCGACAAGCTGTAGCACCCATGAGTCACCATCCCGAACTCTTAGCGTTATTTATATGATGTGTACTGTTACAGTGTCCTTCATCTTTTCATTGGGGTATATACCAAATCCGTAACCTGAACTAAACTCGACTGCACGTTTGCAGATATAAGGATCTACGATCTGTGACTGAAAACGTTCCATTATTTATTTTTAATGATGTCTGTTTCTCTGTTCAGGTCTTCAAAATCACACTGAATTCGCCCAACAATCATGCACCAGACTTGAGCGTCGTTCGGGATCAAGTTTACGAGGCTGCCCATAAAGTCTGGTTACATTACGTCGATATGGAGCGGAAAGCTACTTACAAAGTTCCTTGGGAACTTCACAATCAACTGCAGTCGGTAAGCTCATATCTTGTCGGCAGAAACGGCTTGTCGTTGATTTCTGAGAACAGGGAGAAACATCAAATCCTCTCATAATTAGATTGCTCGAAAGCAAATTAATTTTCCGTGGCAGATCTCTTCCACAAGTAGGAAGCGCTTGTAGCAGTGTTAGTTTTTAGTGAAGGCTTTTCTCCAGTATGGATAAAAAGTTCGTTTAACGGAAGTCTTTACATTATAGAGGGTCGCTCAAGAGAGGCTCCTCTTTATCTACCGAGCTTTGGCGTTATGTTTTTGTTCAAGTGTTCGTGGGGATCTCGGTACACTTACAAAAGGTGGAAATTTCAACCATTCATTTGCTGTATACATCCTATGAATACGATACGTGAAACAAAGCTTCCAGACACACCTCATTTTTTTTTTATTTTTGTTGTAATTGTGAGGTTAGTACTAGTTTCTTGAAGTATTCGGAAGCTTCTCGAAATATGCCTTTTACATTCGCATTTTTGGGGCCTTCAATGAAATTATGAAGCAACGGGCAGGGTTTTTAATCACTTTTAGTATCCCTCGATGAATATCAATCGTCATAACCTAAAAATTCAAATTTTAAAAAATCGGCTAAAAAATGACAAAAGCAAAGGCTAGCTTTTTTTAAAATTTTTGTCCAAAATTTTTTGTTGGATTGCTAAGTTTTAACGATCGATATTTATCCAAAAATACTAAAAATGATTTAAAACGTTGCCTGTGGCTTGCTTATTTGATTGAACGCCCCGAAAACGCGAGTAAAAAACTATTTTCGCCGAAAGAGCTGAGCTGAGCAAGCTTTCCTGTCAGAACCATGCCATCTAGGGTGAACATTATCATACACGCACTGTTTATACAGTTTCCTAAAAGAAATTGTACCGTTCAAATCAAACGAAAGGGCTCAAAGAGAGCTGCATCAAACCGGCCGTGAAATTTAGTTCAAATTTAGCAAATACTTTGCGATGTATCATGGAACTCAATCATTATAGTCTGGAATGGTGTCCTACATTGCTTTTATTCTTTCAGATAAACAAAAGATATCGTTTTTGTTGGGATTGATGCTGAACATTGTTGTTTATTTTTTCAGAAAATTCAAAAGATGACTGGTGGCTTGACACGGTTAGAAAGTCGCACGAAATCTCGGAAGGAAGAGCCTGTGCGAGCAAGGTGTGCTCTCAGCTCAGCTGAGCAGCAATCCTGCGTAGAACAGCATGTCCTTCTTGTTGACGCGCTGGTCGAAGCACGACGGAGGGAACACACTCAGGCCGTGGCACACATGCAACGCTTAGTCTATGAGGAGTGGCTCAACACGGAGATTGAATTAACGCGGGAACGAGGACTCTGGGGACCTCCGATTGGAAGCAGGTACGATCTTCTTTTTTTGCGTATTGGTTATAAATTGCTTGTCTGAACTCGTCTCGCCTTATTTACGTACCTGTCTTCTGAATGCGTGGTCATTTTTTGCGACAACTGTGATAGCTCTCGTTTAAAACGCACCCGGGTTTGAAAGAAGCATACATTTGTCTTCCTGCTTTAACCTACGGTGACGTAACATTAAAAAGAAACTTTTCAGACGAGACAAGCGCATTTTCCAATTATTTAACTTTCGGGGAAGAAATATTTTTTTTTGATTATGTAATCGATCGTTTATGGATGGGTCTCAAACTTGATAATACAAACGTGTAGGTAGATAGCTTCCTTTGCTATGTTTGAAAAGCTTTGCATGAGTAAAATGCTCAATCCTGTGTAGTTTTGATATTTCCAGCTTGAAAGTTTCTGTTTGTCGTTTTCCCATTCTTTGCTCGAAAATTTTCAGATCTGCGGTGTCATGTGCCCAAATAGGCTTTAATTATTAAGCTTATTATTTCGACAAGCGCGCTAATATGAGACAAGTGTAAATAATTCTCCCACTAACAATTGTAAGCTGATAATTGTTTATTCATAACAAAACTATAAAAATAAAGAATTAGCCCTCAACGTTCCATCTAACGTTGTAACAAAAATGGTTGTCTACGCAAACAGCGTAAACTCAAGCCGTCTGAAATAATAGAATTGACACATTACGCTTACAATATTGCTCTTTTGGTAAGAAATAGAAACCCTCGTAACAAAATGAATACAATTTTACAGTTATTAAGCGAACGAATGAAGTACGCACATTGTTTGTCACCAACAAAAACATGGTATCGTGTCAAACTTAATGAACAGAAAGCACCACTCCCATCTACCAAATATTGCTGGTTAACTAAGGTTTTAGGTATTGATTTCACTAGCGACTGGGAAGGATAATCCTACGCGCCTCTCGGATCCGGCACAGACAAAAAGGGCAGCGGCCCAACCCACTGGAGCAAGCAAGACAGAGAGCAGAATGCCCACATGGGAACAGAGCTACCTCGATTTTCCTTTTCCCGCAAAGTTTGCAAGATAACGGACGGTTTTCAGCCACAGATAAGCTCGCGCCTAGCCTCTCAGCTGATGACATCCGCTCGACGAAGTCGTCAAAAAGTGGGAGATGCGACATCGCAACGTCTGTTACTGGATCAGGGAAAAAACAAGAATCTCTGCTTTCTCTCAAAACCGGTCGCTTTCGCTCAAATTCAGATAAGGACAGATCTGGACTCTTGGCATCCGTTGCGAGCTGCTTCAGTACCGTTGGCAGTAGATCGCAGTTGAGGCTTGGAGGGTTAACGATTCGCGAGTCGTCGGTAGGGTACGCACGCTTTACGTAATCGTGCTCATACTCAAGGTAATCTTTTACGTAGAAAAGGCCATCGTCAATTTTGGGATAACTATCTTCGGCTCGTGGGAAGCGATCTTCGGCTGGTAGGAAGCGATCTTCGTCTCGTGGAATGCGATCGTCGTGTCGTGGAAAGCGATCTTTTCCTCGTGGAAAGCGATCTTTCCCTCGTGGAAAGCGATCCTCGTCTCGAGAAAAGCGATCGTCTCGTAGAAAGCGATCTTCGTCTCGTGGAAAGCGATCTTCGTCTCGTTGGAAACGATCTTCGTCTCGTTGGAAACGATCTTCGTCTCGTTGGAAACGATCTTCGTCTCGTTGAAAGCGATCTTCGTCTCGTTGAAAGCGATCTTCGTCTCGTTGAAAGCGATCGTCTCCTCGTAGAAAACGATCTTCTCCTCGTGGAAAGCGATCTTTGTCTCGTGGAAATCGATCGTTGTTTCGTAAAAAGCGATGCCTATCCTGCGGGAAGCGATCTGGTTCTCTCGATAAGCGATCTCCGTATCCCGGGAAGACACTTCCATTTTTTGGGTGATGCACAGCATCCGGTCTGCCTCCGAGAAAATCGCTTTCCCGTCTTTTTCTGGGGAAATCGTCAACTTTCCTGGCGTTATTATGTGGACGGCTTTGTGCAATACGAGGTTTGCCATTTGAGGAGTTTCGCTTTGCCTTTGAAATGTTGTTGTTCGCTCGGCCTCCAACGTTGTCGTTCTTCTTGCGGACCCATCTGTCCCGCCTATCTGCACGCCTGCCAGCCCAGTGACTGGTTGCTGCGGGATCCTTCCTCTCTCTCAAAACAGACAGAGTCGGCGAAATGCTTTCCTCTTTGTTGACAGTCCCGCTTATCTGTTTTGGTGGTACAGGCAATGTCAATGAGGTGATCAGCTTCAAGTTGTCGGAGAGAGACTCAGAGGCGTTGCCAAATTTTGAGGAAGTGAGTTGAACTTTTGAAGAAGGCCTGGGTATGGGAGGTACTGCTACGGCGATTTTCTTTGATGGAGCCTTTTGAAGTGGTTGCACAGACCCCACTTCCTTCCGTGCGCCCAGCGTAGTTTTCTGTGAGCTGTTAGACAACAGCTTGAGCGTTGGCGAGGTCTTTTTCAGCTCCGCGACTATGTCCTTCCAGGATGGCTTTCGTAATAAATGTTTCAAGGAAAACTGGCCGGGCGTCACCGCTGCGGCACTCTCAGAAGGAATACGTTCAGTTGGATACTGTGCGCTCTCACTGGAAAGGAGCCCTTGGGAGATTCTACTGAGGAGCCCGGATGTGACAAGTTTTCTACCCGGATGTTGCTGGATGTTCTCATCCGTCGGGGGAATGTTATTTTGGCGATCTGTTGATATCGACTGCAACTTCTCCTTCCCGTCCTTCTTATATTCTTCGTCTTCCTTCCCATGTTTTTCCTCTTCTTCTTTATCTACTTCTTCCTTCCTACGCTTCTTCTTGACGTACTCTTCAAGAGTAAGCGCAGGTGAATCGCGATCTCTCTTCTTCTGGGGCGTGGAAACGGGTGCCTCCGCTAAAGGAGGAGGTTCCTCATTTGCTGCGATCTTTTTCAAACGTGGAATTCTCGGCAGCTGCATTATTGAAATAGGTTTAGAAGGCTCTGGGGGTAGATTCCGTTTCGTCGTGGTCTGCTCAGAAGGCGGAGAGCTTGGTTGACGCTGCCCTTGAGGTGATGTGCTTCGAATCGCGTCGTTCTTCGGTGATGGCACCTCTGCCTTGATTGCTGTCGTCATGGGTTTTTCCGCCACTCCCCAACTCACGGTGGGTTCGTCTGGTAGGCACTTACTCGAATTGGACGCGTTTGGTCGCGACGCACTCGAGGGGGGTTGATCTGTCGCGAGAGCACTCGCGGTCGGTTCTTCTGCCAGGGGCATCTCCGCAGGTGGTTCCTCGGGCAGGGATGTATCCGACGGGGGCGCATCAGGCAAAGATACGATCGAAGGGGGCGCATCAGGCACAGACACGAACGAAGGGGGCGCATCAGGCATAGATACACTAGAAGGGGGCGCATCAGGCATAGATACACTAGAAGGGGGCGCATCAGGCACAGATACGGACTGGAACACGATTTTTGAAGCTTGCCCATCAGGCACAGATATACTCGAAGGGGGCGCATCAGGCACAGATTCACTCGATGGGGGTGCATCAGGTTCTGACGCCTTCGAAAATTGCGCCTGTGGTTCGGATACGCTCGCCATGGTCTCCGTCATTCCCGATGTGGCACTTCGCGGAATGGGCGCCTTTGCAATCGCGTCCCTCGTCTTCGCTGCGTTCGTAGAATCGGTATCTTCTTGGTCCTTGTTTGTAGGCCGATGCTCCTCCGCATATCGTAAGTTTTGTGATTCGGGAAGCGTTGCCTGGCTTAGAGTTGATTTCCGCTGCAGGTGAGTCACCTTCTCACGGTTCGACTTCTCCGAAATAAGCGGAGGCAACCGAACAAGGTGGACTTTCAGAATCTTCGTTATCGGGTCGGTCTTGAAATTGCGGCAGCTCTCCAAGTCAGAAGGACCTTTTGATTCGTTCAATACTTTTAATTCGTTCGTTTTTGACCAGTTCGGGACCTTCTTTGAAAGTGGGCATGCTTTTGGAATCGCACTCGCACCGATCTTCAGTGATTGAGGCGTTGAAATCTTCAACTTTGGATCGTTTGAAGTCTCAGAATGTTGTCGTTTCTTGGGCTCGTCTTTGAGAAAGTTTAAGATAGAAAACTTGGAGCTTTTCACCTTCGAGGACTTGGATCGATGATCTTCTCTACCAGAGCGCTTTGAGTCATCAGGAACTTCGCTGGAGTCCTTTGTATCATGACGATACCTGCTCGTGTATTTGGTATCCTGACAATCCTTGCTTGAGTGTTTTGTATCCTTACGATCCCTGCTCGAGGTTTTCGTATCTTGACCCCTGTTTGACTCTTTCGTATCATGACTGTCCCTGCTCGAGCGTTCCGTATCCTGACGATCCGTGCTCGAGTGCTTCGTGTCCTGACGATCCGTGCTCGAGTGCTTCGTGTCCTGACGATCCCTGCTCGAGTGCTTCGTATCCTTACGATCCCTGCTCGAATGCTTCGTATCTTGACGATCCCAGCCCGAGTCTTTCGTATCCTGACGATCCTGGCTCGACGAGTAATGATCCTTGCCTGCAAGTTTCTCCCGTGGAATCGTGGTGGCATGCATGGAGTGGCCACCCCCCCTCGAGTCGTAACCCTTGCCGCCAGCTGGGCTGGGTCGTTCTGAATCGGCATCCCTCCTCAGTTCGCCTCCGACATCCTCCGTCGAAGGCTCAGCACGATCGTCACTTAATTGGTGGCTACTAGGAGACCCGACGTCTGGCAGCATCATGAGGAGGACATCCGTCTCGTCTTCGGGAGAGCGGCTTCCGCGCTCTCCGCCCGCGTCCATATCGTCAGTCATTATCTCCGTCTTGATAATCGCACCCAGGACGTCCTGAAAATTAATTCGAGCTAGTCTAGTATTTTTTTCCCCAGAAAGATCTTGTACAGTCACGAGCAGAGGTAACGGCCTATGAAATGTTATTTTCTTGTTAAAGAATGCAGCTACTTTTGACAACTATACTTTCTTTTCTATTCGAGTGATTGGCAATGAAAGCTAACGGATTCGTACCAGATGCGTAGCTATGCCGTCAAAACCCTGATTAATACTTGCTCCGCGGCCGTTCTCAGCCCATAGTCGCTCTTCTCGTATTGTATTCGCTTGTGGTTAGCAGCCGAAATGACTCATCTAACACGTGACCTGGTAAAAAATTCCGATACCCCATTTCTCCACCACCGTAGGTAAACATAACATCGACCGAGGACTGAAATTAAATATCGAATGTAATCACCTAGAAACGAGGTTATTCTGTGTGTTGTCATAAAAAATGTCCTCCGGTTTCTTATATTCAAAACCGTAACAAACATTCACGACAAGCAAAAACTTCTCATCGTGAAGAGAGTGTTTGAAGTGTGATGTAAACAACTGAAATGACGAACCCATCTTGATAAAAAAAATTGAAGGTACCCATGTCCGGAAACGGACCAGTTTCCGTCAACACGCGTTCCAAGATTTTAACAAGGTATCCAGTTTCTAATAAAACTAAAAGTATCAGTTGTTAGAGTGTACCTAAAACCGATGTGCGGAATGGGTTGGGAACCTGACTGCGAACAAATTTTATCATAGTGAATACCCGCGAGGCGAAGCCGAACACTGAGGTGTGAAAACACAGTCAAATGGGACAATGTTTACCTTGAAACACTCTCCTGCTTTAAATAAGAGCCACTAACCATCTTATATCACTCAAAGCTGCGATGAAAGCTGTTGGCCAGCCTGATAGTTGCGATTTAATTTCTCATGACTTACCTCATTCCCGCCGAGGTTGTTTTGGTTGCACGCAGAATCCATGATTAAAGATACATTTCCTGTTCGATTACTTCTCTTGATTTAAAGTTAGTGAGTTGTAGTACTGTACATTGATCGAGTGGAGCTCTGAGTCTCCCATGCTTTTGCATTGCCCTCTAACTCTGGTCTACTTCACTGACTGAGGAACTCTCTGCTTCTGGTCCAATCTGACTGCTCTGATTTTCTAAGCAGAAATCAAAAGCACTCCACTCTGCTTTCCCCCTCCCTCTCCTTTTTCGCGCCGCGATACCGTCGCCATCTGTCGTTACCCACGAGAACGAGAACATTGATCAGGCGGGAACGTCTTGCTCGTTTCAGCATCAGAGGATACCTATTCTCTCATTGCTTATGTTCCTAACCTAATTTCACTGATTTGACGAATGGTTGTAGTTTTGAGGATTTTACGCGATATTATGAGGGCTCATGTTCCTTTTCTGCATGAGTTAGAGCGAGCGGGACATATCGACGCAATATGATTTTTTTTTCTTCTATCTCTTAAAAATATGGCGGCAAGGCGACTGACAAAACTGTTTATTTTCTCTTCAAGTGAGCAGATTAGCATGAACATTTTTATTGTTATAGGCTTGACAAATGGATGCTTGACATGACGGAGGGACCGAGTCGTATGCGGAGGAAAATGATGAGGAATGACGTATTTTATCTCCATTACCCGTACCGTCCAGAGCTCGAATCAGGAGATAACGTAAGTATACTTACCGGTACCTCAACGTCGTTGCGGAAACGTAGTTGAAACGTATCTTTGTTCCTCGCAGAAAGCGCTGAAGTACAAAGTAGCGTCCAGCTGGGATAGCAAAGAATATTACCACCGCTACAGACCGCAGGGGCTGTTCGAGCACGATAATCCAGTAGAACAACCAAGTATCACCGAAGAGGCGAACACTAATACTGAAAGCACGGAGGAGACGCCCGATGAAGGAGGTAAGTCTCACCGTCTGAGCTTTAAAGGTTTAATTTCTACCTCTCATGTTCCTCCTGCTTGAACGTTTTACTTCAGGTTTTCAAGGCATTGTTCGTCACGCGGCGGTGACCCGCTCGACGTCGGAGCCGGAGGAGGGGAACGACGATGGGCCTGACAACGCAGAGCAAGAAGACAGAGAGTCCGGGGAGAGCCAAGAAGACGCACCCTCAGATAACCAGACATTGCTCAGACTTCTCGAACAACAAGAAAAAGTAAGCTCTCTTCTTGGATTTCTTTTCATTTGGAGCACTTTATTTTTTTCACTTGAGATTTTTGTCTTCTCGCACCCTTAGGTTAACCCATAACAGCCCAAAGTATTTGGAGTGAAATTTAGCTTAAGAGAAATTGAAAGGATTTTTTCCATTAAAATACGCAATGTTAAGCTTTGGAAAATGCCTAAATAATTAAATTTCAGGTTTCCAGAGGGGTGATATTTTTTAAATTGTGACAGTACTGAAATGAAAAGATCCTCTAAAATATTTTTTTCTGTTTCCGAACGGCATCGCCGGGCGGTAGTGGGTTAAGTGAAGATAAGCTTTTTGAATCTAAATTCATCCAATATGTACTCCAAACTTGAGTTTATGAAGATAGGTATTTCACTAATCAAGGATAATGTAAGCAATGTATTTTGCAAATCCGGGTTAACTTTAGCTGGCGTTATTTTAGATTGTCGTCCACAACCCAGACAGCAAATAGACGTCTCAGACGATCTTTAGATGGGCTACGTCGTCGCAAATCTGTCGTCTGTTAGACCTCTATTAAGACATCTATATACGTCGTTTAGACATCTATTAGACGTCTACGATTGGTAGATCCTTGTGAACATTGTACGGATTAGAAGTCTATAATAGATGTCTAATAGACGTCTGATAGACAAGATTTTCGGCCTAGTAGCCCATCCATAGATCGTCTAGTATTAGACGTCCGTTTGCTGTCTGGGAAGTAGCCCTTTGTTGAAAAAAATCTAGAAAGCTTTAGGTGCCTGAGTTGTGTACTAGACCAGAGCATATTTGTCGTTTTTTACAGATCAGCCACTATTTTCGATGTTCGCGTATCCAAGGATTGGACACTGTCGAAGGCCTTCTTTTGTTCGGGAAAGAACATCTTTACATCATCGATGGCTTGACGATATTGCGTTCGAGAGAAGTGCGCGATTGCGACTCCCTTCCCGCGCACCTCCAAGAACCGATTCTGCCCAGCCCCGGGCCAGGCAGTCCTCGCCGCACCAGAGCTATGCGACAGTGCTCCAAATTCCACTACGAAGACATAAGGTCACTAACCTTACTTCCTGAAAATTTTTGTGGCTCTTTGAGGTGTATTTCTGACAGAGAAATTCCTAACTCTATTTTCGTTGTTTCCAGGGAGGTCCACAAACGGAGGTATCTGCTGCAGCCAATGGCGTTGGAAGTCTTTTCCAGTGATGGCCGAAATTACCTGCTGGCGTTCCAGCGGAAAGTTAGGAATAAAGTCTATCAGAAGTAAGTTGAAAATCGCTTTATCCCATTTAGGTTAAACAGTTTTCTGTACTTTTGGCTATGAAGAGTCTGCCTTACCTTACAATTTTACGAAAAATCGAATGAAAATCTCACCCCCAACTTTCAACTCCCGAAAAAGGGTGAAAAAATATTATGACAGCAAAAATTCCTCCAGAGATCATCTTCGTAGTCCCTTGTAAACCATTTTTTCCAAAATAGGTGCTGGGTGCACGAGTTTACCCAACATTTTCCAATGAATATTTTCGACTATTAGTATACTTAAACACCCAAAAGCTACTGTTTTCCACTCTCAGAAACATCTCTCTTCCGTCAATTTTCTCTTGACGCTCGAACGGAATGTTGTAGAGGAACGAAGTCGTTTCTTTAAATCGTCCGTTCCTTCTTTTATTCGTAGATTCTTGTCCAACGCAACAGCGATCGCCGACAGCGCCCATCAGTCTGTCGCTGGACAGAAGCGCACTGCCAACGTCGAACAAGCCGCAGGGTTGCTCTCCAATCTTATCGGTGAAACGTCAGTTACCCAACGCTGGGTGGTGAGTTTTTTTCCAGCTGTGAACGACGAAACGTTAGATTGGAGTCCATTGCTCCGCTCCACATGCTTTGATGTTGCAGCGAGGAGAAATCTCCAATTTCCAGTACCTGATGCACCTGAATACTCTCGCTGGGAGGTCGTATAACGATCTCATGCAGTATCCAATCTTCCCGTGGATACTAGCGGATTACGATTCGCCAGATTTGAACTTGAACGATACCGCGACTTTTAGGGATTTCACCAAACCGATGGGGGCACAAAGTCCAGAACGATTGCATCAGTTCCAGAAGAGGTAATAAAAATACCCACCACGTATTGCGTTTTTATTTAGGTGGCGTGCTGACCAGAGTAATCAGTGTTAACTCCCGAAAACAGAGATGGGAATTGAGACAGTGTTCTTTATCAGCGTAAGCTTGATTTCAAAGAACAAAACTGCGAACGCTTTTGGCTTCAAATTTTGTAAAGTTATATGCAAGAACTAAGAACTAGTTAAAGTTGTGCTCCAATCGAAGTATGAGTATTTGCTGCAATTTTCAAATTAAGTTTAAAAGTTGATCGTTGAGAAGGTATTTTAAGTGGAGTTGGAACTGCTTCTGGATGAATAAGTAGTTAAAGTTCAGCGAGAGGAGAGAGGATGTTTAATCCTGATATTTCAGATCAGTCTGGAAACTGACGCTAGCAATAATTTTTGACCCCATCGACGTAATGCAATTTTCTTTATCGTTACTCTAAATTTATTAGATCATAAGTTTCCGCTTGACGAAATCACGTTTTCTTTTTCTTATTCTTCTTCCAGTTGATCTTACAAGGGAAGTACTCGGACGGTCAGACGCATATTTTCGTGAGCATTTGAGGACTTGAAGTCAACGTCCTAACTTAATTTTTGGAACTTTCAAACCCGGCAAAAAACTTAAATTAGG
>Ga0058701_10003743_pt1 | contig 12144 bp, 5 predicted proteins | sample AgamicOrMae_FD_97039 | JGI IMG/M metagenome (GOLD analysis project Ga0058701, IMG submission 97039) | Agave microbial communities from Guanajuato, Mexico - Or.Ma.e | ecosystem: Host-associated > Plants > Phyllosphere > Phylloplane/Leaf | place: Guanajuato, Mexico | collected 2012-06-04 | reverse complement strand
GTTGGATGCCTTTTGCCTCGTTCCGCTATCTCTCCGCTCAATTTGACGACGGAGGGTAGCACCAAATTTAAACCAAAAGGTTGAAAATGCTACCTTAAAAAATTACAGTGAACATTATCTGCGGTTGAAGACATGTGAGGGTTTTTTTTTGGGGGGGGGATTTGGATGGATTGGAAGAATAAGTACCGTGCTGTTTTGGTTAGGCGTACCTGTCTTTTGCGTGAAGTTAAAACTGATTAATTGTACGAGTACGTTATGATTAGGTTTCGTGATATCTATCGATTACCATGTTTAAAGGGAAGGTACTACTCGACGTGGGTGAGAATTTTGGATGGATATGTCTATTGATAATTAAGTGTGATATGGATACAACATGGCTTTTTGACCCAAAGTCAAAGAACGTCACTCGTTCCACCCGTTTCACATGATTTTTTTTTAGAGAAGGGACGACCGAGAAAAATCCATCTACACACGGGGAAAATGTCTTTTTAACCTCAAGAACACGTTTGTTATTTAGCCTCAGCAAACCAAAATCGTTGTGATGACAATTTCACATTTTGCGGTAGTCAATCAGTATGGTAACAATCATCATTATTGTGGTAACAATTCATATTGTTGTGGTAACAATTGAACTGGTCACAACAACTATACGGGTTTCCTGGGCCTATATTAACAAACGCTTTGTTGAGGCAACAAAGTCATTCTCTCTGTGAATGCGCGTTGATCGGTTGTCAACGTTTATAATCTTCTTATACCTGAAATGGCAAGCGGCGCGGCGGCCCGGGGAGCGAACTCTTTCCTCTTAATTGTAATGAAACCTATCCTAATCTGACAAAATAACCTTAATTTATGTTATCTAAGGTTAACCTACCTCACGGTCGTTAAGTCGATTGCCTATTTACTTTTCTATGGCAGTGACTTTTGTCAAAATAGAAGCGGTATCAAGCTTTCGTAACTGTCGATTGGAGCAGTATTGAAGCGAGGCATGGCATAAGATTCATGGCCCGAACGCAATTTAACTCAACCTTAACTAGATTAACCTAGAGGCCTGAATATACTAGATTATACACAGATATAGGCGTTGGGCAGCCGTTTTGTTTCTTATGGGACCATTAAATGCATTGTAGCTTACGAAGAAACTTCGGAAACAAGATGGCGGCGCCCATGGCTTTGCACCCTCAATGCCTCCTTTCTCGTATATCCAAGGAAACCCAACCTTTTCTGTTAGTTGTATCTCGTATTTCAAATTTACGTAGCTTAGAGTGAAATTTAAGAGGTAAAAAATAGCATCTTCGAAATTGACAGTGTAGTGTACCGTTCGTTAGGACTATCGCTTCGAGCGACGCTCCACAACGACCAGACTTACGTCTCGCATGCGTTAATACTGCATCGACTGTGTAGTGGTGCGGTGCGCCTGGGGCGAAGCCTGGGGCGTAGCCTGGGGCGTAGCCTGGAGGCTGACAAGTGAGCCGGCGCGGCGTTCCACCCGAACCTGGGAGGCCGAGGACGCGCGAAAGGTCGAAGTGACCTTTTGCTTTGTGCGATGTTCGCGTTAATATGACGAGGTCAATATCAGAGAACAGTTGCTATTGGACGCAGCACAAGAGTTGAGCCTGTAGAATCTGCTTAATTTTTTTTCCGTCCACCACCAACAATCTCATATGTAACCCACCCAAGTGTTAAAAATCCATGAGGCACATGGATTGTAGGAGGAAGATTTTCGATGAGTTTCAACTGATTTCTCGTGGGTAAAGATCCCTTATTACGGGTCCTTTATTTCTGCGGGGACATCACAATAAAAAAAGAAAACACCTGTTTTAGGTAGTCCCATACCTGTTTTGGGTGTGAAGGTAAGACAGGAAAATAGCGGTATATACTTATACCATAAAGATAAACCTATCAATAACCATATTAATTGGGAGCTCTCGACAAGACCTTTTCATTGATATGGTTGTTTATGAGTTTAGCTTTAAAAATAACCTCATCACGCTTTTGTCACGTTTTACCTTCATGTACCCGAAACAGACATAGCTTTTTCTGTGAACAGAATTTTCCATGAGTTGTGCTATTAACCAATTACAAATTATAATAACCTATGGGAAATGATTAAGACCCACATTATTGTAACCTACGAGGGACGTGATTGTAACCTACGGGAAAATCGTACGCAGTGGGCAATGCAGATTTTTTTTTACTCTCGAAAGAATGGATTTAAAAATGTTTTGGAAGCTATATCCCGGGAACAAAAATCATGTTCACATTCATATTGGAAGACGTAATTTGTTTTTGCAAGGGTGTTTAACATGTGAGAATCCATTGTAATTTTTGGAATTTCCTTTAAGAAAAAATTCTTTTATTTATCTGCATGGACAGTTTTTGATGAAATAATAAAAATGGAATCATGGAGAGTCTTCCTTCATGACGGAATTTCGTCTTCTAATTTAATGGAAATATATGAACATCGTATCATAAATATCACTCCGTTCTACTAGAAACATGATACCGCGCAGTTAGTGTTAAAACAGTTATTGTTCATATCGACAGAAGAACTACCAAATTAGGATTGGAAATATTTTCTTAGAATTGAAAATATTTTCTTGAGGTCTTACATATTTAATATAGTGTTTTGTTGTATGATTCGCTTGAGCTAGACGAGGACGTGACCCCGCCAACTGAAGATAGGTCAGGTGCTTTTGTCGGATTTAGGATAATCCAGAGCCTTGTCTATTTAGCACCATCTTACAACAATCCTTACGGAAGGGAGTTAGTTTCAGGAATGTCCTGCGGGAAAGATGAATCTTCTTTCATTGATACTAACTTGTTCACAGAACAAATAAAAACTTCTATGTGCCGTTAGAGGAGATGAGCTATTTCCATTATTGTAATGAGCTGATACATTTGTAGAGTCGATGAGGGTAGAGCCCTGAAAAGTAAAGAGCCCTAATTGAAGCCTATGGGACTTTCATAGCGACGCCCCTGGCAGGCGTCTCCATTTGCGCCTCTCTATCTTTCATGACTCTAAGTGAGGGTAGGTCAATCATTCCACTCACTATTCTATCAACTCGGGAAGATCACAAAGCAAACCTATGTACGATTTTTAGAGAACCCGCAAAGGAATTGTGTGAAATTGTGTTCTACACTATCAGAAGAGGCGTGTGGATAGGGAGGAGAAGAGGAGCCGAAGTTTGGAATGTCACCTCGTCGTCTTTGATGGCGTCGCTAATTACAGTAATTAATTACGCTAATTTGCAATAGCTTAATTAGGGGCGGTTCCTCCGTTCCATGGCGGCTCAATTTTCGGAATAGCGTTAAGCAAATATTGACCAACGCAACCAAATGGTAATACAAAACACGGGCATGCGCGGCGCGGGCCACGAGGCAGACGCCCGCTGGCGATACGCCCAAAACTTTCAAAAAGAGACCATTTTGTTAAGCATTTGCGTTTGCGTAGCCTATCAGACGACATCGGTGCTGTTTTAAAGGAGAAAGTTGCTGATGAGAATGGCAAACTGACATCATAGAAATGGAGACAGTGAATTCTTCAATTTAGGGGTGTAAAAAGAAAGCACGTTCAAAGGGCATTAACAATTCGAATGCAGTTGAAAAGATACGTTTACTCGATATGTATTGATAAATTTCGGTGTATATCGATAAATATTGTTGGATGTCGAGTCCATAAATACCTATACGTTGTTATCGACACAGGCGATATGTGTCCGGGATTTTTCACTTTTACTTCCATGTCCCATGGAAGTGTTAGCATCGTGCAAAAAATCGACTTCGAGATAAGACCGTATTTAAGATGTACGACCCTCGAAACGTCGAGGAAAGTGGTTTTGGACAATCCGTCTGTGTGTCTATCTGTATGTCTGTCATGCTGTCGTCGCTTTTCCCGCGAACTCTCACGGGCGTAAGGGTTAACCGATCGAGTTGAAACTTTAGGGGCATGTCCGGTCATATGGGGCGTTGCGTCGTATCAATTTTTGAGGCAATGCGTCAACCCGTTTATAAGATAATCCAGTTAACGGGATTTAGCTATAGCGTGCGAAAACTTGAGTAAATATCATCCGATCGTAATGAAATTTTCAGGGTATCTTCCGTTATATGAGGAAGCGAGCGGTATTGATTTTGGACCCGATCAGTCAATCCGTTGAGTGGAACACGCGCCAAAAGTGGGACACAACAAATTTCATTGCTTTACTGTGTGTGAGTGGGACAGACATATTCTGAGGTGTTACCGGCACGTCTTGTTCAATAACTTGCGGTGCTTGCTGTTCCGAAAATGGGAAAGATGTCCGCGGGACGTTCCCCGAATGTCATATTTTCTTATACTTTCGCGGTTGTTTCGTCATACTTGTATACGTAAAAAGTAGCCCAATCTTCCAAAAAATTGCCGGGAGCAACTGTCCCTATGGTAGGACATGGGCCTTAAATGGGAGAAAACGAAATTTGATTGCGTTTGTGTTTCTGTGGTTTTCCCATTTATTCCCCTCGTGTTTTACAGCCCATTCGTAAAGCCAATGGAATGGGACGTGGACGTGGAAGTATTGGCCTGCTTCAAGCCCGGTTTTATGATCCATTCTTTGGATTTCATCAGCTTTTCACTAGAACACCAAAATGAACAGCTAGGAGGTTAACTTAAGTTCGGTTCTTCGTCACCGCTCCGCTCGACCGTTGCTAACAAAGCTACTCGGTGGCAGTAAATATCGCCGAGAAGTAAGCGGCATCAGGCTTGGTGACCAGTGAGGTTAACCTAGGTAAAGTAAGCGCTCGATTTGGAATTCGGAGGCGTTTATTAAAATGCGGAAGAATACGAAATTTTAAAAACTGCGAAGAACACAGTCATTAAAAAAAGCTTAAAAGTAATGAAGAACCTCAAAAACCAGACACCAATAGCAGATCGCTAAAAAATTGAAGTTGAATTTGCTGTGACGTCACAACTTATACCAATTTCGTGTGAGTTGTGACGTCCATAGCGACGTCATTCTCGATTTTCTAGCGATCGGATGATCGAATCGCTGTGCGGTTTGCGGGTTTCTTCACTGTTATCTGAGCTCTTTTAAATGGAAGGGTTTTTAAAAATTCGTATTCTATTGCCCATCCTGACTACGGGGACTCCCGAATAGATAGTAGACCGAGCAGTTAATTAGAGTAGTTACTGCAGACATTGGCCTGTTCATAGACCGGATGAAGTAAAAGTCAATTCATAAAGGCTGTGTAACTGTGTACATGTGAAACACAAGTGTGTTTTGTTTATGTCATGATCTTACGCCGTTGTGGAAGCCATGTACGTTATTCGGAGATTATATGCATGTGTGTGGGATCGTTGTGTGTCCAGAGAAAAGGAAGGAAAGGAGATAAGGCCGCGGCCGCCTCCATCTTCATCATGTTTCCCCTCCCCTCCATCTTCGCTCCTCCTTCTTCTCCAGTATCCGCAGCTCTGCCCTCTCTGTCCTGTCTCGTATGCCCGCTTGGGCGGCGCGGCGTGGGGAGAGCCCCTCGGGGAGGGGAGGGGGGCTGGGGCACCTCCGGGGGGAGGACATCTCCAAGATGGCGCTCCGAAGGTACGTCATCATCTGACCGTTGAAATCGTTTGTTTAAAAAGGAAATTTTTAAAGTAAACATGAGCTCAACCCCAACCTTGTTTCGGGTTACATGCACGCTAAAGGCTGCTCGGGGTTGGATGCTACTTCAATGTGGTACTTTTTTCAAAAAATGAATGTGGTACCCAAATTATCAGCTCCTCTATCATATTATTTCCTCTACTTAAAAAAAATGGATAAAACGAAATGTGATGCAAGTGCTTAAGATGGCCTGGGTTCGTGAGGTGGCCCAGAAACTATAGGGGAAAAGAAGATCAGATTGGACAGTATCCTGGTGGAAGTCCATCAAATAATAGTATACTACATTATTTATTAATGATCAACGGCGTTTCCATCTAGCTATATGCTATTCAATATATAAGGGGCCATATTTCTACTAGACACATAATCAAGGACGCTGCATTGAATTAATGCGTAGACTACACTCTAAACTAGGATCAGTAGTACTGAAACCTACTGATCCTCAGTCAAAATCGAAGCACCGATTTTATTCAGTGGCTCAATTTTGACGGAGAATCAGTTAATTTCCACTGATTCAAGTTTAAAGTGTAGTGAGTTATCATTGACAGTTTCTTAGCCGTAATAAACTGGCATAAACAAACTTTTGTCGTTAACACTTCGCAAACTTGAATTCTTAATGTTTCTTTTCTGGAGTAAAATTACAGAAAAGACGAGTTCCGTTGCGATTTGCAACGCAGTAATTTTTTTTTAATATAGTATATAAGGGGTCATTGAGGGTATGTTAAGTTTGTAGAAAAGGGAGATTAAATAAAAGGTTTGAACAAAAATTTATGGATGCTTTCAAAACAGTGTGTGGTTTGAGCTGTATCTAATATCAGAATTAATGTGTATAGTTTGAGAGTATTCGTATCAGAAAAGCATGTGCTGGCTACGAAATTTATAAATAATTTCTCTTCAATTTAATATTGTAGTGCGACAAGAAATAATCTTTAAAACTTGTTCCTCGCTCCCCTCGCCATGGTTACGTAAGGTATAACGCATGAGGTGGGTAATTTATTCTTCGAAATTCACATTGTGAAGCTAACGTGCTAAAGAGAGAGCGAGCGACACGCCGCGCCGGCATTTTGATTTGAAAATCACGTACATAGCTACGAAATTTTACGAGTCGGAACTCCTTTCATGTGAACAACGTCAAGTCTTGTTTGATGTGTAGGTGGTGTTATTTGAACACAATTAGGAACTGCTCTCCGAGAAGAAAACGTTCTTTTTTGGTCTCCGTGCGTGGCGTGGAGCAGCTGCGGCGGCGCGCGATTGCGGTACATATCGATTTTACAATCGACGTAAGGAATCTCGATAACTAGGCTGCGTTTTTCTGATCGATATCTCTTCTGCGCTATCGACATTAAAGTAATGGTGGTTATTGCTCCATTATAATAGCGCCCATCTGACTTTGAGTGTTCCGAGGTGGTACCCTCAGAGAAAAGATGTCCTTCAGGCTAAGATCGGTTTTCTTGATGTAAGATCGAAATCGTTACTATAGATGTGAGGTCGATACTACTTTTGATTAGGCTTATTCTTTTCTTTATCGTTATAGATTTATTTTAAGCAGTTTCCCGCCCATATATATCTTTTTTTCGGTGTGTTGTTTTTTTTCATGTCCAGCTGTTTTGTTTGCACAGAACAGATTCTTTTGCAGTTACGAACCTTTGTTCGGACCACACTTTTAGTCTATTATACTCTCTCGAAGATTTTTAGACTTCCCGTCAATCTTTTAGAATTAGACTTATTGAAACTACTCTAACAAAGTCATGAAACGTCACCATTTTTACTCATCAAATGGTGGTATATCATATCAAATTTAGACTTTGAGGCTGTCTTAGCCCCGAAATGACCTTGTTGTTGGGCTGGGCCTTAACAATAATGATAAAGCTATTTGAGATTAGGTAGGGTACACTGTAAAAAAAAGAATCTTAAATTCTGATGCAACAAAAGTCAACTACTGATCTAAAAAGAATTTCAGTCCAGTATTTCGCCGACTTTGTGACATCATTTTCATTTTTTACGCTAACTCGTTATTTTAAGAACGATATAACTGAAATACAGAGAATGTTTGGACTGACTTTTTTCAGGTCAATGATTTGACATTTGTTGCATCTGAATTTAAGATTCTCTTTTTACAGTGTAGGGTATGTTTTTCTACATTTTAGGAATAATCTCACAAATAAAAATAAAATCGTGTTGTGTACTCTTTTCGGAAGGCAGAAAAGAGAGAGCAGGTAGAGTGGAACGTAGTTCGACAGGGCGTACCGCACTACCCAACGTACCGTGCGTTACGGTGCGTAACGGTACGGAACGGAATGGAAGGAAAGAAGGCGAGACGAAAGACGGGCGCCTTGTGAGCGGACTGCTTCCTAATTTGTTTGCGCTCCGTTCGGGAATGCGTCCCCAAGTGACGCGGAGCGAAAAAGAGCACAATTTACAATCACAAATATACTGTATTGAAATACATTCACTTTCCGTCCAAATATTTGGCTTGATTAAACGAAGAATTCGGGCGGGGGGCCGGGCCCGCGTCGAGCACTGTCCGTCCGCGCGCCGCGCGAATCGGAAAACGGAGACAGACTTACGCCCTGCCGGAAGGGAGGAACAGAGAGCGATGCCGCTACCCCTTTTCACTTCTCTGAGATCGCAACTCGAGTCTCACAATCAGAGATGGCTTATAAATAAACCGGGCGCAGCCGAAAGAGACCGAGCAGGGCCGAAGCGAGCCGAAGCGAGCCGAAGCAGAAACTCGTGCGAGGAGGAAACATCGCGGTCTTTACTCCTCACAGAAATCCGGCTTTTTGGGAAGGAATAGGAATAGGATGGTTTGGGAATAGAGAGCGGATAGAGATATCAAAATATGCCTTCACGTACACGATCACGCCTTTTTATCGTAAATTTTATGATGTAGATTTATTCATACCCCTTTTTTTTCATGTTCAGTATGGAACGATTTTTAAGCTAATTTTTTCCTTTCGTTTTATCTTTTACTGTGTATGCATTTTTTTTCAAAAAGTTCAAACAGCTTTTTAAGCCCACCTCCTTCGGAGAAGGGCTTATTTTTTCTCCTTACACAGATTCGACCTCTGGTCACCTTAAAGCAAAGGAGTGGGAGCTGTTTCTGCGCGCGTACGAACATTTATTACGCTCTCTACCGGCCCTCTTTTTCAATATGGAATTGATTCTTAAGAACGTCAATGCCCGACAGTAAGAAAGAAATACGAATTGGTATGGTGAGAATGGATTGCGCATGTAGACCACCACGTAATGTGTGGTCCTACCACTGTTTGTCCGAATCTCTGATATTTCATTAGTACCGGTAATGAAAACACATGTTGATGGTTCATTTTTTAAATTATTATTATTATTTTACTTTTTACCAAATAGTTCTACTGAATGTTCAGTGCGGAGTAACAAATGCCAACTCGACCACGTTGCAGTCCCATATTCAAATATTCATAGGCTAAAACGTTTTTTTTTCTTTTTTGGCTTCTGGGCTACCTTAGCTATTTACCCGGGTTTACCTTACAGACATACCTATCCTACAGCAGTGTCCGTAAATATCTTAATGAGGTGCCGAAATTTTAGGGGCGTGAACCGAGCCTTATCTACCCCAACTTTCGAATTAAACTCTTAATTAGCCAATATAACCTCACCTGCGGAGTTTATTGCTCAACAACTTATAACTTACTTTTGGCGCAAGAAAATCCACACTGCGGGAGAGCTAGACTTCTTTGTCTACGATCCTCAAAACCTAAAACCACCCAAAAGGAATTCGTCACCCCAAACTGGATTGTCTCCGCCGCATCGAGGTGCTTCAAAAGTTATCCTCCCGAAGCATATTAGCGTGAAAAGGGAAAACTAAATATTGACCGCGTTTATTTTAACACTTTTAGTCTACAGAAGGCACGCACTGATGGTGCTTCAAACATTTGCAAGTCTGAAAACACCTTTTTCCCGATTCTTTTGAGAAAGCATAACAAAATAAATATTTACTGCGACGATATCTATTTATGGCAGTAACTGTTTGTGTTTGCGGAGTCAATGCCGAGGTGCTTTTAAATATTGACATTTGAGGGTGGAAGATTATCTGTACCTTAATGAACACCCAACATACGCTCGAGATTGCGTTGCAATTGTAATAACATTGTGGTTCCGTCAACTGTAAAACGTTTTTAAACGGTAACCGAATTAGTAAGCGTCAATGCATTTTACTGATCAATATTTTATTTGTAGTGGATCCGCGCGTAACGTCGGACTCCGACTGGACTCACGATCAATTCTGACGTAAGCTAACCGTTACTCGACCATGACAATCTCGTTGAGTGCACCGTTCGATTTCGTACTTCCCCCCCCCCTTGTTTTACAATAAACTAAGAGGCTTCTCTTGACGCTGAACATAAAAGCGGTACAGTTGTTCACAAAAAAGGAGAAAAAAGTGTGACATGAATTCTCAAGTTAAAGTTCGTTCTTACGGTTTGTCTACTTCAGGCAAATGTCCTGTTTTATCTGCCCTCGGACATATATTAGCGTTGCCTCTAATGATGCTACGCGCGGATTTCACAAATGTCTAGCTGACAACAATGCGATTGGGCTTTGGAAGGGGATGGGGGCGGTATTCGTCCCATTCGATTCAATTTTCTCCCCGTTGATTTTCAAGGTCACCCTTGAAATCCAGCCTGACAGCGTTGAAATCTGCGCAAAAAGCCAAAAACTGATGTACCAGAAGTTCAAGACTTTTATTTAAAGTTTTAGTGTTTAGTTACATCGCACCCCTCCCTGCTCCACGGCTTTCAACAACACTGGCGTGGTTCAACCGTAAGAGGAGTTTTAGTGTCGTAACCCTCTCGATTTTCACTTGAAAAGAAAGTTAGTGAGGTCTGTTCCTTTGATTAAAGTTGATTTCAGCGGCCGCTTTCCTGCAAGCGAATAACATAAAAGCTGATCATCGAACGGCGAGTGGGGTTACAGACTTCCCCAGCTGAAAGCACTCGAGACATGCTTGTAATCTGTAGCAACAATATTTTAGTTGTGCAAACCATATCGAAAAGCACTAGCTGCTAACATGGTGTAAATGCGTCGATCAGCCCCCCCCCCTGTTATATCACCAGCCGGCCCTCCGCCAGCCAAAGAGGCGGCGCGGCGGCGGCGGCCCTTATTGTTTGTTTAAGGGATGAGGCAGGCGTAGGAGCTCTTCCCTCCTCAGCCGAGGGCCGGCCGGCTCGTCACGGGCCCTTCACGGCCGCCCTGCGCCCTGCGCCCATCTCACGGGAACCCCGATGACGAGGGAAGACGACTTCGGTCTGCGCCCATATAGCAACTTCCTCCGTACAACAACTACACTTAAATTTGTTGCCAAGTCCAATTCATAAAGTCTACTCCTATAGAAAAAAAAATATTTATTCATTTCTTTTAATTTTTATTCTATTTTTTTATTTTTTTATATTTTTTTTAAGTTGCATTGCATTTTGGCATTTAAAACACAGTGGGATCTCGGTTATACGTCCAAGTCGGGACTCAAAAGTTTGGACGTAGAACTGAGAGGGACGTACAAGTGAAAATAATCTTCCGTACAACGCCATAAAAGTATTCTGGATGAGCCTATAACAATTGGACGTACAAACGAGTGGGACTTACAACTGAGAGACGTATAACTGAGACTCTACTGTATTACTCATCCGCACTGATAACAATAAGTCATATTTTGCCCATTTTGAGGTGAAGGTATCTAGACCATGTCGTGTTTTTGCCAGCTGGCAAGATAGGTCCACAAACAGCCATCCCAACGGAAAGGGCTCGACTAGAGCGTCCCATTTATATGGCTGTCAGTGGGCCTATCTTGAAAACTAGTAAAAACATATGAACCCGTTACCTTTACCCCAAAATGGGCAAAGGTGAATCCAAAACAAGAATCATGGTTGCAAGAAAAAAAAATTACTCAAGGAATACAAAGAACATGGAGTTCATTTAGCACAAGTTCTTTCAAAACTGTTGAAGAGCGTGATACCCAACAAAGTAAGTAACTCACGAAGCAGATAAGAAACTTGGTAACTCGCGGATCCGATAAGAAAGTCGATAACTCAACGAAGGTTTGAAACGTTTGACTATGCCCGTCTGTAATTCCTTCTAGTAATCCTGCACAAAGCAAAATCTTATTGGTTTTGGTTGAATAGGTGTTAATTCATCACTGAATGAGGTTTTTCTGGTTAACCATTGATTTGAAATATGACCCGCAGACGAGCTAAGTTGAGGTCATAATCGTTCGTTGATTTACATTGTAATTTTTTAAGGTAACATTTTCGACCTTTTGGTTTAAATTTGGTGCTACCCTCCGTCGTCAAGCCGAGCGGAGAGATAGCGGAACGAGGCAAAAGGCATCCAACCTAGCCTAACCTATATCATAAGCAAGCCTCTTGCGGTATATCAAGTTTAAATATAGTGCCTTGTGCCTCGCTCCGCTCAGCTGTCTCCAAGCCTGAAGCCGCTTACTTCTCGGCGCCCCTGAGCGGGCGCCGAGAAGTAAGCGGCATCAGGCTTG
>Ga0058701_10003742_pt1 | contig 12144 bp, 4 predicted proteins | sample AgamicOrMae_FD_97039 | JGI IMG/M metagenome (GOLD analysis project Ga0058701, IMG submission 97039) | Agave microbial communities from Guanajuato, Mexico - Or.Ma.e | ecosystem: Host-associated > Plants > Phyllosphere > Phylloplane/Leaf | place: Guanajuato, Mexico | collected 2012-06-04 | reverse complement strand
TCTTCAATTCTTTTTTTTTTTTTAATTTTTTTTTAAATATTCATTTTTTTTTTTTTTTTTTTTTTTAGGGATTTTTTTTTTTCTGTTTTTTTTTTTTTTTTTTTTTGGTTTTTTTTTTTAATTTTTTTTTTTTTTTTATTTTTTTAAATTTTATTCTAAGTATTCATTGCTTTATTTATCTATATTATCAGGGATGCTATTGATCCTTTCATCATTTATTGTGTTGCTGAGCTTGTCATTTAAACTGTATTTTGATCCAGAAGCCCTTTTTGATAAAGTTTATGTAGTATTGATCTATTTACTTGCATAGCTCTCTCTCTCACATACACATACATGCACATTCTTTGTAGTTAAGAAAGGAAAAAGTGGGAACAAATTACAAATATTTCCATGACTTTATCATGTCCCCTCAGACAGTGCTATCACAAGCCATTTTGATGATATCCTTGACTAACTTAATTTTTAAGCTATTGTCAAGCTCAAAATAAGTTTTCCCTGTGATGAATGTCTTTTTTCTTTTTCAGGTTTCTGCAGTGCAATGGAAATCACCATGGGTTTGAGTGACTTCCAGTCAGAAAGAAGAATAGGGATAAGGAAACTTTTCCCTAAAGAATTTGTGATTTTTGCAGTGAAAAGAAACATTTTTATATAAATAGTTTTGAAAGCACTTACTGTTTAGTGTAAACAGACAGTTTTGCCAGTAAAATTGGTCTAAGGATTTCCTCTAATTTCACTGTGTGACATAATGCAGTTCTCATGTTGCCTTTATGTTAAAAACAGGATAATGGTAGCATAACTTACCATACAATTGTCAATAGTTTTGTAATTGTCATTCTTAAGACTCAGTTTCAACTTACTCTCAGGAACTTCTGTAAACTCCTCAGTATAGTTAGTATTGTATATTTTGTATGCTCTCATACTCAGCAAGTGATAACATTGCGTTTTTAAAGTTTTTGTTGAATAGTGCAGATATGTTTGTGAGCAATATGACACATACGGGTCAATGATTTACCTTCAATTTCTTTGGCTACAGATGTTTGTTTTGTGGCAGCAGGTTGACAGATGTAATAGATTTTACATATGACACAACTCAGGTACCTACTGACCTCATGGTTTTCATTTACGGGTTTTAACGTCTCACCTCAATTAATCTCAGTTACGCATTGATTACCTTCGACTTAATGTCGTACTTATTTCTCTTGTAACGTCGCCTGTACTACTATGGATTATCCACTCGCCTCGTCTGGAGGCGGACGCGCGTCGACCGCTGTCAGCTCAGAAGAAAATGACAGCGAGAGTGAAGACGATAACTTTGAGCGAGAAGCTTCCCCTTCGGAACTGTATCGTGTGGAAGAAGATGATGAAGAGTTGGACGGGTACAGCGACAGGGAGTCGCGAGAGTCGGACTCGAACGAAGCGCCGGCGCGCAGGGACCGGAAAGTGAAGCCCAGGCTCACGGCTCTGCCGCGCGTCAAGACGAAACAGTCTTCCAGGCATGGCGCGGCTGCTCACGACGCTGATGCAGACCCCGATGCAGACGAGGACTCGGACGACCCTGTGGCCTTCGTCCATACCCTGACGACGGGCCAGAACGAGGCATCGTCGGATAGCCACGCGTCGCCCGATGAGGACCTCGCGCAACCTGCCGATTCGCAGGCGAACACGCGACAGGAAGACGCGAAGAAGCAGGCGAGTCGATCCGTCCAGCAGGACTGTGAGCCGTCGGCGGACCCGGCTGAGGTGGAGTGTGTGGTGACGGACACCAGCGACGACGAAGACCTCACTGAGATTGACAGCTGGAACCCGGACGGCCAGTGCGCGGTGCGGCAACAGCGCGCCGTGACCGTCAAGCGTGAACGTGACGACGAGTCCCTGGCCGTGAATGACTTGGGCTCCAGGTCGCAGCCCCAGCTAGCCAAGGTGCACTGTGAGTTGTGCGACAGCATCTTCGGCTCGCAAGAGTGTCCCAAGGAGCTGTTGAAGCACATGCAGTCAGTGCATAAATTTGCTGTTCGAGGCTTGGACCAGGATGCTGGCACGACGGAGAGCTCAGAGCGCGCTTCCTCGCCGGTCACCTCTTCGAGCGGGCCGGAGGCCGCGGCAGGCGCTCCGCTTGGCCCGCGGAAAGCGTACAACTGCGACAAGGAAAGAGGTGGCTGCGGCGCTGTCTTCTTCTCCCGACAGGGTCTCAGCTCCCACCACGCGCGCTCGCAGTCTGCTGGTGGAACATGTTGGGTACGTTGATGACGTTGAAAGGAACGTCCTGTGATTCATTCACATCCCACGCAGGTTGTGCGGTACAATACATAGCTATGTTTTTTTGTTTTGCAGCTGGTAGCAACTCTTGTGGAGGAGCAGCCGGGGCCGGTGTACACGTGCGTGTTCTGCTCGCTGGGGTGCGTCTCCCGGCGCATCATGCTCCACCACCTGGAGGAGAGCCACAGTTGCGTCCGAGGCCCCGACGAGCCCGCCATGGCCACCCTGGCGCTGAATTGCCGCGTGTGCGGGGCGCGCTTCTGGAACGTGGAGAAGCGGAGCGCTCACGAAGTCGGAGAGCACCCCGAAGAAGCGGCCTACCTCACGCTCAAATGTTATGTGTGCAAAGCGAGCCACTCGAGCAAGGTAACACCCAGCACGCTTTTGAAACTGCCTTCTCTTTTATTCCGTCCAATAATGGCGGCTTTTTGTTCGCAGATATGCTTGAAGAAACACGTTCAGAGGGATCATCAGAATGAAGAGCAGTTTGAGGCGGGTGTCGCGTTCCGCTGTCGCATTTGCTGTATGACATTCCCTAACATTAGCCTTATTCAAGAGCATTTCCGGGAAAGACATCCGTCGGTTCTCGTTTTCCGATGCCACAGGTGTAATCTCATCCTGAAAACCAAGAAAACGTTTCAAGTTCATTTAAAGGTGAGTTTTATTCGCTTTACTCGAGAGAAGTGGCCAAGCCTCGTCTCCTTCTTCGTTAACTCGTTGCCAAAGGACAATGCATGGCTCTTCGGGCGGAAATGCATCGCGAATTAAAAGTCAGCGTTTGAGGAACGCTGCCGTACGTAGATCCGTGATTGGAAGCTGACGCGATATTTTATTATTTCAGAGCACTCAGTGTGGATCCGTTCGGAGAGAGTGCACGTTGTGCAACAAAGTGATGTGGAGTAAGAGAGCAGTCTCGATCCACTACCGCATGAAGCACTCGAGCTCGAGCAGGATCGGATTCATGTGTCGGATCTGTAAGCAGAGGTTCGACACCAAGGCAGAAAGGTAAACTATGTAGTGACATTGTTCTCTTCGCATGAATTTTTGAAAGCCTCTGCTCTCAGCCGAGGTTTTTGCTCTGCGTCAAAACTCAAAGCAAACTTCAACAGCAACTGGAGGCGCGCAGTCATCTAGTTTTATATGGGACTATGAATTGGGGAGATCACATAAAGTGCAGCCGGAACTAAAATATCACTTATGGCAGAAGCAGTTATGACCCGTTTCGTCGATATCAAACGGGTGACGAGGCGATCTTTGATTTCGGCGATTTTTCAGAGGTTACGAGAGTATCTTTCATTCCGGCGATTCGTAACGGGTGGCGAGAATATCTTATTTAGTCGATTCGATAGGGGAGACGATGTTATCTATTGAAAATCCTGAAGGGCTTAAAAGACAAATTAGAAAGTAAATTGCCTCATTTTGAGATGGCTTGCGGTCTTTTCGGGGGCAAGACCGCGTCTTAATAATGCAGGCTTTAAATTCATGAGGAGAGGGCGCTTCTCAGCCTGACGAAAATCCTTATTTTGAGAATATTTGGAGAGCTGATGTGCCTCTGTACTCACTTTTTTTTTTGTTGGTTGTGTGTGTTCTCTTGTACCTGTTGGATTCGTTGGGTCTTAAGGCCCACACGCTTGCTTTCTACCAAAAGTTTTTATCCCCTTTCTCCTCCCAAAAGTCAGAGTAGAGGCTCCTTTTTGCGCGTATTTGAATCCATTTTCTACTCACGTTTTTGAATCAAAAAAATGCTCATATATTCATTGATCTGGTGAGGCATTTTTAGTGGCAACCCTGTTTAGTCCGCTAAGCTGTTTGCGGAGCGAAGAAGGTATTGCATGACAAAGTTTGGTGGTTTACAGGAAGGAGCACTACAATAACGATCACCAGGGGGACAGTCCGTTCCATTGTCCTATTTGTAACAAAGGGTTCGCCTCCAAGTCTGGGATGTACGGACACAGGCAAACCCACGTGAAGACGGGCTTGTCCAAGTGCGAGTTTTGTGGCAAGGAGTTCACGGTGAGTTGAAAGCGTTACTTTGCAGGCTTGGAAATTGGAATCACTCTTATGTGTTGTATTTTGGTTTTAGCGGCGGGATAGCTACAACGAGCATCTCCTCATCCACACCGGCCCGAGGCACAAGTGTCCCCATTGTAGCAAGGAGTTCGTTCAACGCTCAAATCTCGTTCGACACATTCGTATTCATACAGGTACTGGTCATAGCTCCTGACCCATTTCCTAATCTCTTTTTCTCTCAAGAACTTTTATCGAACATGACAAGTGAGAATCGATAAAGCATCCTTAAGCCAGTGTTAAGAATGAGTTTGAGAGCTGGATTAATGTTCCCTCGGTAATGATATGTTTACTTTTACAGGGGAAAAGCCATATAAATGCTCATTTTGTGAAAAGACATTTAGTGATAAGGGAGCTTGCAACTCTCATATAAGGGTGCACACTCGTGAAGAAGCTTGTGGGTGTCCGTATTGCGGTCAGGTGTTTTCCAAGAAACAGGTAAGCTCATTTATACTTATTCTTGTTTAGATGTTATGGGAATAAATCGTTATTTGAGTCCGTTGATTGTATGTTTTGTTCCAGAAATTGAAGTATCATATCAGGAAACACACCGGGGAAGGCCTAGTGGGCTGTGAATTTTGCGGAAAGGTATAAGAAAGTGCTCTTGTTTTCTGAGTAACCATAGGATGCCTTACGGATCCATTCTTATTTTTTTGTGCTTTGCAGATGTTTACCAATGGCCATTCTCTTAAAGAACACCGAGCCATCCACGACCGACGCACTCAGATTTTGTGTTCGCATTGTGGGAAAGCTTTCACTACCGCCAAGTACCTCCAACGTCATATTGCCATGGTTCACGAAGCTCTCTACGTTTACAGCTGTCCTATGTAAGTCTTGTAGTCGCGAACACCCTTACTTTTAATCGTCACGTTATCTTTCTCCCATGTTTTGAACCTTTCGCATCATTATTTACGACTTGCAAGGGTATTACCGTAACTTGCTACCCCCGATTTTCTTGAAACTTTCAGAACTCTAAGATAATTGTATGAAAAGATACCCAAGCCTATAACTTGCTGCCAGAATGCATTTTTTCTACCATTAAAACAGCGTTAAAAATTAACAGAACTGTATAAACAAGAAAAATTGCCAATATCTGGGAAACTGCCGGAAATATTGCAAAATCCTAAAATTTTCAGTCTTAGGCGCCTTCTAGATTTTTTACATGGAATGATTATTTATATCGAAAAAAATATTTTTTGTTCAAAATTGAACCCTAATCTTTTATTTTCTTGCCCAGCAGATTTTTAACCATCTGTAGTAAAAATGAATTTCGGCAGCAAGTTTCGGGCTTGGGTATCTTTCCATACCGCTATCTTGCAGCCCTGAAAATTCGAAGAAAATCTCGGGCGGACAGTTGTAGTACTCTTATTAGAGCAATTTCGACTTAGATCCTGGAGGTTAGATGCTTTGTGATCGCTTCGCTATCGCAACGAAAAGAACTCCACCAGACGTGGAAAATGCGAGTTTTAAAATTCGAGTGCATTCTCTTTTGTTCGGTGAGATTTTGTACTAATGTCAGGAATGTCACAGGTCAGGAAAAAACGTTAGTCAGGAAAGTCAGGGGAAATGGCTTCAAAGTCAGTAAAAATTCCTATTTTGACATAAATATTTTTTAAACTGTCCTTTGGTTGTGATAGAGACGCCGCGTCGACAGACACAGACACTGTAATTCTCAAACGCTTTTCGGAGCTCGGCGGGTAGGCCGCAAAAAAATTTATCGAATTTGGTTAGGAAAAGTCAGGAAATTTGAAGAGGAAGATCTTGTGACAATCGTGAATGTTGTTCGAATATTGTTGTCGTGGTCTTTTTCAGATGTGATCGAGGCTTCGGGCAGCAAGGGCGGCTCAAGTCGCACCTCATGACCCACACGGGGATCAAACACCTCCGCTGTCTGCTTTGCACCAAAGCCTACTCGAGTCGCAAGTCGCTGAGGCGCCATCTCGTGGGCATGCACGGCGTCCCGATCGAGCACCCGGACTACAAGCAGTGCTTCTACGCCATGACCCCCGAGGAAGCCGGCCTCACGATCCCGGACACGCAGGCGACGCTCCGGTCGCGGGGCTCCCGCGGCGCCTCCTCGGCGGGCCACTCCAACTCCGGGGCGCGGACGCCGGCCGGGGACTCTGACTCGGGCAGCATGCCGTTGCTGCAGCCCAAAGTGGAGCCGGAGAGCGCCGACTCGGGCTCCGATGCCAAGAACTCGTGCGGCTCGTCGAGCGAGGACGACGATGACAGCAACGGGCCCCCGCAGCTGGAGCGCCAGGAGCCATTCCGGACTGTCAACGGAGCGACGGACGTCCCCATCTCGACTGATACAGGGATGTTGCCAGTGATGAGACAAGTGCCATTTTCCGGTATAAGAACCAAAGCTGCCCGCAAGCAGCTACCTCTCAATATTTTAGTGCAAGACAATAACAAATTGAAAGGTCGCGCTCGACTACTCAAAGTGGAAAAAGCTGCAAAACGGACGAAAAAGCCGCGGGCGCCGAAGCAGCGGCCGTCCGCGGAGGGCCTCCCGCCGGAGGGGCTCGCCGCGGACAGGCCGCCGGCGAACCCCAAAGCGAAGGTGGAGAACGGAGGCCGCCTTACCCGACAAGTGTACCCGAAGGGAAGCTTTTACGAGGGCGCAGATCTCGATGACGGCTTGTCCTCGTCCGAGTCGGCTTCTGGCTCGGACATGGGCCGGGCCGTGAGGCCCCCCAAGAAAGGCAAGGGCAGGGGCAACGACGAGGACAACTGGAGGCCGGGCAAGTGGAAACCAAAAAAGAAGACGACTTCGCCGAGGAAGGCGTCGGAAAGCGCCCCGACGGTGCGGGAGCTCGTCCCGGAGCCAGCGCCCGAAGCAACGAGCGTCGACGCTGCCCCTGAGCCCGCCAAGTCGAATCGCCGGGCCAGGTATAAATTGCAAAACCCCAAGAAGAGAATCCTACCCCAGCCGGAAGAAGCGAGGGATCACAGCCGCAGTGCGCGCGAGCTGCCAGCAGGCCAACTCGCTCATCTACCTCAACATAAGTCTCAGGGAAACGTCTGGAATCAAGGTCAAGTCACGGATACCTCCTTGCGATATCATTTCAATAATGGTCTCGAGGATGTGAAAAGGGAGAATGACGACTCTAGTTTTCGCGTATCGCCGCCGGAAGTGGAAGGAGGAATAGAGGAGCGGATGAAGGACGACTTGGATAGCAGCGACCCGGACCCGGCCGACGTTGCTGCCATGGTTTTTGATTATTGTGGGCGAGCCAACGCGGCGAGCAAGCCAAAATTTAATGTTTCTACTGGATATGTTCAAGAATCAGCCTGAATTTTATGTACTGTATGTATTAAAGGCGTCAGTGTGCTTGGATGTAAAAGTTTTTCTATGACTGAAATTAATGTGATTTTATCCATTTTATCGAATTCCATTTATCGAATCATTCATTTATTTGTGGTCCTGGTGATTTTCTTATTTTATCTCGTGCTATTCAGATATGTACGTTGACAACAAAGAGCATGTTTAATTTTTTACTTGGTTCTGAATGTTTTATTTCTTTTAGTAAAAACGAAGTCGTATCTTTGTTAATTCGAGTGCAATTTTACCTGATATGCTAAGTCTAAGCTATGATTCGTTGTAAGAGTGTTCTGCTGGAAGGTCAAGTACGTTATTGCTCTTCATCAGTGATGCCACAATGTTTGTCAAATGACTTGCGGTTCTGATGAAGAAAACGAGGACTACCTTATGTCCGTATTAAGTATGTCATGGTAAAGCGTGCCGTCACGTTGCAAATTTTAAGAAAGTACAAAAATCGTTACCTTCGGACCCCTTGAAGGGGTGGAGGTTGCTGGAGGTATTTCGCTTGACACGCGAACGCCATGGGTTGGCTGTTGTTGCGCCTCGCATTCGGCTAAGTCTTAGAACCTTTGGCGTTCCTGGAAGCGTGTTACTGCCGGTTTTTCTCCAATCATGTTCGTCCCCCAACTAATTGAATTGAGTGTTTTGATGTTTATTAATCTGGGGAGCCGTATTGCTTTTCATCTTACGGTATATTAGGCCAAAATATAGTGAAACCTCGTTTATACGGCGTTCAGGGGACCGACGAAAAACGTCACATAGCGGAGGTTGTCGTGATGAGGTCGCGGAGAAAAGGAAAAAACACAGCCTAGCGCGGAGTTATCAAACAAAGTTTCCCTTTAGAAACATTGTTACCGTTGGTCAGTCCAATATTATGTCTTATACGCATTTATGTAAGGCTTTAAACTGCCCGGGATTCATACTGTCTGAATATGGTATCAGACGCGTCAGTCATGTTGTCAAATAGGCCTATAGTCACTCGCGATTTCAGTTCGTATGGTTAGGTAATATTTTTACTGGTCTTGGAAACGTGGTTTCCGACCAAAGATTGTCGTGTTTTTTTTTCAGACGCTTGATCGTTCTGTTCACCACAGGATCAAGTATTTTAAAAACTGTGTTTTTCGTATGATTTTGTTTTTTTTTTCTCTCCAAAAGTCGGAGCTAGAATATCTCAAAATTATTTAAAATGCTAGAATCTTGTAGGCACATTTCCAGTAACGTTGCTTCAAATCTTTGCATTTAACAAAGTTTTTAATTATTTTTACGAATTTTACATTACTTGTATGTAAGACGCACCTCACTTTTTGAGGTCTCAAAATAAGGAAGAGGTTGCGTCGTATCTATGAGTAAATACGGTATCATGTTTCCATTGCTTCGACTCGACCGTTTGATCAAAACATCCTTTTACTCTGGATTTCATTTTCTTAAGTTTCTATATATTGTGCCGAAAACATCGTGTAATGATTAAACTAACTATAAATATTGTTCAATCTACGCTCTAGACGAATAGCAAGATGTGTTTCGTTGCTGAAATTCCCCGTTTCCGCCTAGTTCAACAGAATTATCGTTTTAAAGAAGTAAATTTGCCCAAAGGCCGAAAGTATGCGTTTTACCATGGATGGTTGTTTAATCGAGGTTCAAAATACATTGTAAGCGTAACCCTTTCGTCGGGGCCGGAGAAAAACGTTGTTAAAAGGGGGGAGTCGTATAATAGTGGGTCGTATAAACGAGGTTTCACTAGAAACTTGAAAGTGGCAGCCATGTGGACCAAACCCTATCAATGTGATCTTGTGTTGTAAGGTACACTGGATTAAAATAGTTTGTCTCGTATTTGTTCCATAAGACTGGTTTGCCCCGCACTCCTATGTTTTGTTCCTTTTTTTTCGTGGCAGCTACTTGGACTAATAATATTTGGGCCAAACGGTGGTAGACCGGCAGTTACGATTGACTTGCCTCTTGCCTACCACATATCTCTTATCTGGCAGCGCGGGAACAGCCCCAGAATATGAGCAGAGGGACGAAGCTCATCTTGGAATTCTTACAAAACTTAAGTCTTAAAGAGTTGCTAAAGGAGGCGTCCCGGCCGCCTCCACTGTTCCGGACTCCGGTATACCGGAGTCCGGAACAGTGAGACACAGAGTATACTCTGTGTCTCAATTCACTCCGCAAGTTTTGTCAGGGGCGGTCTAAATATCCGCTACGCTAGGCCATATTGTCGGACTTTAGCAAAACTAGCGCCTCAAGTGAACCGCAAATGTTTCCTTACGTGCTTCGAAATCAAGCATTTCAACTCTTTTGAAAGAAATTTGATCGCTTCAAACACACAAGTCATTTTTGAATTATCGCAATGTAATGAAAATGCTCAATTGGACCTTCAACGAGAGCCGGGTTCGAAATATTTTACAAGGGAGTAATTGAAGGTTTGAATGCAAAGTATCCGACAAAACACGTTCGACGTGAACCGACCAAATCTACAGCATAAGGTTGAAAACTACGGTAGAAAGAAAAAAAAGGGTAACCAATGCACATGACATTCGGGCATCGCAATTGCCGCAGTTAATCCCTAATAGCAAAACGAACAAGAGCAATGGAACCTTAAGCATGTAATTAAAGCGCTTAATGCTTTTAAGCGCACTGAAAAGAAAACGACTTCATTTCCTCAATCGACGTCGAAATTTTTGCCTTTAACCATCTGCCAAGAACGTTTCTGTCTTCGTCCAGTCTTTGCTCCCCATGGAAAGAAGTGTCGCACATTCAATCCCGGTTTAAGCAACCGAATCGCGTAGAATTGCAATGTGAACAGCAGCCAATAGTTCGGTTCCCCACCCAACAAGTGCATCTCCAACCGGTGATGATGACAATTCCTCGTCTATCACGCATTGTCCATCGAATCAATTCGATAGACAATTCGGCTATCGAATTGATTTGACGTAAAGCTTTTGAATCGAGTTTTGACCATGCTGCGATTGTGAAATCACTCTTAAATAAGCCTCGAACACGGAGAAATATCTCCGTGCTTCGGAGAATGATTCGACTTCAACACATCGACTTTAGGGAACCAATGATGTATTTTGCAGAGAAATACTTTTGGTATAAGGTATGTTTTGGGAAAGCAAATGAATCCTTTGATTCAACAGTTGATAAATTAGTTATTTAATGCACATTTTGCTTGATTCTCTTTGCTTATAATAACATTGCTCTCCAGTGATTGACAAGCATTGGAAATTACTTGTCATACTTTGACACATAACAGGTCAGCCAAATAATAAAAAGCTTACAGCTGGTGACATGCCATTGCCAAGGCAACAGATGTTCATTCTCTCTAAGTTCATACACATGGAAATAACTTTGAAATTATACATATAATACACTTATGTCTATCTATACATTTTAAGATCTAGAAGCCACAATAACTCTTAGTCTTGAACATATTTGTGCTTGATGTCCTTCCATTGTTTCTGGAAAGAAGAAAAGAATCACATTAGGATGGCATCCTGCTTACATCATCAGTTAGTTGATAATGATGCAAGTTCTTTTTGTTGGTGACAAACGTCTCCATTGTCCAAAACCAAAACATTCAACAACTGACAAATGCCTGAATAGAAGGGAAACCTGGCTATCCAAAATCAGTGTTGACAATCAATAATGAAGGCACAATAAATCAATCAAAGGTACAACCACCCCAGGATAAGTGAAAAATTCTGAACTGCAAAAATATATGCAACCAAAAGCACCTTAATAAATAGCTTTTTGGTAAGCAGTAGTCTCCTTGAGAAGAGGTTATGGTAACCTGAGGGCAAGTTTCTTTACAATACATGTAAAAATATTGGTAACAAAGTTGTTTACAAGAAAATTGTTCCATAAAAAACACAGAAAATTACGGGGAAACAGAGGAGGTAACGCTCAGTTTGAGGAATATGTAACAGCACTAACCCCTTGGTTTAAGTTGTCGAAGAGAGCATCACAGCCAACATCGAGCACTCGCTCGAATACGAACACACCGGCAAAGGCAGTTAAATAAAAGGTCGAAGTTCTCTTCAAAAACACGTTGTAAAAGGTATTGACGAGCGACATTTTGTCAAACACACAGTCAAACAAACAAATCCTGCCTCTGAACAGGAACAGGTCACACGGTCAGATGAGCCAGAGCCCTTAAAAAAAATAGAGAAGCGCAACCGGTGACCCTAGAGTCCTGTAATCTCAGAGAAGCGCCACCAGGGCTCTAATCCAAGGATGCAGCCATCTTGCGACCCTCGGTTGCCGGTAAACAAAGCCCTTCATAGGTATATTATGTAGGGCTTTACCGGTAAAGATCCTCGTTGCCGGTGCTCCTTTCGCCCCCTGCCTAAGGTCATATCGTGGAGCTATAGTCGGATTACTGTAAGAAGTAACTTGGAGCAAGAAAATAGTCCGTCACAAATGTCAGTTGTTTCACTAAACCATTACGTATCCGGGCTTCCGCAAAGAGTTTCTGTATTGTCTAAACTTTTTTC
>Ga0058701_10003741_pt1 | contig 12145 bp, 5 predicted proteins | sample AgamicOrMae_FD_97039 | JGI IMG/M metagenome (GOLD analysis project Ga0058701, IMG submission 97039) | Agave microbial communities from Guanajuato, Mexico - Or.Ma.e | ecosystem: Host-associated > Plants > Phyllosphere > Phylloplane/Leaf | place: Guanajuato, Mexico | collected 2012-06-04 | reverse complement strand
CATATGAATGGTCTGTCGCTGACCCCGCAAGAAGTATTATAAACGCAAGTCAATGCCTAATTTTGTGAAGTTTAGTATGAGGCAAAAATAGAATCGAATGTTTGTCGATAAAAAAAAAATAATAATTAAAAAAACAACAACATTGCATTCAGACCCGCAGCGCAAAATACTGACGAAGAGTTTTGCTAGTTTTTCATATTTTAATTTAAATTGCAACTATAAGTTTGTTCCGATCGATTGAGTCCCAAAAAGTCACCTTACAAAATTTTATTCGTCGTTTGAACAAAAAAAAAACTTTTTGAGTATTGAGAAAATGAAACACTTCCCAGTAACAGATTAAAAAATTAATTATAAGATGCGTTTTTCGGAAAAGAATTGGCTTACAATCATGGAAGTTCCTGCTATTATCTTTTTTTTTATTATTTTTTTTTAGTTTCTTAAAATCGGAACACGGTTTATGCGGAAATCGGTTATTTGAAAGGAAAAATGTTTGTGTGCAAACAGCACAGCTGTGCATCAGGAAAGAAGCAGATGCGCGGCATGAGGAGCACTTTCCTTAAAAGATGTTAGTTTAGTCAAAGCCTATAGAGCAACCTCGCGCGGCGACAAACTGCTGCTAGGTTATTCTGTCGCTCAAATATGCAAGAAATATTGACCCGGTTATAGATACACTGTGCGTGCTCAATGAGATAGTCTTGGGATTCAGGCCCGTCGAACCTGGGCCTCCTCTTCCAGGTCTGCGCAGAGCATTTTTTTCCCCTTAAGGGAGGTTTATCGAGCTAAAAGAAGTTGATCAACGTTGCCCTAACACCGCAAGATTTTCCATTCCAGTTGACATCATGTCGCGTCACAATGTCATGAGACTTTTGTGAACGGATCAAATATTGAGTTTAGCCCTTGATGTTTGTAAAGCAAGAGGGAAAAATTAAAAAAGAAATTCTTTGAAAAATGCAAACTTTTGAGTGTCGATAAAGTTTAGAAAAATACCTTTCTAATCATACGAAAATTGAGTTGTACGCAAGTGATAGTCACATCTTTATTTAAGTTCTTATTGATGTGTGCAGAAAGACCCAACCTTTTATGCTGTTCGTGTCCGCTCGGGTTCCCTCGGCTCTCTTCGGTCCCCGTCACGGTTCCGAGTTCTCTTCAAAGACTGTTTCAGGCGTTTCCTTGATCAGCTAGGATAATCTCTGGTTAGTGCGTTCGGTACTTCCAGCAACTTTAAAATTTAGTTGCTTCCTGAACCTATGATAAGTATTTTCTTCTTGCTATATTTGCGTAAAAAATACCCGAAAATCGGAGGGTTTCTTGAACTGAAAATGTCACCTTTTACGTTGAAATTGGCGCGTGATCGAGACATATCGTATCTGAAGTGTACTGTTTACTAGTAGGCCTACTATTTATGTAAACTTCATAGCGTCAAAGTAGAGCTGTACTTATAAAACTGATAATTCGGAAAGTGAGAGTGTTTTGAAGCACTGAATGCTTCCTGTAACAGCGGTTATCGTAGCTGGCTGGCTTCTGGGAAAGTTGTGGACTAGTCACTTGGTATTCACGGACATTCTGCGGACTTGGTCTGACCGCCGAGCCGAGCCATGCCGCGCAACGCGTTTTCACAAATCGCATTAATTAAAAGGCCACAGTTGATTCCAATTACAACTTCAATGTCCGTCCTCTATTGCGTGTCACCATTCAGGTAAATACGTCGGCCTCTCAAAAGCGTTTTTTCCTTCCGAACCTTTCAATTCCCCCGAAATTCTTTCGGAACCAAAAAGAGTAAACGACTTCTTTTCAAGGAGCGCAATGTACGGTGAAACCAATAAGCGGGTTCACCCAAATTATCTCACTCGAGGATTTAGTATTCGTTGCGAGCACTCTCGTCCGTTTTAGTGTCTGGGATTTTCTACACTCAATTCAGGGTGAGATTGTATCATGAATAGTTTCACTTTCATAAAAAGAAGAAGAAAAAACTCCTTAAGGATGTTTGATCAAACGGTCTACTTTTCTAGTGTATTCGTATGAAGGAATAAAATCAAAGACAATGACCTGAAAAACTAACTGGACGTACAATTTAGCATGCTGTTTCGATTTCCATTTTAAAAATGTACCCTCACCGGCTATTTTTCGACTCTAGATGGTTGCAAAGGTCCCATTTAAATGCATGTATTTTGACTTGAAAAGGTCACATTTGAAGCGCTGCGGTATCAAAATGAGTTCGGTGAGGGTACGATTTTTCTGTGGGAATCGATAGAGGTCGTTATTTTGAACTAATTTATCATTTTTCCAGCTTTTCGTCTTTGACTCGAACGTTTTACTAAACACCTTTGAAAAAAATCTTATTTGAAAAATTTAACGTTTTTAGAGAAAACAAAAGACATTCCTCACCAACGATTTTCGCTCCCAAGTTTTCCTCTGTATAACTACAGTAACCTAACTATAATAACAGTAACGTGAATATTGTACTCACAGATTGTTACCGTATGCATTGGCATGGAAATTATAAAATTTAGTACATCCAACACACGTATTCCTTATTCTTCTTTTATTCTAAAATTTTCATTAAAAAAACTTAAAATTAAAAATTATCTTAAAAAAGAATTTTAAATACGTGAGTAAGCACTCATTAGAGGATTTTGTAACAACAGATCGACAGACATGTTCACACAACTCATGTCTAAGTTCCGAAGAGCAGGGAGTTGAGGGTTGTGTGGAGAACAAGTCAATACTGTTCGCCAAGGTGACTTAAATCGCCTCTTTAAGAGAGCTTACACTGTGCTCCGAACCTAATAAACTCATTGAGGCATGCTGTGCGATGTATCATGACACAGATTTAGGTTTCGCGCCTGAGTTGTCAGTTTGTCGATGATTGTCGAACGACACAAGCGATCAAAAACCTCAAAATGGTTATGCGCAAAGGTTCGTGTCAAATTCGCAGTGCAAATTTGACAATAAAACAGACATCTTTTTGGGAAAATCGGATGCTCTTTGCTTCAATCCTTGATTATTCCGCTCGGCTATGGGACAAAAAAGGTACATAAGAACTAGAAAACAAAACCTGGAATAATCAGAGTGCAGACCAAAGCATGTTTGAAGGAATGTACTTTTTCGTAAGATGCCGTAACTCTCCCAACTCACCACAAAACAAAGCTTGTACCTTTGTAGCCGTGCATTGTCTGCCCAGCAAAACTCTTTCTATTTTTCATCTGAAGCTTTCCGCAAGTTTCTTCAAAGTTTGGGATGGAGGAAAGTCAGGAGTGTTCGAACAACATTTTTTGAATTTCGGCACGAGTTTCAAGTGGGTTATTTCTCCGTTTCAAGTATTTCAGCACATCCCTCGTCAAGCATTTTTCTTCTCCTATGAATTGTTGTTAAAGGTTTTAAGTAATGGCATTCTCTCATTTGTAGCCGTCGTGTGTTCTGTGTCTGTCGTAGAGGCCGGGAGAGAATTTTTACAGCGTTGTGAATTGCTTACAATCTGTTAGGCAGCCGTCCTCTGAATGCTTTTAGTCTGCTTAGAGGTTGCCCCAAATACAAAAAAATGGTTGTAATACTTTTATTCAAAGAAAGGATTTCTTTAAAGGGAAAATTCTGGAGGCCAAACGGCACGCGTAAAAATCCTGCATGTCGCTACCTAAAGCACTTTGTTCATGATCCCAGATTTTGTCCATGAAAGGCTTTCTATTCTTTATAGCGTCTTTTACGAGGGCGTATCAAGGCTTTGAACGCAAAGATGGCCGAAGTATTTGATATAACTGCTTTGTAGTTTTCTGCTCGCTCTACAAAGAAAGCGATTTCCTGGTCAGTAAAAATGTGTGTTGACCAAAAATGCATTTTTTTCCTAATTATCTAGACGAATAGCGTATGGGGGACGTAAACGTAAGTGAAAAGATGATGCCTGGCATGTGCTTTAGAAGGAATGCCATTAGTTGATATGAGGGAACCACACGTATGAATGCCAACTAGACTTCGTCAAAAAACACGAGGCTCCTGAATGGTACTCAAGGGGGCCGTTTTATTCCTTTTCAGACTAAAGAAAAAAATAACCGAGCCGAAAGAGATGGTGCTCAAGTAGTAAGCTCAATTAACGCACCCCAGTCGATACAGTAAAGTATATTTCTTTCTTTCGAGAGCCGTAGCGGCCGAGTCGAAACGAATTTTTTTGCTCTCATTTTTTTTCCACCTATGAATGCGAACTCCTTCAAAAATGGTCAAATCTGGGTCCGTCACGGACGGGGGCTAAAAGTTCTAAAGCTTCATATCATTCCTTTTCGTTTTGTGCGTTGTTTCTGATATTCATTTTATCTTACTAAAATATAACTGAAGATGAGAGAGATGAAGATATTACCGATATGGAGGACTTCGGGATAGGAAACTCTAAAACAAGAGATAGCGCGGCTATTTACGCTCACTTGTGCCCATCGCACGGAGCCTTCTCCACCTGGATCCGGAATCTCTCTGATGTTCCGAGCGCATCGACTGTTTTTAGTTAATAGATTATTCAGTCATGAGAATATCTGAATTGGAAGGGCCTTGTAGCTCGGAGCCCCTGGCTGGGGTTCGAGTGTTTGTCGCCACACGTGACACCCTTTGGCGTTTCCAGAATATTAGAGGGCGTAATGGGGTTGAGTAGTGAGTGCGGCGGGGCGCATAGTGCGCAGCCCCCGTGCCGCTCGAGTGGCCAAATGCCAGTGATTGAGCGAGATTTGCTTTTCATCGATAAGATCGTCGTGTCTTGTCGGAGCGAGGCGAAGCGCGGCGGAGGAGCCCGAGTCGACTCGGCCGGCGTAAGAAAACGTTCGGCGTCAGCTTAGACGAGCTCAATTAGTGTGATTGGCTCGAAAGTGGAGACGACGGAGTTGCGGCAACACGCCTTGCCGCCGCGACGACTCGACGTCGCGGCGGCGTCGGCGGCGACTCATTTTCGATCCAAGTGCTGGTGGATTCTATTTAACTTCCGGCATCGTCATAAATGATCTAGCTTTTCATCATTGGAAATTAGTCCGCCTCTTCAACCGCATACTGTCAATTCGCAAGGTGGAATTTCGCATTTCTTCTCTGAGGGGAACATTCTCTTCCGTATTCATACTCCCAAATTTAGAGGCTGCAATATCCGCCTCACATGTTCAAGATTTTCACAGATTTAAAAAATTCCCGTTTCAGGTCCGTTTAACCTAACGGGGTGACGCTATCGGCATAAAAATGTCGGTGTTAGCCGTTTTTATTATTTTTATTATTATTATTTGACCAATTTGCGTATTGGAGGGTCGAAAATAAAGAATAGACCTTGGAGAACATTTCCCATCCTCCAAAACGCAAATTGGTCAGAAATAATGATAGTAATGATAATAACAACGGCCAGCGGTAGTTTTTTGCCGCTCGAGACAGCGTCACCCGTTTTTGGTCAAGCGCACCCGAAACAAGAGTTTTTTTTTTCATCTGAGTTATCACCAAGCCAAAAGGAGTGTAAACAAAACGGAGCGCAGGCTATCTTTCTTAACCTAACCTGAATTAACACATAACGGCCCAAAGTATTTGGAGTGGAATTTATCTTAAGAGATATTCAAAGGATTTTCCTAATTAAATTACGCAATTTTCAGCTTTGGAAAATGCCTAAATTATTAAATTTCAGGTTTTCAGAGGGGTAATATTTTTTAAATTGTGACAATACTGAACTAAGAAGATCCTATAAAAAATCTGTTTCCGAATGGCATCGCTGGGCGAGTGGGTTAACCTAAACTTTCGCGTTCAAGTCTGATGTCGCTTATTTTCCAGTAGTAGTAGCATCCGGTTGGACGATAATCTAAGCGAAACGACATCAAAGCGCAGCACAGGATATATAACCAAAGTTAACCGAACCTGCACGATTTCGTGCCCGGCATTTTCGTAATTTAATGTTATTTGAAGCAGGGTAGAATAGTCTACAAGAGGTGGGAAGTGCAACCTTTGAAATTCGGAATTTGAAACTCACAGTAATTACTTCCTGTTAATCGAAACGTAGGAACAGGAATTCCTCGCATGTTGTATCGACAGGTGCAGTGGATCCGATTGGCTTGATGAGGCATATCCTCTTCTGGTCCTCGAAATCCAGTTGAAGGACTTGGAGTCAAGCGCGTCGCGGTTTCTGCTCAGGAAGTTGTGCCAACCCTTCATAACTATACTAACCTGTTAAAGTGGAGTGGCCTACTTCTTTCAACGCACTACAAACTTCTCCAAACGTTCATTGTGTAATGATTCGTACTGATAAAACCAAGGTCATTTATGATTGCAACAGTGCACATCTCTCTCAGAAAGAAGCGGTTTTGGCTTTTTTTCATTCAAAAAGAATGAATCTAATTATACATTAGTTCTTATCCTAGTGGCAGAAGGTGCAACAAGAGGTGGGGAAAAAATAATCTGAAGTATAACTACAGCGGGAATGTGAATAGACTCGATTGTCTACCGCCATAAGATTTTACATAATCGTAAAAGATTTGTCAGGATGCGATAGTTTGATATCGATAATATGGTGGTAGATCGATGGGCAATCGGCCTTGTTTGATCGGAATTCAATCAAGTTGGTGCATTGCGTTGCGGTGGAAGATGTTGCATTGGCGGGATTGTTGCGCGTCTCCATTTGCGTTTCCCCAGGTGCGCATCGCATCCCTTTCTGGCAGCACACTACATCCCCTCGTGGAGCTTGTTCGACCTAAGAGTATTGCCCCTTATTAAATTAAGGAGGCCCAAGAGGCTCGAAATACCTGTGACGCTGTCCTTTGTTGTGACCGAGAACGCAACGCTCGCCTCACTGCTAAAAACATTCCGAATTTAACCAACACATTCCACATGGATGTTTCAAAAGCATTTGTAACTTACTGTCCGTACGTCAATTCGATTGTTCCTAGAGCAGAGCATGATTGGCTGGTTTCTTTCCGTGTGCTCTAATTACTTTAATGTGAAGCGATGTATAAGAAATTCAAGCCTGATTCGAATTAAGCAGGGTCAATTCGTTAACGGAATTCCGATCATCCCGTGCCCTCAACAATTTGTCTCTCCATCGTCCGAAATCGTTGTCTCGTTCGAATTTGTCGAATTGATCTGTCACAGCATCAGATTTTCCGCTCCCTCATCGAGTAGAGTGAAGATTAGAGCGTATAAAGATGAAAACATACAAGCATTTTTCGGACAAATCGAACTTTGTTTTTTTTTTCATAAAGAATTTAAACGCTTTCAGCGTGAAATATTTTTCTGTAAAGCAATGAATTAGTGTTAATTTTCATCTCCGATGAAGTCCGTCAATTTTGCCAACAAAGTTCCTCACTGGAAATCTTCGAATTTAATGTTTTCATCCTCCGGAAGATTTCTGCTTATATTTAATTTCACAATGAGAAGTTAATTCAAGACTGATGTATGTGCGAATAAGAAAATGGGCTATTATTACCAGGCTGTTACGCTACCTATGAGGTTGGCTACACTTTATTAAAAAGCGCAAATGTCAGCGTTGTGTGGCGGAGAGCGAGACGTGGCGAGCACGGGCACATTTGTCTTTGACTTGAGTTCCGACGAGGTCGACCACATCTACCTGTCCAAAATGTAGCAATAGAGAAGAAATTGTTATAATACATCCCTGGTGAGTACTCAAGCTGGCTTTTATCTTTTACCCAATGAACCACCTTTTCGTTATCCTGACAAGGCAAAAACCAGGCTTTGTTTATTTTTTTCTCTTCCAAGCCGATTCACAGAATTTCATGGAAGCTCCCAAGATATGTGACAGGTTTTTCTCATGTTTTTTATAACAATGGCATGTCTATGCCTATTATAACATTTGATGATTTTCGACGGCGTTTTGCAGTTGTCGAAATGCCACAATACTTGTTTTAGAGTAACCCTTTTTTTCATTAAACAAAGGATGCGATAACCTGCACTCTGTGCCTTGCGAAATACCTCTTCATTAGTTGCCACCTCTAAAAACAGTCCACCTCTAAAAACAAACCCCAGCAGCCCTAACGAGGGCATTCGAGTTCTTCACTGGAACGATTGCAATTAACATGAAGTTAAGCTTGGGCATAGGTACAGCTGTTTCCAAATTTTCAGCCTCGTACAATCAATAAGGGCATGAGACAGGGGCAGGCTAACTGTTAGGGGTGCCCTACGATTTGGTCACTCGCCAAAGTGACGGCAAAGCGGTCGGGGGGATTAGGGTCAGTGGTAAAAGCTAAAAAGGATTTTTTTAGCGATGTCTCCTCCAGCACTTGGTGTACGTGAGTATAGAAGGTTGGGTTCCCCAAGACGCGCCTCTAGGGTGTCCCAAGGTGACCTGCAAGTAGTAGAAGCAAGGAAGTGCGGCTGATAAGGGCGCCTCGGGACCAGCGGCATGGCACAGCCAAGGGTCATTTTCACGTCGTACCAGCGGATGCTGTGTTGTGCGTAGTGCCTCCGTTGTCTTCACAGAATAAGGGCTTATCTCTGCGGGCGACAATCATCCTCAACTTCTGACAAAGTCCAGTGTCTTCTCTGGCAGTTGCTTACAGGTGAACAAAGACGATAGTGACCAACCTTTCAAGTTCCTTCATGCCCTACACGGTTTCGGGCTCATGACGCAATATCTGTAGGGGTATGAAGATATAAGATATGTACTTTGAGTAATATTAAAAAAAATGGCTCATTGGTAGCCTTTCCTAAAGGGCATAGCGAGGGATTTAATTTCATTTTTTATGATGAAAAGCGCGAAATTCGTTTCACATACTTACACTGTAAAGAAGAATTAGTAGAGATCTACTGATTCTCTGTCCAAATCGAACTTCTGATTCACTTCAGTGGTTCGGTTTTGATTCAAAATTAGGAGATATCTACTGAAAGTTAGTATCCACTGATTCGAGTTTAGAGTGTAAAGAAGAAGAAACACACCTAGTTTGTTTCCTCAACGTTGCCTTCTTTGCGACACATTTAATCAAAGTTCCATATAGGCCACCACCATTTTAAGTGCACGTCTCCCCGGAAAAAAAGATGGAAAGTTGATGAGCGTTGTTTGATTGAGTTTGTCGGTCCTGAAAGTTCGCCGCTCTTCTGTATATACAACACAAGCCCGCCGAGTTTTCCTCGTGAAAAGGAAGGGAAGCTCACATGGCGGCGGTTGCCTGCTCTCTCCGACATAAGTTATGTCCTGGAAACACCCCAAAGAACAATCGCATTCAATTTAGCTGCAATAACCATTTTTTCTTGTCGTCATGAGGTGTGTACGGACTCTCGGGGCCGTTTAACGAGGTATTTTAGGATCCTCTAATTACGTCATGAAGACATCCCTACATTCCTTCCCCAGTTGCTGATCACCATTCGAGTACCTTTTCATGCGTAAGTATTTATCGTCGCCCGCCTCGCTTGCCCTTCCCCATTTCTTCATCCAATTTCTTCTTCATCTTCCCCCTGTAACCGTAGGGCAATCCCCTATTCCGCCTGACTGGTTAGACAACCTTCGACGCTCATCTAGCTAAGCTCCAGCCTGGCGCGCATGCAAAAATTTCTTTTCACTAGGACCAGTCAACTAGAAGCTGTAATGTATTACTTCCACTATTATTTGACGTGTGGGTTTTAAAGTAGACCAACCAGGCATTTTGAAGGGAGACTAAATTGCACGCTACCACGACTAAACACCGCCCTGTGGTAACGAGGGAAATGAATTCGCTTCGCGTCTTCTGGGAAATTATATTAAAGTAACCGGGATTCGATGTGGGCGAGTGAAACCTTTGAGGCGCTAGCCTATTTCTGTGTAAAGGGCACTGTGAGAAGGAGCCGCAAGCTCTCAAATCACGAAACAAAGCCAAAAGGTACAGCAACAACTGCTGTCCTACTATTTACTACTCACTTTACTACTGGTGCTATATGGTTCCAGTCCAAAGGGAACCGTACAGTTCTTACGTTTATGGCAAGTTTTTCTATCCTCAGTTATAATCTGGCTAAGGCGCTAGCAAAGTGTTAACTAGAGTATACGGCATACCTACAAAAATTGTATCCATCTTTCCTACTCATTCTTTTGTCAAATAAATCCTTTTTGTTTTTCTGTCATGACGAAGAAATGAAATTCCCTCGTATATGGTCTACCAAAGCACCAGAAGACCAAAATTGATGTGGATGATAACTGTATTTGTGTATTTGTTCGTTATTTTTTTTTGTTTTCTTCCTCATTTTGGGTCCTAGTTCTTAGAGTGCAAAGATCCGCTCAAGGTTTTCAACGGAATTACCTTTGGCGAACCCTCGCGATCTTTGCCGAACATTCAGCGAGCATTCCTTGTCGTTCGCTGAAATGTCACGTGAGACAATGCCTTACATTTTTGGACCACTCAATAAGCTATATCTGAGATAGGCTATACTCAATAGGCTATATGAAGAGACTCAACATCGGAACTGTATTTAGGATCTTACATCTAAACGTCCTTGAATTCTTAAGCGCTGTTTATCCTGTTGGAGTATTGGAGAATGACAAGACTCGACGAGGACAATGGACTATTTTCGTCGAGAATTCCAGCAACCTTCCGTCAGTCAGTTTTCAGGTCTTAAGTCATTTTTTCCTGAAAAAAAAGGTTTTATTCTCGGAGTCGCTTTAATGCTTGTGTTAGGTCCCACTGTACCAGACAGTTCGAAAGAAACACTTAATTTTACGACATACTAGATAATCTTGAAAGAGCGAAATTTAAAACATGATATATAAGAGTAAATTGGGGATGTACTGGACAAAGATACAAACCGAATCGTTTAAATGCAGTACTTCAAACTTGAGCATAGGGGTTTCCACTACTTGATTTAATTTCTATTTGTTGGTTCATCCTGACTGAGTTTTAGATAATTGGAAATCGGTTTTGGGTATTATTCCACAAGTACGTATGAGATCATTAACAAAGGATTTTATTTCGGTAGTATGCGCGTTGTATGAACCTGGAGGCGTGTTTGTACTGATCTGCGGTACCTTCTCGCAGTACAGTACAGGATGAATTCTTAAAGGCGTATCTTTGGGATGAGGGCACATACCAAGCCTATGTGAGCGAAACAGCAGGGAACCTTGTCAAAAGCTCCTTCAATTAGGGACGCATATTCCCCCAAGACCTCATTGACACTATGTGACTTTGTTTAGGATCTCTCGTCACCAGTTTTGGAGTGTGTGCGTTTCAGAGTAAAGGAATCAGTTATAATGCCTGTCTTCCTCACTAATGGGATGAAGACAAAGTGTCGAAGAAGCCTACTGAGGAAGGACTGTATTTCATCCGGAAGAACAAATTGATTATCTACAATGTTTGTATCAGAACAGTTTGGTATTGTACCTTTTATTGCTTATTAGTCAGGCGAAGCCATAAGAGAACGTAAACGGAGCGAGGTACAGGGCACATAATCTATACATTATTTAAACCTGAAACGATTTATCTCTTTTATCTGAGAAAACTTTCTGGGACTGGACAGAAGAGAAAGTAAATCGGTGGCTTCAAATGAAACTATACTAGTTGAAAATTCTGTTTTAAAGCTGTACTGCTTGCAATTTATAAGCATGGGCATTAGTACATCCTTGAACGAGAATTTTCAACTAGTACAGGTTCATTTGAAGCCATCGAAATTCGATCTAAAAACTTTCCCTTACTTGTTCCAATACCGGTACCTACAATTGGTGCTTCTGTTTGTTACGATGGAGGCAGAAGAGTAAAAATATGGATATTTTTTTATTTATTTTTTTAAGACAGAATAGTAAAAATTTGTTGTGCAGCATTTCTCTGGACTGACCTTCAGCACGTTTTCGGCTACCATGTGATGTCACGTTCCGGGCTTTTATTATAGTGGAATGCAGCGAATCCGACGTCACAATGGTTTTGTGGCGTGAACCGAACTTTATGCTTTAACCTACAGTTGACACATTATTCGTTCAGCACACCCGCAAGAATTCGCAATATTCCGAACAAATTGAAAAATCTGATAGCAGCCATAAACTGCGGAAGCTGAAATTCAAGGCCCAACGCGCAGTTGTGTTTAAAAACTTTTTCGTCTGCGAAAGTTACTCTGTAGGTAGCCCAGACTCGAACGAGTTTAGTAATTTTTCATTCGAGATAGAGATCGAAGTTTTGTAAAGAAAATAAGTATGTACAACTTTTGTATCCCTAAATGTCAATGACATATAACTTCTTTTTACCAT
>Ga0058701_10003739_pt1 | contig 12146 bp, 7 predicted proteins | sample AgamicOrMae_FD_97039 | JGI IMG/M metagenome (GOLD analysis project Ga0058701, IMG submission 97039) | Agave microbial communities from Guanajuato, Mexico - Or.Ma.e | ecosystem: Host-associated > Plants > Phyllosphere > Phylloplane/Leaf | place: Guanajuato, Mexico | collected 2012-06-04 | reverse complement strand
CTCCCCTTCCCTTAGAATGCTTCGCTACTGGTCGCTAGCGCCATCTTGTGCCCCTGCTTGGGATTACGCGAGGCATTTGACATGGCCGTTGAACAAGTGACGTCATCCAAGGAGACCTAACGTAACTAGTTAGACAATTGATTATTGTTTCATTAGCTTAGGACTTGTCATTACGGAATGAGGACTACTTGGCAATAATAGTGTCGCTGTTCACTATTTTGAACAGTCATGTCGTTCTGAAATTCAAAGCATATTTTCAAAGCAAGGACTATTACTTTTTGGCGCTGAGGTGGAGACGATCTCAGATATGTAACTTTCCATGGTTACATGGAAAAATGCTTTATTTTAGGATTTCATTCTATTTTTGTGCTTATTTTCGTACTAGGCCTACTTACTCTTTACATTTTGTTCCTGTTATAATTTACAAAAAAAAAATGTTGCGCGTATTTCGGTTGTTGAGTGAAGTTTGACATGATAACATTTAATTTACCGGTATGGTTTCCAAACCAAACAATGTAAGTGCGGTAAGCTAATTTGCAGAGGTAGTAGAAGTTTAGGTTCTCCTCAGCGAGGGGGAAGAGGAGGTGTGCTGCGCTTCGAAATAAATATGTTTTCCTTAGTGAAATTAAACTTTTAATTCATAAATTTGATGGATTACAAAACCACTTCTTGTTCATCCAATTTTGAAATTTTCAGAACCATGCAAATAACTAGTTTAAAAATTTTGCGTTTATTTAAGTAGGTTTTGATTTTTTTTCAAAAGAAACATTTCTTTGAGACAAGATAAAGATACAACTTTTGGAAATTTTGAAAGAAAAGTTTGCCTAATGTGTCTGGAAACTTTGAAAATATCCTTTTAAAAAAATTGCGTTCTTCAAACTTTATTGTTTCGAGGCAGGAACATACTTAGAAAACCAGCCATTAAAAAAAATAAAAAAATACACCCATTTGCGAGCTTAATTAATTATTTCCGTCTTTAAATACTGTTGTGCCTTTTAGCAGCTATCGTAAATGACGTTTGAACGAATTTGTGAAGTATCTAAACCAAACTTTTCCCGTCATGGTAACCTCCTCCCCGGACAAATAATAGGTCAGTAGGGTAATGAACCTATCACAGCCCCACTGCTGCCGACGCATCAATGACCTTGAAAATAGGGGGAGGGGGGCAAAGCAAACATTCCAACAATCGGGGTAGGGTAACATCGAGGGGGCGGCGTGCGGCGCGTCGCGGCGTGCGGCGGGTCCGGTCCGCGAGAGGGCGCCTCTGGCAGCTGTGGTTGAGGCCGCCAAGGGTGGGAGGGGGGAGTTAAGACAAGGCTTTTTAGGACGGGATAAGATCCCCCACCAGCGCGTAAGGTGATCCCGGCCCCGTGCACGCGAGCGCCGCGTCGTACCCTAGTCTACGTGAGACTCGCCCTGTGCTCGCATCGGTTAAGACGCGGAATCAACATTTTTTTTTCTCTCCCCTGGTAAGCAACAAGAGTGCCGTTAGTGCTCGAAAAGTGACTAGCGAGTGACGTGCTCAGAATCAGTGATTTTCGGCAACCGCAAAGAGTGTGTATGTGACTATAGTTTTCAAGTGTTGGACTGTGGTGTTTTTCCCCTAAAGTGTCACCGAGGTACCCTTTTTTAAATTTAAACGAATTTCAGGCCCACATTTTTTAGATCAAATGTCAGCCATATTGAGCATCCCCTCCCCCCTAAAAAGCGCCTGTTTTTGACAGGATGAATTCACCTCCGAGCGTAAAGCTCCGATTTTCGGAGTATTCGATTATCTCTATTGGTTAAATTTTGGGTTAGTTTCATTCTAGGGCGTAAAGTATAAGAGAAGAACGAAATTTCAATTTTATTGAACCTGGAAGTTTGGCTTATTTTTATGGTATTTTTTAGCGTGGTTTATTCGTAATTTGCTGTGACTTTAATCAGGCGATCGGTTTTTCGCTGATGCTCCTGCAAGATTTAAGATTCTTAGCTCGCTTGTTCGAGGGACCAAAGAGGGAACCCAGTGGCGTGTTCTAAAAACAGATTTCAGCCGTGTTGTCTGTAAGCCCCCCTCCTTCCCCTTACGACCGGTTCCATCTTATTGCTACCAAAATAACGACTTATGTTTCATTGACTATGTATTTAAGAGTAAGATGGATAGTGACGTAGCGCAGCCTTATTACCTGGAGCATTAATTTCAAGACATCTTCGAACTTCAGACACAATCCCGGTCTCAGGCACTGGTCTCAGGCAGGGAGCTTTGCGATCTTAAACGATGGATGATCTTCAGAATTCTGTCAATTTTCATCTAAAAATTCCGATCCATTTTGAGATTTTGAGCTTCGATCTTGTTCAGAGTCTGCCTGAGCATCTTCTTTAGCTCGTTTTCTCTTTGTGAATAGTGAGCGACCTCGTTCAGAGACTGTTCATCCTAGTGCTATAATTTAGATGTTCGATTTTATGATCAATTGCAATACTGTCCTTGCAGTCACTTTTGACAATGTACCTGATTTGTTAAAGTAATTTGTTAGGCCTAATTAATGGGAGCTGTCAGTGTTACTCTTTTAACCTAAACTTATCATCAGTAAACAACACGTTTGGTTGTTCCGGAAAAAAAATAGGAATCACGAAGATGATCTGCGTTTATTAAGAGCACCCGAAATGGGTCGGGCTTTGCATTGGATAGGAAACGCTGGGTATGAATACTTCTTTCATAAATTGCTCAGTGAGGTATTCGAACTTTTTATCAACTGAATGTTGTGTGTAGTGTAGGCGTTTTTTTTACTGATTTTAGACGTTATAAACCAGATTTTGGTTGTTGAGGTGAAGTGAGTCTTAAATAGCCGATAAGGTAGACGTTATCATGTCTTTTGACAAATGCAGCATTATTGCATGGGAAAGTCTGAATTTATTTGCATCTGTTTACCATACCGGTGACACCAAATAAGACATATTGTTTGATTCCAACTCGAGCGGTTTGCGTTTTTGGGGCAAAAATTTCACGCCAACTTTGATATTTTATCATTAATTTAAACTTCAGATAGTGAAGAAATATTATCAATCAAGGAAACGTCTTGAAAAAATCATTGTGAGAAAATAAGTTAAATTAGGCTAATTCCTTTCAATGTGTGAAGTATTAGTGAACGGGTCTGTCACGTTATGTCAAAACGTCATTGAAATGTTTGCAATGTCATGTGGACTTCGGCACCCGCGATTTTATGACAAGTTTCAAGCTTTTCTTCTGACCCCTTGAAACGCATCTATGAATAGAAAAATCACGGCTTACTCACTATCCTTTCAACTGGTTAAGAGTAACTTTTCTCATAAGAAGATTGGATGTGTTCTCCTCGATATTCTTGAAGTGGTTGTCAACATTTCCTACAAAATGCTATTCCTTGCGTTCAACTCACCACACGTGTAACCTTTGCATACAGTGCCCCGTCGTCGAAGGACGAAGATTGTAACTGGCTCGATATTTTATTACTCTTTTTATGTAAATTATGTCAGTCAAATATTACAAATAAAATTCAGATTTCGCAGGAATTCAACCACATTTTGTAGCAATGTCGTGGCACCTGTCAGAACTTCAATTGAAGTTTTGAAAGGAATTTTCTGAAGTATCTTGTTTAAAAAAACTTTTACATGATTCCCTCTCTCGCAAAATCAAACTAAATAGTCTCACAACTGCTGTTAAAAAAATCAAAAAAGCATCTTGGGGCAAGTTTAGATAGGCTTTTTTGTCTTGTCGCCCTTAAGGCCGTAAGAAATTAGTCATCTCGTAAAGTATTGGAATAGCGGAAGAAAAATCACCAGTGCTAAATATCTCACGCAAATAGGGAAGGTACTGGAAAGCGAGAGGGGGGAGGGTGGTCGCACGCAAATTAGGAAGGTACTGAGGGGGAGGGGGGATTTGGACGCAGCAGGTCATATCTGATGCGTCTTCCTGGTCCGCGATGCACTTTCTGCATTTTTGCAAGTTCGCAATCCCACCAAACGGCTTTCTCCTCCTCCCAGTGGATCCTTGGTGATTATATCACCCGATCGTTCCCGATTCATCTGATTCATTTGCTTGGCATTTGGCGTTTTGCCAAAAAGCTAACCTCTTTTTTCGCCGTCGCAAGTCTCTGTTTTCCTGCAGAAATACTCCGTAAATTTCAAAGAGGGGGTTTTGTACTTCTTGTGTTACCCTACTTGATCGTTTATAACGTAACGAGGATTACTAAGGACATGCAACCGCATAGGTTAGGTTAATCTAGGTTAGGTCACTCACTGTGTACCTTCGTTCGCTACGACTACGCCCAACTGTCGCCAAGCCTACTGCTGCTTACGTTTTGCCGGCAGTAACTGCCGCTGTAAAGTAACCAGCATAAGGCCTGGGGATCATATTAGCTTAGGTAAATGTAGGTTATATCAGGTAAGGTGAGGTTAGGTGCCTTCGTTCCGGTCGGCTGTCGGCAAATGGCGAAACTCTTTTAAGAGGTAGAAAATCGAATCTCTTTAGTATACCACGTTTTCTTATCGCTCAGGACGCTTTAAAATTATGAGCCTTTTTTATTAAGTCGCACGCAGTACATGAGAGACAACATGCTGTTCACGAGCACCATGTGTTGGCGTTTTTCGGAACTAAACGGATCGCGACAAACAAACTGAGCCGTTGCGAGTCACTTCAGACCGGCAGATTGTTCCAACGTCATCACCTAACCTAGCGAAGGTTGTCGGTGTTAATCGTTATTTCCAGTCCCCACTTACAGAAAGTAAAGAAAAAGGTAGTTGTTCTAAAATGTGGGGGGCTGTGCAGTACTTTTTTGTGGAAGACGGTCCAGCCATCGCGGAAAAGTAAGTTACGACTGTTCCCGCTTATTCACAACACAAAGACGCAATGGCAGACAACATGACATGCATGCCAGCTCGCTACGGCTCGGATTGTTTGTCGGGATCCATTTTGTTTCGAAAATCGACCCCTACGTGACTACGGGTCGTGACCCTGGCCGAGTCGACCCGACCCGTAGAGAATGGACTGGAAAATATAGAGACTTATACTCAGTGAGCAGTGCGAAGCGAAACGGTCAAGTTATTAGACCACAACAAACCGAGCCGTAGTGAACTTTGCCCTCCCGCCAGCAGCCGACGGTCTGGACGGCAGCTGACACGGCTTCTGTCGTGTGCAGTCGGCTGCTGACTGCTGCCCAGACCGTCGGCTGCTGGCGGGAAGGCAAGGCTCGCCACGGCTCGGTTTGTTGTGGTCTCGTCACGTGACCGTTTTGGTTCGCTCTGCTCATTGAGTAAAAGTCTTTATTCCGCATAAGTGGTACTCCTGAATCCCCAGATTTAGCCTTTCCTGCGGATGTCGTAAAGGATAGTTTTACTCAGATATTTGCTTCATTATTTATTAGGCATATCATAGAAGGTACCTAATATATCGGTGAAAGGTTTGCTAGAAATATTATTGGTCGAATGAATAGGTGGTATTCACAAAAATCTTATATCCTTGTCTTACAAGACATTCTCTCTCGCACACGTCGCAGCCTCCATGTTGGATCAACCACTTCCCTATACTTCCCCACTCTGGCCGTCGGTGCGGGGCTGGTGGGGAGCGGCCCAGTAAAAACTATTCTCTGTTTTGGAACGGAGGGCCCCCTGTTTTAGGCACAGAATGGATAGGGGTCTACATTTTTGGATCGACTTTATTGATTATTACATACCGGTATTTTATGATAATGTGCACTCTCCGCGAGATAAACTCTTGTTCAACCCCATTTTTGGAAAGTTCTCGTGAAGACCTTTTCAATGAGAGGGCTGATGACCGATTTATCTTAAAAATCAAGAGGTAAAAAATGCCTTAATTTCGCTTCCTTCAATTTTTTTACATTCTTTTTTTAACAGGTGATGAACTTAAGTTCATCACCTGTTTCATGTTCAGGATGTTCCCATTTTTTGGAAAGTCTGTGAAGACCTTTCCATTGATGTGGCCTATCACTGGTTTATTTATTTGTTTACTTTTAAATGTAAAAAATGGCTAAAGCTAGCTTTGCTTTCGTTCAAAACGCTCTGGTGAGCTTATTCTCATGGTTTGACTTATATTCACCAGCCTGAGTGGGAAAGTATAGGGAAGGGCTATTCAACATGGCTGCGAAGTGCGCGAGAGAGCGTCTCCCAAGACAAGGATACAAGGTTCGTGAATACCACCTTTACCCATACCCATATTGAAATGTTATGCTGGTTTGTTGGGTACCTATTTTAACAGTATATCGGTTTTCACTTCTATGGTATATCTAAATCTCCAATACATTATATCTGTATGTATTGTACAGCATATCCGAATCTTAAAGTTATTCTTATCATTCGAATATTGGTATTAATAAGTTATCCAAATACCCGTTTGCGCCGTGCGATGCCAAGTTTCAAACCGACCTATTAAAACATTTAGAAATGGAGAAGGTATTAACAGTCGAGCAAGGAGTACTTCCTTCGTAAGCTTTTTTCAGAACAGGCTTCTATAAATGAACGTAAAATTTCCAAAGTTGTTAAACAAATTTTCTCAAGCTTCTGTCACAGCCGCTGCAGGCGTCCTCGGTCTCAAACTTCGCTTATCCAACTCATCTCGTTATTAATTGCTGCACGTAACAATTAGCACCACCTTAAATGTCGCTGACACAACGCTCTCCATGTAAACAAAGTCAAAGGCAGGCCTTTGGTCCAAAACCGTCCATCCAATCCAGATGGTCGGTCACAAGTGTAGCAAGCTGGCCTTGACGAATATACCTTAATCGAAGAGTGTTTGCGCGTTGCGCCCTGGGTAGCCCCCCCCCCCCTTCCCCTTCCGTCTTGAGTCGCTACCGCAACCGAGGACACATTCGTTCCAGAAACGGTAAAGAATCCTACCATATTTGGCGTCCTCAACCTATAAGGTGGCAGGGGGCCGCCGGGCGTCCTTCCGCTATGACGTCACTTTCCGGAAAAGGTTCTCGTTACTTTAATTTTCGTTCCGGATTTTGAACTACGTAAGTTAGATTGACACTTATTAACAGCGTTCGGTTGGATTTGGGTCGTGATTAATTTATCATTTTGCCCGCTCTTAAAATGCTGGACTACCCGATAAAGGAAATTAGGTCAGATACTTCGTTTCGGGTAGGGTACGGATCGCTTGCCAGGTAGTTTTATGAACTGCCATTTTCACTCAAGTTTTGTAGACTCCCATTTCTGCCTAACTCAGCGATTTTGTTACTTTTTGTCTCTTTTTTTCCATCTCCCCCATTTTTCTTTCCCTTTCCATAGGGCTACAGCGATTTGCTCGTCTTGTCGGAGAGGCTTTCAGAGCTGCATACCTGCAACCATGGATAATATCTCCTCGCTTACTGAAGTGTAGGACACCACGGATAGAACTCTTCGTGTGTGCGATTTTTTGTTTTTCTCTTTCAATTGCAGTCTCCATTCTGACAAGCTGTTTGTAGGTCTCAAGATTTGATGCCTTTTGGGCTGGGTGTCCATTAGGTTAAACCCCTGCGTCTCATCGCTAAACGGAACGCCACCGTTGAAATTTATGATGTACCTCGTTGAGATAATCACCAAAATGTAAATAAAACAGTATGGGTATGACCGCTTATTTCGGTAATTATAGCGTCTTGGTTCCACAAAAAAAGAAGAAAAAAAAGAAACCAAAAGAAAAGTTTCTTTTATATATTCGGGCATAATATTTTTTGAACTGGAACATTGGAACTCATTAAAATTTAGATCGAGGATAGCTTAAAATGCGTCGTTACAGGGAAAGATTAACATTTTCTGTTTTTTTTTTTATTTTGCTGAAAGACCCTTCACAAATCCGCTTCTGTCACAAACGGTATACAAGAATGGGATAACTAAAAGCCTAGAATTTATCGGTAGCTCAACCTGAAGTAGCTGTTGTTGCTTTGTAAACTAGGCCTGATGTGAGTGAGCCTATCGGATGATAACTATTCCGTTAGCTGTGGCACGTTGAGTGGGAATCGTCCCATCCACTCGCCACGCATTCCGCTTTACTTTCCCTAATCTTTCACTCTATGAGATCTTTTATTTCTATTATGTGCCGGGATGAAATACAAGGCGTGTTCCGGTCAGACTTCGAAAACGGGGGTAAAGGGAGAAGCCTATGCAATCCACCTTACGCGATTGCTTGCGTGGTTGCCTACTCGGTACTGGTCCGGCGCTGAACATTACGAATTTATAATGTCTCATTAGTTCCCTTTTATTCCCACAACCGATGTTGTGGTCTCTTTTGGTCTATATTAGGTCATTATCGCTTTGAATAGTCTGCTGTTTTCGATGGTCCGTTTTTAGTTTTGTTTGAACGACAGCTTACACCTTACTAACATGGATATCTGATACACATTCTAGAGGCAGCTCTGCGAGCCTGAAACTTCCAATAGAGTAGGAAAACGATGGAATCCCAATCCGTGACTTTGGCACCATCTGGCGGCAACAGCCTGATATGACGACCTTACGGCATGGAGTGATGAGAGACTTGGGAGTTTGGGCTGCTGACGCCAGGTGGCGCCAAGTCAGGATTTGGGAATCCACAGTTTTTCGCACCCCATGGTATCTGAAGCAGATTGATCTGAGATTACTGAGCATATTTAACTCATGGAGCTTAATATGTTTTGTGTTGCAGACAGTAAAAACACAAAACCGACAAAATGGACGCGATCAAGAAGAAGATGCAAGCGATGAAGGTCGACAAGGACAACGCGATGGATCGCGCCCTGCTGTGTGAACAGCAGGCCCGTGATGCCAACCTTCGCGCAGAAAAGGTAAAGAAAGTATCCTTCACTCATGTTATCAGCAATTTCTCCTAAAAAAGAATGCATATGGAGCCCTTTTTAGGGGATGGTGATATAAACCAGTTCATATCGGCAGGCAGGCATACAAAAAAAAAAAACACGAGATATTGGACTAAAACCAGAGGAAGAAGAAACAAAGTTTTATGTTGGGAACTAAAAAGCTGCAATCTTTTTTTTAAAAAAAAAAAAGCTGCCGCCTACACCGCGCTTCTATAAAAACGGATCTGTGCTATTTTGCACGGTCTCAAAGGAAAACATTTTTATAGACATGAATCATTGTTCACGTATTTAACTCGTGCAACTTGCACGCAGGTTTTGCCGAGGGTGGCATCTGGCGACAAATCCAAGATGGCGGCAGTTTGTTGGGATCTAACTCTTGTTGCCTATGTTTGATTATTGCTCGTTCTTTTTTACTGGAATACCCTGTGTAGGTTACATTCAAGAACGAATCACGTTACATAGCGATAGAGGGAGGGGGGTCAGTAAAGCAAGTTTTGTTCTGCTGAGGGTGGAGCGAGGGTAATCATGAGGTTAGATTAGGTTCTAATCATAGCCTTGCCGTACCCACCAAGTTAAACGCCTCTTGTTGCATTTTTGTCGTGTAGGCCGAGGAGGACGCTCGTGCCCTACAGAAGAAGATCCAGGCGATTGAAAACGACCTCGACCAGACCCAGGAACAGCTCGGACAAGTCACCGCCAAGCTTGAGGAGAAAGAGAAGGCCCTTCAGAATGTGAGTGACACATCGATTTGTAATGTTTCACTTTAAGATCAGGTTTGGTTCTGTCTGAGCTTAAGCATCACATCTTTTCCGGAGTACCGACAGTTATTCTACCGCGGCGACAAAGGTCGTAACTAGGCATCAGGCGATATATCAAACAAATATTCCGAGTCCGTAATTCACAGAAAAAGGACGTCGATAAACCATCACAACTATTTGCATAGTGCTGCTCTGGAATAATATGCGCCACAATGCCCTCATCTTGTCAAACTCGTTAGTTTACAATGTTTCAGTTGCTAGGTGCGGTGTGGTCCTTAAATTTACGTAGCCATTTTTGGGACAATTCTTAACCCCTCCCCTAAATACCGGTGACAATATTCAATCGCCGCTCACCCAAGTCAACAGTAACCAGTACCAATCCCTTTATTCCTTTCCCCCCACTCCTTCATGAAGCTTGCGTACTGTAATGTCGATCTTCAGATTGTAATTTAGAAAAGACGGCTCGTCGCTTTGAACAAATCTAGGCCAACTTTATGGTACTGCACCCTCTTTTAAAAATCCTTTCTTTTCTCACCTACCCTCATCACCTTCTCCAGGGAGACCTCCCTTGAAAAACTTCTATCGGCAACACTAGCCGGCCAACCAAAGCGAGCTTTTTTTATGGAACAAAACTTATCACACCTGCAGCAGAACTGTTTCGTGCGTCTGTCACCCCCTATGAGCGGTCGTAGATTTCTCCCCAGCCCAGAAACCTGAAACCTAGTTAGTTGCAGTGCAATGCACTCCCTGGTTGAAGTATCCATGCAATGTACATGGTAATATCCATGCCGATAAATCCATTTACTTAAAAATACTCGAATGGACATCCATGGTTTATGGATAGAGCAAAGACACATGGATACCCATTTGTGTCTTTTCAATAAGTAGATAATTTGGCATGAATATTGCATGGACACTACAACCGAGGAGATCATGGAGGATGACAGTTATTCTCCATGACTAGATTATCAGTTTCCATTCTTGAAGGACGGAAAACCAATTAGTCGCAGAAATCGTTGCGTAGTTTGAACGACTTGCGCGATTTTGGGGGAACATGGCGGACCATCACGAACTCTGCCTTTTCCATCTTTCGCGCGTCGTGAGGGTAAACCATAGATCACCCTTGCATTTACGCTACAGTCTTTCATCGGTGGTCATATCCTTCAGGGATGCCAATTATCAAGCCTAGCTAAACTCAACCCGCTCTTCTCATTACGAGCCTACATTGATTGTTTAAAGAAACGACCAAGATCCCCAAGTGACGTTTTCTCCGCGTTGCAAGGCGCGGTCTGTTCTGCACGGCCAACCGCTGTCGAGTAAAGCCCATATGTCGCTTTTCGTCTCTCGTATAAGAGTGGATATGGAAAAAAAATATTAAGGGAGAGTACACTCCAGTTTCAGTTGGTATTGCCGACACGAGCTACTAACCGCACACTACCCATTCACCCCATTATGAACGCAGTACTTTGAAGTGCAGTCAAAACGCTGCGCATATTGTGCCGCTCTTGAACGCGAGGTACCTTGTGAAGGGGTAAAGGGAGTTTAGACCGATCAATTCTGCTTCTCAAATCATCAACATTCAACCATCAAGCTCGAATACGTATATTCCAAACCTTTTCATGTTAGGGGCCGTCCATAAATTATGTAAGGGATTCTTCCTTGGATTTTGATCCCCTCTCCCTCCATGTAAGAAAAAATAAGAAAACCCTCCCCGTCCCCCAAAATCTTACGTAAGGTCTTGGAGTCTAAATTTTATTTAAAAAAATAAGTGTATCGTCAAATCAAGAAAATAAATAAAACATATCGTCAAATCATCAAACAGAAAGGCAAAAAATACCATCTTTCTTTACAGAGAAATCCATTCGTTGAGGTTAAAAGGGGAAAAAAACACGAAAAAAATCTAAAAAATCTTGGGTCCAAAAGCATTCCAGTCTAGTCTTGGAACTTCTATAAAACAGGCCATTGATTTTAATTCAGATATCTTGAAATAATTTCACAATTAGAATTTACAAAAATGGAATACGAAGAGAAACAAAAACATCCATAGTCTTGTATGCATGGACTTTTCAGACAGTCCTGAACTTTGGCATTAGCAGGCGAGCAATTTTAATCAAATTTGAAAGACCGCGTTAACTTCTTTCATTATCAGAATCAAAAGATAGAAAAACAGTGAATTTAGGCTCTGGAAAAGAAAGGCAAGCAAAATCTTATTTGAAAAACCGTTGAATACTTTTCTTATTAAAATTAATAGACAAAAGAGAAACGAATTATTAACTATAATGTAAAAAATCATCTACATAATTGTGTCTTGCTATGACACTCCAGCCAGTCTTGAACTTTGGCAATGACAGATAAGCGTTCTTAATCTTATTTGAAAGACTTAGCAAATTTCACTATTAAAATTGAAGGACAAAAAAAGAACAACAAATAAAAAAAATCTGTACTCTTGTGTTTGAGGACACTTCGGTCATAAGACTGTGAACTACTTTCAATATCAAAGTTAAGAGACAAAAAAAAAAACAAGAAAAAAAAACTCATGCTTTTTGTGCTGCGTAAGAAAAATAATAAATCCATAATTAATAAAAACTTTGAT
>Ga0058701_10003738_pt1 | contig 12148 bp, 7 predicted proteins | sample AgamicOrMae_FD_97039 | JGI IMG/M metagenome (GOLD analysis project Ga0058701, IMG submission 97039) | Agave microbial communities from Guanajuato, Mexico - Or.Ma.e | ecosystem: Host-associated > Plants > Phyllosphere > Phylloplane/Leaf | place: Guanajuato, Mexico | collected 2012-06-04 | reverse complement strand
GTTAGGTTAGGTTTGTATAGCGGTTATGAACTTTGGCGTTTGCGACTTTTCTCGTTTTGCGGTTACGGATTGGCGCTTGCGGCGTTGGCGCTTGTGCTTTTTGGCGCTTATGACAGCTACCCAAAAATACCAGTTTTGAGGCCCATATCTGTATTTGTTATAAAACTAAAACCATGGCATTTCGACCGGTTTAAAAGTTCTTAAAAGAGGAGTTAATTCTTAGTGCATACTTTTCCTGTTCATCATCACAGAATCTCATTACAGTATAAGAGAACCAATGTAAAACTACTTAAACGAGAAACTTTGCGGGCACTTAGAAACAAACCAAAATACCACAATAAACGCGCTAGTTTCGTGTCTGAAACAAACTGAGACCACCAAAGACACCAGAAATAATTTCATCAGTAACGTTTACTTGTTCGGTTGGACCGAGAGCTAAAATAACTATATAGACCACGATGATTCCCAAGATCCTTTTAAAGGCTTTGGCGAAAAGACGCTCAACAGTACCGTGAAAAAAAACAAAAAATACAAACGCTGAAGAGTAGTAATATTTTTTATTGAATCTGTATTTTTAAAACTTTTTTTGTGAGTAATACGACGTTTTACACCTTATAATCAACGCAAGACAACCTTTTTTTCCCATATGGGAAGTCTTGGAAAACGGGTTTACTTCATAAGCCCAACATACCAGAGGAGTCAAGTAGAACTTTAAAACCAACTACGTATTTGTGGTGCGACAATTAGTTTGGTATTTAGGGTGGGAGAGAGCGAGTGACAGGTATAACTACCTTCATTCATGTAATTACGGCTGAAAGTTCCCGTCAAATCTAGTCTATTGTTACAACCTCTAATGATTATCAGCTCATGCGTCTACTTTGATTTAGTCAAAGTCTCTCATAATTACTAAAACAACACCACAACAGTTTTAATAAGTCTTGAATATACGTTCAAGGTTCTTTACGTACGAAGCAGATATGCAATAAACAGGTTAAATTTCTACGGCGCCGAAAAGAAAGAGGCGTTGATATACAGATTTCGAGAGAGATTCAACAAAAAATATTTTCGAAGACAAACCTCGTTGGAAGGGGAATGCTTTCCATGCCGCTATCACGGCCACAACATATCGGTTTAGGGTACAGTCCTTGTGAATATCTACCGAAACACAGCCACCAAAACGGCAGACTTTCTACATTGCAGGTAGCTTGTTCCATATGCCACCGACGCCACAGTTATGGTAAACGGTTAAAATACATTCCACGCCAAAAGTATATTATCTACACACTCCTCGTGCTAGAAAGCCGTCCTTTAACATGACCTCACTCAAAGAACACCTCATCTCCCTTAATCCCTAGCTACGTCAAATCTTACAGAACAAAACAACCCTATTCAATCGGAATCTAACTTAACCTTGCTTATACAAGGCGTAACTTTTGATAAAAAGTAAATAATCCATTTTTCTGCTTTTCCAAAATTTTGCGAAATGTTTAAAGAATATAAAAGATGTTTATTTTATTGATTTATTTTACCAGCATAGAAGAAACCGTTTAGAAGTCAAACTGTGTTGCTTATTGGGTGGTTAATTCCATGCAGAATTTTATTCTGAACAATTTGTAGTTTTATTCTGAACAATTTGTAGTTAAGTCAAACTCTCTATTTTCATTTGGTGATTCTGGGGATATCTGACGTCAGAAGATATTTATGTTCTTGAAATTTAGGCATTTTTGACAAAAGTCAACCGAAAAAAAATCAAGCCCTCTTTCATAGGAATCAAGCTCAAATAAGGACTTTAAAAAATGCTAAACTTCAGTTTTAAAAAAATCAGCCAAAGCTAATTACATCTAACGTAATGTATCCTAAACCACACGACGCTAATTAAACCTCACTTTACTGTGCATTAAAACTCTCTCTTGAATTTCCACCAACACCATACAAAACATCAAAGGAAAAGGATTTAATCTTGATAGACTGATTGGTACCGAATTACTTCTGTATATTTTCTCTCTTTTAATCAGTTTCATTAAGAGCTAATATCAGATTTAAAGAAGGTGAATTTTCGAATAAGGAAAAGGAAGAAACTTTGTACATTTCATTAAAACTCTCAAATATGAAAAAAAAATAAAAATAGAAGATTCACGAACTGAACAGCAGAGTTTCATTCATCTCGGTTGCGCTTGCCAACTTACAGAGGCAACCGAAACACACGGGTGCTTGCCGAGTTGCCTATCCTACACTTAACAGGGGCCCAAATGCCGGCTGCGTAATTACACGGAGAAAACGACTTTGTTGCCTCAACAAAACGTTTTGTTACATAGCATCAGCAAGAGGGCATTGATGTGAAAATTTCAATTGTTACAACCATATGAATTGTTAAAACAATTACAGCTGTCGCCGGAACAATGCCGATTTGCTGAGGCAACAAAGTCATTTTCTCCGAGTCAAGCAGTCATAAAAATTGGTTTACAAAGGAACTAAAAACGCTTCTTAAGACTATGCTTCAACAGTAACCATGACCAGTTCTTTGCTAACACTTTTTTCGTCGTGCAAATTAGCTTTCACGCAAGCAAAAATAATATCATAGAACTACCGTACGAAAGACCCTTAAGAGGATCTTGATTTTGTTACTAATAATAACCTCAAACGAACTCAGAAAAAAGCAATTGCAGTAATCTTGAGTAACTCGTAAATTTTCCAGGAAAAAAATTAGTCTTTCCCAAGTACTCAGAAAAGTTTTGGGAAACCAACCCAGAAATCAGATAGTATAATTTCTCATTAGATGCGTATTCACCGAACGGCAATCAACTTATTCCATTGAACAGTGTTATTTGCGTTACTGCTTTGAATCTCATCTCACATAATCACCCAAAACTGAGTATTCAAATGCAGGCATTAACTTATCGCATAATGATTAACCACGCGTAAAGTGTAGCAGCCATGCCCTGCAAAGTGCCAATGTCATGTTGTAATCATGATTCTAGTACCAATCTTAGCATTAGGGTCCAATTCCGAAAATCAACGTAAAATGCAATGGCGAACTGCACTCTCAACTTCGTAGGCATTTATATCCTTGCTTTGCCTTCCTGCGAAAAGCCAATCAAATTGTCATATGACGCTATCCTTCAAAGTCATAAAATAAAGTTTTAAAATCTCAAAGTTTGAGAAAAATTGACATTATCACAGGAAACTTAAGACCATTTAAATCTTCGGCTATAACATACAAGGATTATTTTTTATTTTCATTCAGTTGCTGATTAGACTAATTTAAAATCAAACTGCCAATGCTACTGAACTACCTCAAAATAACAAAACGATGATTTATTCATCTGAAAATTTTAAACTTTACGAGATTGCTTTTGAAACACCAATACATGCGTCGAGCATCCGACAGTGCGCGATTTCTTAAACGCAAAAACAAGGACCCGATCAGCCGATATACAATACAGTGATTACAGGGAAACGAAAAATCGGATCTGAAAATAATCGTCGGTTTACGAAGTCTCGACTTCTACACGGAATCGCTTGATTGGATATTCCAAGAAATGTTATCAACTCCGTTACAGAATCTACCCCGCGATTTGATGCTTTTTGATTGAATTCGAGGAAAATGTATCGGGAAAGGCAGATTTGACATTTTTGTCATTTAGCTGATACAAAGGGCTAATGGTCTAATTAAGTTTATTATGCTTGTTTACATCGTTGTGTTACCAGAAGGACCACGTAATTCAGAGTCACAGAGAACAGCCATACCGATAAAAAGTAAAATAAAAACGAATCAATCAATGGTTGAATGAAAAAAAATCTGATAATTTTATGGTATAGTTTTGATGCAGCCTATGCAAATAGGAATTATGAAAATGGTATTCTCGCTGTTTTTCAAAATACATCCCTTAATAGGCATATCATTATGCAGACTTTTCGGCGAGCCCTTTCGTTTGATAGGTTTGTCAATACGTCCGTCTTGAAAGGAAAGAAAAAAATACGAGTTTCTCATTTGAGCTGCAAACTCAAAACTGATATGAAGACGCCCACTAAATTGACATGAAGATACGAAACTGATATGAAGACGCACTCTAAATTGGTGCATCAGTGAACAACCGTTGTTTGAGTATCAACGTGGGGTATGTATCGCCTGTTAGTTTTCAAAACAGACTTGCAGATAGCCATCTAAAATCTACACCCCCTCCCCGCATCCAGACAAACTAAAAAAAAGGCTGGTGTTTAATGAACTAAAAAAATGATCAAGGGACCAAAAAGCACGTGTCCCCAATCTTAAATTCAAGAGGTCATTATTCCCAGGGCAAGAAATCATCACCCCACACTCCTAGGAAAGGCCCTTACGACTGAAGATTTTTTTTTCGTGGGACGAATATATCCTTTCGCACACATGTACTTCTTTTTAAGGATGTGCAATCGTAAATCTGTGCCTCCCCTCGAACCCTCTTTTTCTCCTCCGCCCCGCACATATACTGCCCCGCCTTCTCACTTGAATCTAGCAATAATTTTGGCGGATGTCATATGTGAGTTGAACAACCGCACAGTTAAATATTTAGTAAGATAACGCTGAGCTTTGTTGACAAGCACGCGCATTCCGAGAAAAATAAATCATTTGTAATTCCCCCTCGGAAAAGCTTTGCGGAAATGATTTGAGACGTCAAAGAGTTTTGATATCACTTTCAGTCTGTGATGTCCAAGGAAACGTGAGCTGGGGCCAATGAACTATAGCGATGGAAAATTGATGCTCAATTAGTAGAAGGTCATTTTTACGTTCAGGTTTTCTGTACTGGCAAAAATCTGTCACTGAAAAAGTAAAATTACGATAATTGGTATCACGAGAAATATATTTATGGATGTTCTGTTATTTGATGGAGCACGTAAAAATGGTTTTGTTACGGCAACAAAATTAGGGACAACAAATAATTTTTTTGTTGCTGCAACCAAAATTTTTGCGCAGCAACCAAACGTTTTGTTGATAGAACCAAACATTTTGTTGTTATGACAAAATATTTTTGTTATCCCTATTTTAACAAATGATTTTGTTAGCATAACAAAATATTTTTTTCCGTGAGAAGTTTTCCTGGTTCTAACTTTTTCGATGGGGAAGGAACGGTAACATTTAAGGATACTCCCCCACAGAGACAAAATGAAGATAACAAACTGAAAAATCGATATCGTTTGTGGCTATCATGCATCCCGACATTCTCGTAAATTTAAAACAAGTTTTGCCGTCTAGTTTCCGTGTTTGAGCTTGTCAAAAATGACAAAAAAAATACACGGAGATATATGAAGATTTCATTAAAAAAAAGTGCATAATCGAGAAATTTAGGCGCACAAAGAATTATTTTCAATCTTTTTGAGAAGTTTAAGAGTTCAGGAGAGGACCAAACACAAAATGATCATAGAAACATTTTTTCAAGCTCGTGCGCTACTACAAATAAGAAAACGAAGTGGTAAAAAGGACTTTGCGGTAGAGAGCTAGCTCAGGCCGTTGAAATGAGTTCCAAGCACGAAAGTCCAAGCACTGATGGCATTACTGCCGACATCTATGAAGTTGTGAGAGATGTAATTGGGGACAAAGTTACCGAGATGTTCAACTGCGCCACAATAAGAGAAAAAATCTGGCGTGCCCGCCCGATTTCTTTTGGTGCCTCTCAGTATGAGCCATTTGCCATTTTTTCTGCAAGTTTTTCAACGGAACTAAACGCAGTTGGGACCTCGATTGAAAAGCCAACCTCATTAATTGTCTGTGATTATTTAAAAATCTTGCTTGTAAGCGGAAAAACATAAAGTGACAAAAGAAGGGATGGTTCGTACGCGAGAAAGTATGTCAATACACCAAGCAGTGGAGTAGTCTGCAACTCGTTATTCAATCACATCATTTTTTGAATGACTAAAAATAACGACGACTAGCAAGATTTGCTGCCACCCAGTCGTCATCAGGGGACCATTTCACGTCGATTTCATGTACTGAACGTTACTTTTCGACCAGTATCTCCAGAGCGACAATATACATCCGGACATACGGACTCACTCGAAACTATAAAGCCCTTCTCCTGGAAGAAGGCGGGCTTAAAAATGGAGTTTCTCCTTATAGGTTGGGAGGTTGTTGTCCTTGCTCCGGAATTCATGAGGCCTGTGAATTTAGGCGATATCACATACGGTACCGGTGAACTCTGATACCGAAATCTGAACCAGAGCAAAATGGCAGGGCTTTGCAAAGTGTCACAAAAACTGCTCCATCCGGTGCAGGTGTGGAATCTCAGTAAAAAATCCACATTATGAGTCAATTGCGATTTCATCAGATGATATAGGTAACGAAAGGATGAATTTTAGCCCTGGGTTTCAAGGGAGCCCTGAATACCTCAAGGCACAAAATTTATTGTGGCGGTGCTCCGGGTAAGGGGGCTATTGGAGGAGTTTGTCCGAATGTTCGAAATGCTGTTTACCGCAACATAACTGAAATTTTACCACAAAAATTGTAAATTAAAAAAATTACGACTATGGAGTGGTCAGTCTTGTTCCAGGACAACGCCCGAAAATAAACCTTGCTACATTATCCCGTGTAAACTCGTATCTAGTTTTTCCAGGTTGTTTCATCCTTTGTAATACCCCATTTAATGACCTAAAATATCTTGTAATCTCAATTGCGTCAATACATGCCAGTTTTCTCAGAAAACTATGAATAGCTTGCTGTACCCAAAGCTGTTCCCGTCGAAAATTCATGTCTAGGCAAGAATTCTTATGCTGAGTTTCTTCGCAGATTCGCTTTAGCGGCAAATTGAATGCAAAAGTGAGTTTCAAGCGACGATAATGAGCTTGTTTGCATATCACCGACGTCGTGTGAATTTCGCTCTTAAGTCTCGCTTGCGGCTCTGCATTATGATGCTGCTAATTGGTAATCGGGGTACTTCTTTCCTGCTCAGCGCCGCGCGGCGTGGCGTGGCGCTTGCACAACTCTTCACACATCTCTTTCGAACCCCTAAGGGACTGCACGGCGGCGCTTTGCGGTGATCCACACGGGGGCTTGTAGAGTGAGAGAAAAGAGAGGAGCGTTGAGAGATTGCAGAAGAAAAGGTTTCCATAAGTGAAGAGGTTCTTGGAGGGCGGAGTACACACGTCCCACAGGAGATACTTTCAAACACGGCGATTACAGAGTATATAAAAGAGTAGACAACAAAGTATATAAACAATTGCATTAAATTTTCAAAAAGTGTCATAAGAATTCAAAATTGATGTGCGTGTCTTAATCCACTACCGCCCAGCGATGCAGTTCGGCAACAGAAAAAAAAATAGAGGATCTTTTCAGTACAGTATTGACACAATTTAAAAAATATCACCCTTCTGGAAACCTGAAATTTAATTATTTAGGCCTTTTTGCAAAGCTTAAAATTGCGTATTTTAATAAGAAAAGTCGTTTCAATTTCTCTTAAGCTAAATTTCACTCCAAATACTTTGGGTTGTTATGGGTTAAAGTAGCACTGCTTCAATCGATCAATGAATGAGTTTTTTAGATGTATCAAAATGAAAAAAGTAACGGAGATAGAGAATCAAAAGAGATTTAAAGTATCTACCTTGTAAACGTTCTTCTAGCAGTGTGCTAAACTCAACGCGTAGCCATTAAAACGTAGTACCAATGAGAACTGAAATAAAATTCCAGGTCAATCTTCATATTTTAAGGATACTGACATTACTTTAGGGATACCGCAGGGATATGAATGGGTCATTTCGAGCTAGCTGTACTACTAAATGGACTCTCGGGGGCGGTCAAACCCATCCAAAGAAGTTGATGAAAGGAAGCGTTTGTGCTGTATCACCGACAGAGACAGCAAATACTTCCGCCGCACGTCCTTTCTCTCTCCCACCCAAACAACTTTTACTTACTTTCGATATCACAGATTTGCTTGCTCACCTGCAACGGAAAAAAATGCATTAATTAGTTTTTGATTAGCTGCTTCAAATCACGCATTCTCATTCAGATCTTCCTAAAAACCAGCCAATCAGAATATAATCTCGCTCTATTAACTAAATTTTACGGCCTGGTATCCTCAGTTGATTTCAAGGGGTAGCTGTCGTAAGCGCCAAAAACCACAAGCGCCAACGCCGGAAGCGCCAATCCGTAACTCCCAAACGAGAAAAGTCGCAAACGCCAAAGGTCTTAACCGCAATACTAACCTTACCTAACCTAACCTAACTTGACCTAACCTATACGAACTTTGGCGTTTGTGACTTTTCTCGTTTGGCGGTTACGGACTGGCGCTTGCGGCGTTGGCGCTTGTGGTTTTTGGCGCTATCGAATGCCCCCCATTTCAAGTGGCCAAGCTCAGGTTATCTAAATAACAATCGTTACGCACATAAAGGTTTCGCAATAAAATCACAAAATTTTGGGTGCCCTATGCGGAAAACTTTTTAAATGTTGTATTTCCCATTCGAAGTTCACCATTAACTTTTCATTGCATCACACCTATATTTTTTTTTGTTCACTGTAGCAAAGAGTGAACCAAAAGTCTGCAACTGGATAAAAAAGCAACGCCTATAAAATACGCGTCATTTTTAATTTAGATTTAATTTGCACATCAACATAAAAACGGGAGGATCGTCTGTCTCACGTTTCCACAGAGACACCTCGCCTCATATATCCACGACTCCCATCCAATTTCCTAGCGACCTGTTAGCTGTGTCCACAAAGTGTATTGTATTAGCCCACACTTGTAATTCCCTAAACTTGTTTGACCCACATTTTTCCTTTTGTTCTTGTCGCAAGGCCGCCTTTGCACCTCCACGCGCACCACCGAGTTGAACACAAGTGATGCTGACAACCACCACTAAAGTCACCTATCGCCCTCAGAGGCTACAAACACTCCGAGGGGGTTTGGCCCATGTGTTGTTTATTATCATTACAAACGAAATATATCCAGATGAAGTAGGAGAGAAAATCTCATTTCATTTTCGACCGACCAGCAGTGCAATTTTTATATGAATCGATGGGAATTCATTAGGGGAAAGAGAGTAGGTTTAATTGGGTCCCGAATAAATTGCTTTATTGGCATTATATGCGAGAATACGCGTTCAAAGAGCGAACTAATACAGGCGAGTTAATAGGGGATTTGGATTTCACAAGGTGCTTCTAGTAGGTGGTGATTTATTATTTTATACATTTTGGATAATCATAGAAACATAAAAATAATGCAATAAGAAATAATTTTTGCGCGTCTGGAAAAGTGATGAAAGTGCACTGCTTTAATAGTATAGTTATATAAAAACCTTTAGTTATATAAAAATCTCAGTTTATCACTGTATAGCCATTTGACTTTGTAAACACGACTTATGAGTAAGAATACAAGAATTGACTTACTGTAATTAAAAAATATTACTGTGAGAACGACTATTATTATAAAGGGTTAAAGACCACTAATAAATATAGTAACTAAAGTAATTACTTTAAAATTATGACTAATTAATTAAATTACTTTTAAAGCAATGACTAATATGATCTAAAAATGATTGAAAGTAATTGAAGGAAGAATAGATTTAATAGTCATGGTAAAAATGCATTTAGTTTTAGAAAATAAAGATAACTAGACACGGTTGTATTCCCTCTAGATTTTACTAGGTTTGATTTGGTTAAAGCGAGATTTATTTATGTTCAGTTTAAAGCGTTACCAGAAAAGAGTCGTGGTAGAAATCTCGCAGATTTATAATGAGAATGTAAACACTGAGAGACATCGAAGGAGGAAGCAGTGATCGATGGTTTCATAACATTTTTGTTTAGATTTCATCAGTGAAATTAAATTGTAATCAAAAAAGGGAAGTTTGAAGCTGAAACCATCTGGAAACTAAAACGAGAGTCTGCAGGCCCTATACAGCCGATTTTCATGGTCGCTTCCCCTTGCCAAACCAATTTTAGTCTTTTTCGCACTCGTTCATTTCCAGAATATAAAGTACTTGAATTAGGCGCAAGACGTAGAATGCTGATAGTATTCCGACCAGACAGTTTGAAATTGCTTGCTTAAATTTTCCACCTCTTAGACTCTACCTTTTATCGCCAAGCCGGGTGTAACGTTGTCGGAGCGAAGCACAAGACTCAGCTTATACGGAGAAAAAGACTCTGTTGCCTCTACAAAACCTTTGTTACTATAGCCACAACAAACCGAAATTGTTGTGGGAACAATTTCCATTGTTACAACAACAATGCGAAGACTTACAACAAAGCTGTTACCAAAAGTGTTGAAATTGTCACCACAACAATTCTGGTTTGCTGTGGCTATATTAACGATTAGTTAAGGCTAGTCATTTCTTTGAGTAACTTAGGTCAACACGTTCTTTTGTGGTGTCGCTAATCTTCGTTGGTTATAGGTTGGAACACGTATGTGTAAAACTTACAGAGCACTCGTTGAAAAGAGGGTAGGTTAACCTAAAGAGAAATTCTACAAGGCTCTTTGGCATCTGGGCTGAAAAATGTCGGTTTAGTGTAAAAATAGTGGTGTGAACTTGACCTACTGAGGCGGATACCAGCTGTTCCGAACCATCAGCAGCTGAAGCAAAAAGAAATGTGCAGCAAAAAGAACAAGGAGTTCGTAAACCTGGCTTTTGCTAGTGATGAATCATCCGCTATAATCGTTTGCTGACGGTCGTTAGGAATACCATGGGTAGTTTATTTTCAAGTTGGTGCGATTGAGCGTAAAATAAACTCCGAAACGACCACGGCAAGCATACAAGTGGAGACAGAGCATGGAGGAAACTGCAGTGGTAAGAGATCTAAGCGATGATAACGTAACCCAACTTAATTTACTCTCTTATTATGCACTAGGACCGAGTTTAACGCGTCTACAAACCACATGGATATACCATCGCGTGCAAAACAAATGGCGGTGCCTTTTTTTCAGCGAGGCAGATATTAGGTTGGTAGCCCTAGATCTGTTCTCGAGGAAAAAGGAGGCAGGAGTGCCGTGATTGGTGAGCTCAAGGTCAGACCCCGCGAAGCGCCCTTCCCTCTACGAAAACCTGCAGAGCTACCAACCTAAAGCCAGCTTGAAAAAAGCAGGCTACTTCTTTTGCACGCGATAGAACCCTGTCCTCAATATCATCATGAAACCAGCTTTTCTTGGGCAAATGAAAACATAAGAACCCGTAAGCAAAAACGATCTTATTTTAAAACGAAACGTGTTAATTAGTTGAGCCTTTTACATAACGGCAACAGTGGCAATGCACGTCGCTGCATCCTAACCAGGTCTGTAAGCTAGCACATGATTCTGTAGAGACGCACATTTGTAAGGGACCGCATAGAGTCTGAAGCTATCCACCGATTGCTCGAGGTTCCGAGTGATTAAAAAGAAATATAATAGCCATTACTTCGATACCGATAAGGTCAAGGCTAAAATCTTCCGCCATTCGTTTCAATCTCGCTAAAGAAACTCGCCAATTCACTTGCCACGTCTTCGCCAACCGCGGCAGGAATTAATGTTCCTGGAGAGGAAAGTTGAAGGGTCAATAATCAGGTTAATAATGGCAAAGCACTTCTCGAATCACGACTGCTACTTTGTGAGCTTTGCCGATTTTCAGGGAACCGAAGAAGGATGCCAATGCACCACAAGCACTCCATGATTCGTATCAATTTCGCATCACATTGTGCTTCTATGAAATGAACGATAATGCGGTCGGTGTGAAATACTTTTTTCTTTAGTACACAAGGAATGGCATTTATAGATTGTTAGCGAGGCTTATGACATGACACAAGCAAAAATTGGTAGAAGCCTATGTTCAAATGGAAAAAAAAACGATCCAAGACTTAAAAAACAGCATAGGTTCCCAAACATTAAAGGAAAAAACAAAATACAAAACAAACAAAAAACCTCCTTGAATGCATGTTTTTTACAAAAAAAATCACTAAATTACTAACAAAGGTATGGTCAGTTTCATAAAATAAGCAAAACCTAATCGTAAAATTGAAAAAAATAAATAAAAAAATAGAAATGCAGAATGCGAGAAAAAAGAACTGACAAGAAACTAAAAAGAGAGCCTTCCCCCCCCCCAAAAAAAAACTCCTTGAATGCAAATATTTTTTCCCCAAAGAAAAAGTCACTTAATTACTAACAAAGGTATAGTCAGTTTCATAAAATAAGCAAAACCTAATCGTAAAATTGAAAAAAAAAAT
>Ga0058701_10003737_pt1 | contig 12150 bp, 10 predicted proteins | sample AgamicOrMae_FD_97039 | JGI IMG/M metagenome (GOLD analysis project Ga0058701, IMG submission 97039) | Agave microbial communities from Guanajuato, Mexico - Or.Ma.e | ecosystem: Host-associated > Plants > Phyllosphere > Phylloplane/Leaf | place: Guanajuato, Mexico | collected 2012-06-04 | reverse complement strand
TGTTATAGCCTTTGAGATGTGCGTTGTTGTATGTTGGCACTCCTGCTCCGCTTCCCCTCCGGATTGTGGTGGGAGGTAGCAAGGTCCAGCTCTCGGACTGCCCGGAGCAGGAGGCCAGTTCTAGCTCAGGCCTCAAGTGGCACATTAAACAGTTTCCCTCAGCTTCGGTCCTTCATTTACGACTCACTAGCCCTACCACCCGGCTACATCACCAGGTTTTGTTCTAATTGCGTAGGTTTGAGACCAACATCAACAAGGCGTCGTGGCTGACATGAGTGGTCAGCGTGTCCGCCCGTCAATCTCGCGAGGCGGGTTCGTTTTTTAGTTCCGTTGCATTTTTCTTTCTTTCTATCTCCGAGGCCTCGTCACTAAAGTACGCCTCCGAACACCACCAGCGAACGTCCTCTCGGTGGCCGAGTGGTTAGCCAGTGATGATGTCGAGACTCGGTTGGGGTTTGCGGTCCAAATCCGATCTGCGATTAAATGCCGCGGGCAGCCTCATAAAACCCATGAGGGATCCTTGGAATCTGGCCGGATGGGTGACACCTCGCCAGCCACGGACCCGCTGAGAAGACCTACCCAGCCTCACTCTGACGAACTACGCATCAGGAGGGGTAGCTCCTGGATACACCCCATCCCGTGCGATCCTGGAAGTTAAGCAGGCCTTATTAGCTAGTGAGTAGCATCACATGTGAAACATAGGTAGTTGCTTCTCAGTGGCCGAATGGTTTGTTTTGCTACGTTACCAGAGATGGTGTCGAGACTCGGTTGGGGTGTTCGTGGTTTAAATCCGCTGTTAAAATACCGTGGGCAGCCTCGTAAAATCCCTGATGGATCCTTGAAATCTGTCCGGATGGATATAAACCTCAACAGGCACGGAGCCGAAGAGAAGATACTCTACCTGGCCTCAATTCTGACGAATTGCGCGTCAGGAGGTAGCCCTTCAAACACCCCATTCCGTAAGATCTGGGAAGTTAAGGAGGGGCTTAACCACACGGGTTGTTTTATTCTTTTAAGTTTTTAAGTGCTGTTTCAGATTTCGGTAGTTGAGGTTAGAACTTATTCAGGGCTCAAATCCGCGATTAAATGTCGTGGGCAGAGTAAACGAATGAAGAGAATGAGTCTAGAAATTTGAATGAAATGTGGATGTGGCATATCAGAATCTCTTATAAGCGTACAAAGCAATTGGTCTGCTCTAACACCCTGTACGAAGCCCCATAAGAGTACTTCTCGTCGTTCGTTGAAGTGTTCATGTCCCTAAGTGCTGTACGGCTTGTATTTTGACGTAACAATCCTATTCACTCCTCCACATCAGGAGCTTCATTCCTTGTCTTGGACTTTTCCTTGAATATCCTTTGATTTCGGCTGTGATACCTATTGGCTAACGGACGTCATCCGCGTTGAGCGCAATACTCGTTCTTTCTTCCTCTAAAATGGAAGGTAGGTAGGGAGAGGTAAAGAACGAGTAAAAACCGAAACTCGCTATGTCTTGACAGAAGTTTTCTCCCCACCATTTCCTGACTGAATATGCGAACCTTGAAGGTGCGCTGTTCCGCGGTTTTTTTTTAGGTAACCTAGCTCGCCAGGTTTCGACAGTTTCTTTTCCCTCCAGCACTGCGTGATCTTATCTATCTGAGTGTATTGGGATCATTATTAATCAGTTTAATGGATATTTGGACCATCGATTTTTTTTTCACATCCAACTTTGGGGTTGGCTGAACGGGGTAGTTCTTGCCGAGCGTCGAAATCGCCATGAGGGAGCCGTTTTGGGATCATTCTCAATCGGCTTGATGAGTTTTTGGATCAGATCATCGTTTTTTTTTCGAAAATCATTCTGGAAGGTGCACTACAACTCCTATAAGTTTGGTGCTAATCTGGGTTTTACACCTGTGAGGGTTCCCTGTTAGCAGTTTGGAAATCTATTTGAAACTTGCCGAAAATCACACATGGCATATTTTAATGCAAACTATGGCCTCTAATTTGGCGAAACAATAAAGGGGCAAAACCACGCATGATTCGGGGACGTTTTGGAACATTTTCCGACCTCGAACGTGAAAATCGGAGGTACAGTTTGCAAGTTTCATCAAATTTATCATGTTTGGGCGTCTTTCGTCGTAAAATCGTTAATACACAAGACAATTAAATTTTTTTAAAAAAGGAATTTGGAATGTACCGAAAACAATGCAGTGTGACGGTGCAATATCGGTTGAAAAACTCTGGAGATATTATCGAAAAACGGACCAAAAGTCGGAAAAAATCGAGTTTTTGCGTTAAATTCGAACTTGTTTGCGGGGGTGCCAGGCTTCATTTTATCGCAAAACGACTTGGCAGACCTTCATTTTTCATCAAAAGAAGTCATGTAAGCAGCATACGAGTGAAATCGGAGGGATTCGTTGCAACTGCCTGATGAGTTGACGTGGATTGACCCAGTTGGTACCGGTACCTTTTTATCAGTTATGCAAGCTAAGGGAAACTCTTCTCTTGTACACAACACAAAATCTCTGCGTAGCGCACTATGCAATGCCATTTGCCAATTTTTTGTGTCAAAAATATTTCGATAAAAATTTTAGAAATAATGGATTCCGCGTTCATGGCCCCCTCTCCCCGTCATCGAATCCGAGCGTCCTTTGAAGATGGTCCCTAAGGGCCGCGAAGCGCAGCAGCCGCGTTACGGGCGGGGCTCGCGGCTCTTCCGAGCGACACCGCCACCTCAGCCGACTGACAGCGGCCTGTGCATGAGAGTAGTACTCTCATGGCCTGTGGCACAAGCCACTCAATCTCACCCTTCTCAAACTTTCCTTAACTTACGAGGTTGCACGTCGTTGATCAGGGGTGATGAACCAAAGTGGATCACAGAGATTGGAAATCCAACTTTCAAAACTACGGTAACAATGAAAGAGTGTATTCCGATCAGGAGGAAAACTTAACCAAACATTACCGAGGAACTTCGCTGAATAGTTTGGACGCCATATAGTCTCCAACGCCGTCCTGCGGCTTCGCGTGAAGAGGAGGGAAGAAGACGAGGTCCCTCTGGGGCGGTGGTTCGAGCCGTGGTGGACACGGATTCATTTTTGCCCCCAGTGCTTTTCTAGTCAACTGTCAAACAAAATTGCCATCGCTTAAAATACCAACGGCAAATGTAGGTTTACATGATAATCGATGTATTTGATAGAAGACAGATTGGACGGGCAGACGCGTGAAAAGTTAACTAAAAAAAGTACAGCAGGACGCGCTCTTGTTTATACAAATGATTGTGTCCGCTCCAGTGAAAACAATCGGATCGCACGCTCCCGAAATGAAACCTATCGAACCAGCGCAGCGAGGAAAACTTCTGCCGTTTAACCGCCAGCCGTGTTTTTGCTTAATGGCGCAAAAGCGTTTTGAACCATGTGGCACGATCAGTGGCGTAGCCACGGGAGAGTGGATCAAGCCTCCCCTACTCAAACTTTTGCTCCCAATGGAATCGCACAGAACCGTAGAGATAAATACAATGGTGGGATAGGAGTCTCTTGGTTCGAACATTCCAGAATAGGGGAGATTCCATATGCGCGACATTTCAACTGCGCGGCGACATCTCATCTGCGCGACTTTTCAATTGCGTGACATCCTAACTGCGCTACTTTTATTCCTCAAGTTTAGACCCCCCTTTAGTTAGTTCGGGTTATGCTTGGTCAGGGTATGTTAAGTTAGGTTACACTAGGTATAGCATGATTAAGTTAAATTAGATTTGTTCAGGTTAGATTGAACTCGTTGATTTTGGCCTCCAAATGAATTTTTAAAAAATCAACCCGCTAGGAAATTCAAACGTTTACATTAAGTTTAGACCCTGTTTGACTTGGTTTTGGTTAAGTTAGGTTTAATAACGTTAGGTGAGGTTAAACTTCTTTCAGGATACGTTAGGTAAGGTTTGGATAGGTTAGATTAAACTAATTCATTTCAAATTGTGAAAAAAACAGTCGCGCAGATGGGATGTCGCAAAGTTGAAACGAAAAAAAAAGGCACGCAAATGATGGCAACCCATTTCAGAGATCAAATTACTTATCAAAGTATTTTCATAGCTCGACTTGAACTCGCTACGTCATTCACCTAATGGGCAAAGTTAAGCGATGATCCATCAAAACATTACGATATTGCACCTTGTAGAGGCCAGTCTCGAAGCCCTGCAGCTGCTTCAATTTGAGTCTATGGACTCAATTTGGTTTCAACAAATGAAGGCTACCGGTAATATGTTCGTGTGGTTTATTTTCTTCAAATTCCCTCAACAAAGTTACCAAAGCACAACAGATAATATTTGCAATTGTTAAGATCTCCCAAGTATTTTTAGAAATAGCCAACGACGTAATTTTAAAACTAAATATCGATGTAGGTAGGCAACTCGCACGGCAGCCCCCCTTCCGAAAGAGTCTGGCTACGCCAATGGACAGGATATATATGTTTAAACGTTTTTGCGTCTATAGAACAAACCTCATCCCATAATTTGCACGCTTTGAAATACAAATTGCCCGAAGGATAAATGTTTACCCGCGTTCAAAAATCCACAAAATTAAGTCCTCAAAAGAAATTGTTAACGGTACGATTTCACGCCTCAAAATGGATCTATATTTTAGTTTTGTGGATTATACACACTTCGTAGTGGATCCGTGCTTTCTTGGTGAATTATTCTTCCCATTGAGGCGCAAAATCGACACCACTTTTTTTTTTCTCTCTCTCTGTGGATCCACAAAATTGTTTGTGGCTTTTAGTGGATTTCGTGGAACTGGTCACCCTTCCAAGTACTGAAACACACTCGACATTACTTTACTTCTCTCATCGCATAGCCATTCGCGTTTTCTCAACCCGTACCTGAGGACTTATTACCGGAGTTGAAAGTCAGTACTTTATCAACATAGTCATTTAAATCCACTGATATTACAAGGATCCACAAACATGAAAAGTAAGGATGTATGAAATGTGAGATGAGAGGCAATACTTTGCATGCGAGTTCCGTGGATATAACGCCTGTCTTTGAATGGTTGTCGGGAAAATATCGGTTTTAAATTCCACTCCGTTTGTCGGGAAACGCCGGAAAAACGTCGCGTCGGTTGCCATCAAAAACACAATTATCACTGCGATAAACAAGCCCACCCACATAGACATATGGTACGGTATTCATAAAATATGTTATTGATATCATAAGATAAAGGCTGGGAAACGGGTACCACATTGGAGTACCCTTCACCTTCAGGTACCCGAAAAACCGTTTAACATACCGTAAATGCCTGACCTTCTACAATACGTTCAGTTTGGCTTGATGTTTAAGTCCCCAAATTATTAAAATTTTTAACAATATATACGAAATGCTACTTTTCTACAAACTCTGTTTAAACCGGGTACAAAGCCGGATAAAAACTTTCATTGCGGCCATGTGTTTAAGGAGGTTTAACTCATACGGTAAAGACACTAACATCACTTAAATTGGTAAATATTTAAAAAAAAGTACTCTTTAAAAGGTATATACTGTAAAATTTGAGAATGTCTGTCGGGTCAAGGTGTACAGTCCACTTTCAGAAACTATTGTGCCAAAAAAAATATTTTTTGTCATGTTAGAATCCCCCCCATTTTTTTTGTAGTTCCGGTATACCGCTTGCACTATCAAAGAACCAAACCACATGTCACAGTCGCATTGTTGGTAACAGTATTTGATAGGAAAAAACAATGGACAGCTGACTCGTATAAGCTCACATACTGTACCGGTACTCACATTAATAAGGTTGCACTTCAAAAAAAAAAAGGGAAAAATCGAAGCTAATGTAGAAACACAGCAAATAATTTGTGAGAACTTATCGAAAGCGAAGGATGAAGATTCTGCCAGGTTTGTTTACTCGTTGCTACGGCGTCCCAGGATCGATACCAGCATTTCGAACCATCGCTGACATCAACCGAAAAACTTCTAATGACAGTTCTGATTTTCACTTTTCCGATAGTTAAAGTTGTCATCGTGAAAAAAGGGGGGGGGGAGTGATACTCGTTATCAAGATTTTCATTCATCTTCCCGGTTTGGGGCGGTCTCTTTTTTTAGACTCTTTAAGTCCGAAAAAATGTTTTCAAAAACGGTTCCAAAAAAGGAACCAGACGTATTCTCCGCACGCTATTTAAAATTACGTATTTAACAGGGGAGACGAGAGTTGCGTATTTGGTTGGACAGCTATCTGGGCATTTCCTTTCCTTTTTTTTTGGGTTCGAAACTCTACCGCCCAAGTAAGTAACGTCGGAAGTGTTTCCCGACGTGACTCTGTTCTTCGTGCAGAGCGAGAGGGGGGAGGGGGAGTACCAGCGGGATGAAGACGATCTCTGGGTTTGAGACAACACTAGGACACAGTCCGACACCTTTGTGCGATAACGGCGAATCTTTTCTTGTAGTGGATATAAGGGCGGATCTTTCCGTGCCGTGGGAATAACGGCGAAACTTTTTGGTGCGATTTGCGGAGTCTTATTTTTTTTTTCATTGCTCCTCTTCAGTCAACCAGGGAGGAAGGACAACAATGTCTCGATACAAAGTCCCCAAAAACAATTGGGACTTAAGGGGGGGGGTGGTTTTACGGCTCCAGATTTTGACCTCCTGATTCTGAAAGCCTGCAGGGAATTTTCCTCCTCTTTAAAAGGGGGTATACGAAAACCTTTAGACTTAGAAAAAAAAATTGAACTATCAAGAAAAATCGAGAAAAAATATACAATCAGTACAAAAGGTATTGTCCAGTTCTGGTCGTGCAACAAGGCGGTGGCCAATGTATTTCCCCATAAGGCGGAGCCTTCTAGCGCGACCAGAACCGGACAATACCTTTCGGACTGCTAGTGCAGTACATTGTGGTTTTAAGACTCCAGATCGAGTTTACCATCTTGCCACCTTGATGCTTTGGGAAAAATCCTACAAGAGATTATTTTGCTCCCCTAAAAATATATATATATATATATATATATATATACTGTTAATAAATTTTGGGTTTGGGAAAGTATCGTTATACTTATTTCGATCGCGTGTAGATAACAGGACGGTGCACGCACGAATAACGGGGTGGGCCCAGATGCCACTGGGATTTTTCCTTTTGAGTTCGGCGTAATATCTTTAATCGGGTACACGGCGACGGAAGAATAATTGTTTTAATTTGAGGGATATATCGCTATGGATAAAAAGGATTCGGGAACGGCAGGGGCGTGACGCGGCGTAGCCGCGTACGAAACGTACCGTACTCCGAACGAATATTCAACGAACTTTAACTTCGCACATGTAAGTATTGGACAAAATTACTCGAGGTTATAGACTTGAATTATCATTGCATCATGGAGCCGGCAGAAAGGAAGCAGGCAAGCCCATTTGACCAATGAATATATTAGCCTTACATCATCGAAGAAGAACTTTATTTAAATAAATACAAGCATGTAGCACTTCCTCATTCTGGTCCATCGACCTGACAACACATCGTAACTTCTCTGCTCTAAATCAATAAAAAATGCAAAAAAGTGAGGGAGAAAGAAAGAAACGCTCATTCGTCTTACATTCACTATAACTCACTCTTAAAAGCAGCTACTTGAGTGTGCAACACTTATATGTTTAAGTACAATCCAAAATCTTACTCCGATTAACAGTCGTGGTATATTTTACGATAAAAGGCGTCCCAACATAATATCACACCATAATTATGGAATAATTACCATACAGAGAACTTTTACCAACGTTAGTACTTCCATTTTTGCAATGGATATGAAAGTACTTTACTCAATGTGTTCTCACTATGGCACTACTGCAGTTTTATAAGATATAAAACCATAAATATAATTTATATTTCCAAAAAAATATGCAAGCTGTAATAAAGTAAGCAGGTTTTGAGTGGCATACTGCCATAAATAAGCATAGCAATCATCGGATGAAATACCGGTAGTCTGGTTCATCTTCACATTCAAAATGATCAATTGTGCAAGAAGCAATCTCATACTCATTTCATGAATGACGTTTCAATACACAAGTTTTTAATTTCCTTTCAACATCATAAAAGGGGCCGTCCAGGTTCTACGTGCCCTGTTTCATGCGATTCTTCGACCCCTCCTCGATTCTCCATGCTCTAAAACTTATAGCTTTCTCCGTCATGAAAAGACACGTTTTGTAAGGTTTCTTGGCGCTGAAGGAGGTTGCTACGCCTAATCCATAAGCAGATATTTATAAATTACTTGAAGTTCATTCTAGCCTTTGGCATACAGGGATACCTCTTGGGTTCAGGATTAAAGATACTGTAAAGCAGGGACTTGCACAAAAAAAGTATTTGCACACTTGGCACATCCACGTTTCATACGTAACAAGTTCTTGTATGGTTAAGAAATTTCCTGTGAAACTAATATACAGTACCGTAAGTTTTCCTCATTCAGGGAATTAGCAAGATTCACATTTTGTGTCCTAAACCCACGTTAACTCAAATTTAATTTAGATTTTCATTCCTTTGAGATATTAATGACAGAACGTAAACAATAAGTCCTCAAAAATAGTAAAATCGTATTGGGCCGTCCGTGTACAGCGTGCCCTGTTTTAGGTCACTTTATGACCCCTCCCTCCCCCTAGGTGCCCCAACCACGGTCATCCCCTAAAAACAATACCAAGCCTTACCTTGACCTCCTCCCCTCTTCCCAGTACAAAGGCACATATCACGTAGACGGTCCCTAAAACAAATCAAGCGAAAAGCCTGACGCTAAAGTTTTAAAACCAGGCGAATAAAACATGTTTGTAGTGAGAATGGGACTAATTAGGAACATTATTACGTCATTTTGACCCGTACAACATTGTAGTCGGTGACAGATTTCTACAGGAGCATTCGAAGGAATTAGTAAAGTAAGACAAAATCTGCGGCTAAGCTTCGGTTCGAAATGAAACCGGAAGACAAAAATATTCTGTAGAGCCCGCTAGGAGTCAACTACCGTATTTCCCCACGTACAAGACGCCCCCGCAGATAAGACGCACCCGGATTTTGAAGGTCAATTTTTTGAAGAAGAAAAAAAAACGCTTGTGCCCTCGTATAAGACGCACCCAAAAATAAGTCAAAAATCGAGGATAGAAAATGCCCAAAAAGCAACAATAATTGAAAATAAACAAGAAAACACACTAATTATCATGTATTCTATCTTATGTTGGCACTAATGTGCAATGCAATCAGGTTGGTCAGGTGCTCCTTTATAAGTTTGTTAAATTATTGCAAAAAAATCGCATTTTTGAGTGATTTTAGAGATTCGTACCCGCAGATAAGACGCACCCGACTTTAAAGGCTTCAAAAATCGAAAAAAAAGTGCGTCTTATCCGTGGAGGAATACGGTATTTTCTTTTAAAACAGACCAAGTAACCAAAATCAGAAGCAAGGCGACAAAAGGGCTTAAAAAAATAAGAAAAAGAGCGATTGGCCACGAAAAAACGCTCACTGATTTGAAGCAATAAGAACTTGGCACATGGAACTTTGACGGTGACACTTCAAGCACTGCGACAGAGACACCTACATCTCAGGCTGAATAAATGAGTGTGATGATAAACGTAGCCAATAGTGCTCCTCAGGTACACAGCTTCTGCCTTACACACATTAATTCCTTCTCATTGTATAGGAAGGAGAAAAACAAGAGGGATAGATATCCTGCCTAAAACCGCTACCTAAAATGTAGGCCTTCAAGTACGTCAACTTGACCATGGAACGTGCTATCTTTGTCGATCATTCTCATAGACCACCACGACAGATGACATAAATGACAGATAACTTTGTACAATATATTTCATATTAAGCCATTTATACGGCTACATACCCTCTCTGCGTCAGTATGTGCTTTTCTGCATTCTATTTGAGGTGCTTGTTCCTTAAAACGTTAGTATCAGGTATCTTTGTGATGCACTAATCACAGTAATAATAATAAAAAAACATATGGTTAGAGTAGCTGGTAAACTACAGTCAAATCCTTGCAAATAAAATTATCTTTTTTAAGTTTTTAAAAGTAATGCTACTACAGCTGAAAAACAGGACAGATGCAAAATTATTTGGTCCGCGTACGGCAAGTGTTTTTTTCTTTTCTTTTCTTTTCGTATTAATCTGAAGAAAGAAAAACACAGCAAACAAAAAAAAACAAAAAAAAACTATTTTTTCTTCAAAAAAGGGACGTTTTAGTACAAGCGAATATAATTCTTGATGTACAGTTCGCTGTAAGCGCTCCATTTGAGAAATGTCCCTTCATACGCTATTTGAATCACTAAGCAAAAGCGGTACACTCTTGGATTTTCAATATACAATTGAGCTGAGATTAATTTTGTTTGCTCCAATAGTTGAGAACAGACACTATAAACAACGCTACAAACGTTTGAAAGAACAGCAAAAAAACTTGTTCCCGAAACGGAAACATACTATATTGTTCTTCACACCACTTAAACGCTCTGTCAACGAAGGTAAGAAGTATCTTTGAAGACCTTCTCCACATAGAAAAAAATCGTCCTCAAGTACGCCTAAATGAAATTTGATCCTGAGCGCAGAACAACCTACCAGGGTATCGAGAAACAGGAAAACCAAAAAAACTTTCCGCTATTCATCCATCAACTATGAATAGAGGGAGACTTATCAAATGTAATCTACATCTCCTCTACATCTCCAAGACACCGAAAACGTGAGCATGAAGAATTGTTTTCGGGCGTGTTTCCGAATTTGGGTTCAATTCACGTTTCCGGCTTGTGGAAGCCGCCGAATAGGTGCGAGGTGGCTTGATGAGAGAAAGCAGCAAAGCCGATTCTCGCCGAAGCAACAAACAGTAGCAATAGCCTACACGTTACGAGGTCACGGTTCTCACCTAATACTGCGTTCAGGACTTATTGACGATAGCTAAATAAGGTCCCTTTAAAAGATTGAATAGCCATCGATGTCCATCGGAAGTACTTTGAACTGATTCTAAAATAAGAGGTGCTAACTTCCGCCAATAAAAAGTGAGTAACAATAAATACGAGATTTAAAATACATTTTTTCATGTAATTAAATTAACAGCAAATAATATTTCGAACAAAATGTGGGTACATGTGCTCAGTCGCTGCATGCACGGCATCTGGTACTGGCTGGGCATGAGTCCCTAATCACTTTCGGAGCTGAGGCCAAGTGCCTAAAGGACACGTCGAAAATACATAGATATTAGAGAAAAATTAAAAAAAAAAACTCTTGACAGAAATTTGATTTTGACCAGTTAAAGAGTACTGACGTGCTCTGGAAACAAAATTAACCCTTCACGGTCCCTTAATTTTGCCATGTTACCTTAAAAAAAACGAAGATTTTTTATGAAAATTTGAATATACGTCGTGACTAAAAGGAATCAAATAGTCACAAAAATTTGGTTTTCTTTTTGTTTGAATTGTGTCTTAAATAGGTTAAGTGCTTTGTGTATCGATCTGCTCTCGTTCCGCTCGGTGTTTCGACCAAATCTACAACCATGTGTCACCAAAGGAATGGAAAATCTTTCCTGTTAAATTATTCCCGTGCAAAAATACTTAAATGCAATATAAAATTTATAAAAACCACGCGAGCCAATGCTTAACGGCTAAATTTAGTTTCTTGGAACTTTACATTTTGACACATAATTATGTCGAATCAACATATTAAACAAGCAGATAAAATACGAAACATATTCTCTCACAGTTTTCCCGCACTAGTATTCACAAAAATCAGCTCGTAAATCTGTCGAAGCAAAATTGGCCCTTGATTTAGCGCGTGTTGCCTACCTACGGCCAACGTCAATTGGCGATTCAAATAGCTACGGCAGCGCTCCTAGCGGCCACTCGCGAACTACCGTGAAGGTGACAATCGTCGGAAAAGCATTGCTGGGATAAGAGTTCTGACAAACCATCGCTTGCCATTTCATTATTTTTCATGGTATTGAACCGTAGATTGCTGCATATGAAAGGTCAGACTCTCAAGATTATTTTCCGCCCTTCAAAACGCAAATCGGACGAAAAATAAAAAATCCGCTAGCGACGACATCGCGCAGAGCAGCGATTTTTCGCTATTCGTTCGGAGATGATTAGCTGTCTTGCGGCAAGTCGTCGCTAGCGGATTTTTTATTTTTCGTCCGATTTGCGTTTTGAAGGGTGGAAAATAATCTTGAGAGTCTGGCCTTTCGTAT
>Ga0058701_10003736_pt1 | contig 12151 bp, 4 predicted proteins | sample AgamicOrMae_FD_97039 | JGI IMG/M metagenome (GOLD analysis project Ga0058701, IMG submission 97039) | Agave microbial communities from Guanajuato, Mexico - Or.Ma.e | ecosystem: Host-associated > Plants > Phyllosphere > Phylloplane/Leaf | place: Guanajuato, Mexico | collected 2012-06-04 | reverse complement strand
TTAGGGTTGTTTTGATGGATTTGAGATTGAAGCTTGTAATTTCATCTTCATCAATCAATCTATAGCTAAATTTCTCTTTCCCTTCTCTCCTTATTTCATGTTTGTTCTTGCTTTTTCCCTTCTCCAATATTGTTGATTTATTTTATGTTTAGTCTAAATGTTTAGTTTTTATATTGATTTCATGTTTATTAGTTGATTATTTGCTCTTTTTTCTAGCTTATGTTTTAATTTAGGCATTTTGATTTTGTTGATGTTTAGTTGTTAGTTTGTTTGGCTTGGGTTGTGATTAGTCTCTTGATGGCTAATTAGTCTTGTTTTAGGCCTAACCAAACCAATTTTATACCTCCAAATCAGAATTTCTCTCACGCCCGCCACATGTTCGATGAAACGCTCGAAAGAGTTTTCATCTGGATTTTTGGGTGGTTGACTTATGCCCAGAGGTGACGTCAACTAACTAGTGTGGGGGAGAGAATAGCTAGGATTTGGGCATGAAAATAGTTCGGGCCCTAGTTAGCTCTGAAGTTGCTAACCTTGTGGTCTAATTGGGCTAACCCAATGAAAATAGGTGGTTAGCCCTCTTTCAAGGGTGCTCTTTATTGGTGCAACCATCCATCTCTAGTTGCCGGTGTAGACTAGGTAGGTTAAGGCTCATATTGACTTCTTGGTCCTTCACTAGGTCAAATCGTATCTCCAAGCCTCATCTTTTATGCCTGTTAGCTTGGTTTAGTCTACTTTTCCTTCTTCTTTCACTTGGCCTAGATTGAGCCGCTCGAATTAAATCTCGATACTTGAAACCCGTCCATGGATAACACCCCAAGAACTCGACAACAAGCCTTGCGCTTGGGGTTTATAAAAATTAAAACTTCAATTCTTCCTAACAATTAGATCACTCACAAAACAATATAAGACAAATATAACATCATTTAGAAACTCTAACAATAATTTAATATCCTTTATAATTACTAGTTTATCAGTATTTAAGTTCAACTCATGTAATCACATGTCATCACTTATATTACATGCAAGCATTATAACTTTCACTTGGTTTGTTATCGCTAAAACGAATATCTTCTTAATTTGACCAAACAATCTTCCCCTTTATTTCCTAGGACAAACTATTGACAAACAAGGCATTTATAATTATCACATTTTAATTCTATTAGCATTTATGCTTTTTCTCCTTATTTGTCATCCTTAAAAAAAGGATGGAGATGAAAAATAGAGTAGATAAAGCATAGTGCAAATATTGTCCTTAGTTCCTCCTTAATGTAGCATCCATGGTCATAGGGAGTCACATGCCAACTACCAGGTAGAGGCAGTAGATCATTGAGGTGAATAATAGTAAGGTATAAGATTTAATAACTCATTTAATGTAAAATTTTCTTATGAGAAACATTCTAAGAGTTATATGAATATAACAAATCAAAATCAACCCATCGTTTGCTTTTCTAAGCACAAGTCAACATGTAAGATTATCATGTATAAGAGAATATAATAGCAATAGGTTTTGACTAGCATTTTAAGACCCCTAACTACGTAATTATCTTAATCGAATAATTGGTTATCATAATTGCAGCGAAAGGCTTATCGATTGGAAGTATTACCGCCGTCCTAAGTCAGACAAGGCTATATTAGAATTACAGATTTACAACCAAACTACTTCATATTTACTAACCAATTAGGGTAAAATGTATTAAAGTTAATCTCACACTACCAATAACTGTGCAAAACCAAGATACACCTTGTTTGGGTTTACTAGAACCGTACATTAAACATGCCTATTCAACACAAAAGTTAATACAATGGTTAGGTTTCCTCAGCTCCTTCAAGTTGTGATGTTAGCCTAAAACCACTGTGAGCATCTACAATCCTCTGCAAATAAAAGGTATGGGGCCTCCTACTTCTTGCTTGCATCAAGCTTGCCAGGAGGAGTTGTTCATTAATCTTTCACCTAAAGTAGAAACCACACAAAGCCTTTTGAAAAATGAGCTGAAGCACAATAGATATAACCCCATACTGTAATGCACACTTTTACAAGAATCTAGTTGGGTGCTTTGAATTTTAATTCATTTTACTTCAAGAACAAGAGAAGGAGAGAATATTATTAAAACTACTTTGATGTTTATTACCTGGATATGTAACTTCTATTGAGATAAGTGTACACTTCTCACACCAATCGAAAAGCCTGAACTAAGGCTGCAGGGTGAATTGAAGGACATAAGCCTTGATGCTTGATAAATAATGGAGGCCACTTAATTAGATGACAAAACATTATTCAGATTGACATGAATATTACATGTAATTGTATAATTTTGAGAAAGCTGTGAATTTTCAAAGAGTATCGGCAAGATGTACCAAGGGTGTTTATCTCCTTTTATAAAATTTTTGTTTATGGCGTGACAACGACGAAAGCAACCTTATTTCTGCTCTAAAATTATGCAATTTTATGGTTAGTAGCATTTTAAATAATTGTATTAATTATTAATGCATTCACGATTATTTGTTTAAACACATAATTTGATAAAATCAAACCTTTTTTATATTATATTCCCCTCTTTTGTGACTTTATGTTATCTTCAATGCAAAGTATATGTTCCCAAACCCAAACTGGCTAGATTCTCACTTTCTTAGGCTCTAGTAGGCTTTGCTTCATATCTATTTGTTTCAATTACAAGAAAATAGGTCATGTGTAAGCCAAGTGAATATAATGCAAACTTTGTCATCCCCTTGTACAATTAACATTTATATTCATAATTCGCAATACATACAATCCCTCATCGTCTCTACTTTGAGTTAAGTACATTGTCAAATATGCTTTTGTCTTTACGTTACTAGTTCATTCAATTAATCCCATTGCTTAAATTAACATACAAGGTTCAACCTCTAAAATTAGCTTATTTTCATTAGTACTACATCTGAATGTACCTAATTAATCCCTTCTAATCTTTCAAATCATTTTGAGATTTATATTAACAAATTTATTTCAAAATCCTCCCAAGTTACATTTCCCTCCCATTTCTCTTCTTCCGCCTTAACACCACTTCTACCGCTTCATGGCAAACATATAATATTCACTAAAGAACCTAAATCTTTGTTCTAACACACACATAAGTCCTCAAAATTCCACCGAACCAACTTTATGACACAACCTCAAAAAGTACAACCCAAACCACCATTCCATCGTGAACAACTACTTGACCCCTCACTTCAAATCCTTAAAATTGCAATAACAAACTATGAATTCAAACATGTAATCAGTTAATTAGATTAAAAAGCCTCTTTACCAACTAAATTAAGAGAATAAATGATGAAAGCTAATAAAGATTTAAGATTCACCTTCCTAACACCTAGTATGAGAAGGAAACGAGGAGTAGGAGTAGGAGCTGGTGGCACCCGCAACTATAGGCGATCAGTGATAGAGATAGGGTGGTGACAACATCAGTTGGTGGTGCATTGGGTCATCAATTAGGGGGATTAGGCATAATAGAAAACAGAGTAGGGGATGCATGAAATGAGTAACAAGGTAGCTTTATTTTATTAATTTTATTTTGATAATATCCATTTTAAGTATAGATTTATCTTATTTATTATTTTCTTTTCTCCTTTTGTCGTAGTAAAACAACTACCCTTTTTAACAAAAAAATATTTTGACTGAAAAAATTCAGGCTAATATTTAAGCTATTATTAGTATTTTTATGGATTATTTGAAAGAGAACTGATAAACTCCACCCCTTTTGATAAGCATATATTTTGCAGTTATTTTTATTTTGTTTATTAACCTTATTGCTTCTATATAATATAGGGGAGCAAATTTTTGAACGATTTAATACGGAGCATGATTAAATTTTACTTTGTGGCCATTTCGTCATCTCAACTTGTAATTGCATTAATATATCAAAGATTCAATTGAAATGCAGTGCATAGCTTGATCAATTAAATCAAAGTTAATCACAATAAGTAACATAGACTAGGTTTGGACTATAACAGCCTTCCCTTCTTAAAATAAGTTTCGTCCTTGAAACTTACAAGTTTGAAAAAACACTTAAGTTCACCTCGAACAATTATAGATATTTGTTCCTCACATCCTCTTCTGTTTCTCATTTGGCCTTAGATGAGGTATGATTACCTATAGAACCTTCACTAGAGGCATGCTCTTATTGTGAAGCTGCTTAACTCTATTGTCCACCACCTGCATACGGTACTCTTCATATACTAATTTTTAGCTCTATCACAATAGTATGGCTACGTCTAGCACGCTTTCTGAACAATGATATGTAAAAAACATTATATACGTTCTCAAATTCTACTAGTACATCTAGCCTGTAAGCCATTGGATTTAACTTTTCAACGATCCCATAGGCCTCATGTACGTAGGGCTCTACTTTCCCCTAATATTGGACCTCCTTATACCTTTGACTAGTGATATATTCAAGAATACTTTTCTCCCACTTGAAATATTAGCGGTCTTCTCATTTTGTAAGAATAACTCTTTTCTCATCTTTGAACAGCTTTAAAGTGTTCTTGGATCTTCTATACCTTTTCATTTGTCTCTTTGATTAGTTGGGCCCCTATAATCAAGGCTTCATCCGACTCACTCGAACACAAGGGTGTTCCGTATTCCTTCCATATAGTGCTTCAAAAGGAGCCATTTTAATGGTGGATTGGTAACTATTATTGCAAATAAATATTGCCCAAAGGCAAATTATCTTCCCATTTCCCTTGAAATCGAGTACACGCACCCTTAATATATCCTCCAAAATTTGATTCTTCCTCTCAGTATATGCATCAGTTTTTTGAGGTTGATAGGAACTATTGAAATTTAGCTTAATCCTAAAAACTTTTTCTAAGGCCTCCCAAACATAGGTTTGAAACCTTCTACCACTTTTCGATACTATGTCTTTTGGTATGCCATGTAATTTGACAATTTCCATGATGTACAATTAGGCTAGCCTTTCTACAACTCAGGTAGCACGTTTTCGTATGAAATGGGTAGATTTAGTAAGTTTATCAACAATAACCCAAAGGGCATTCTTTTTGGAAATGGAAAAGAGTCATTCCTTCACAAAATCCACTAAGATTGAGTCCCATTTCCACGTGCAAATTTTAAAATGTCTCTATTTACCTAATTTATGTTGATGTTTAGCCTTCGCCATTGTGAAGACAACGATGATGATGACTGTTACCCTCCCTTGGACCCAAGCCTCTCTCTAGGCTCTTGGTTGGGTGAAGACATTTATTCTTTCTCTAGTTCCATTTCTACCTATTTAACCCCTAGCGGATTGTTCAGTGTAGCATTGAGGAAGTTGCAGAGGCAAAAGAGAGAATCAAGAGGCTCCAGCTAGAGGTGGAAGAGAGAAGGAGGAAAGAACAAAAGAGAAGAAGATGGCAGAGAAGATCTCGCACTGCTAATGAAGACCGAGAAGAGAGAGAAAGAGAATGGAAACTTCTCTATTTAGAATTAGCATCAAATCAAGGAGATCTTCCTTTATGGTAGTGCAACCTATAGCATGGGTGTGCCTTATTAGACTAAATCCCTCTCAGGCCCTTGAAAGAGTTTAAGTACTAGAGGCTCTTTGGCAGTGAGGGTTCTTGATGTTCTTCGTTTTCTTCTCTATCCCTTTCTTCTTCGTGTTTTCATGTACTTACTTTTTCTCTTTATGTAATGTGGATCTTTGTGATTTCATACACGTGTAATGGAATTTAAGCAACTAATGAAGAATCTTTTTCCTCTTGAATCTTCAATATGTATATTTTGTGTTGGTCTTTATTTATTATTTTTGGCAATTTTTACCCTTTTTTTCTTCAAGTTACACCAACTTTGGGATTTTTCTCTATCAATGGAGTATTTAAGGGATTTGCCATTCAAATGCTAAGACACCTCAAACTCTACAAAAAAATTGTGTGGTTACTTCATCTTATTATCAATTTTTTCAAAAAAATGGCTTTACCTCAATCCACATTTTGAATTAAACAAGCCCTCCATCCCTTCTTCTGGTAAGGATTTTGTTCATCTTTATCCTTAGTTATGCATAGGTTACGATATTTCCTTCAACCAACAACATTTCTAAGGTAAGGATCGCGAAAGCTTGTTTTTTGCTTCTTTTTATTGAGAACTCCTTCACATATTTGTATTAGATTAGGGTAATGGTAAACCACTTTCTTTTTGGGATAAAAGCCGAAAATTGACATTGCTTCAAAGGTCAGTGGCTAAGATTTTCTCTGAAATGCTTCACTTCTTATGTTCCTTTGCCATCTTATGTAGTGCAAAATTTCCTAGGCTATAGCAACGGTATACCTCTTTTTAATGTCCTTAATAGGATTGATTGTTGTTCAAGGCTTCTTTGTGGAAGATTCCTTCACAAATGGGTTGTGGATGCCCCTATTCTTGGGAATTCAACTACTTGTTTTGATGTGGACATATTCTCATTAGGTATATTGTGCCTTTACTCATGTCTTTATAACCTCAAAGGTCTCTAAGCTTTTAACCCCTTTTGCATGGGTAGCTTCCACCCTCATCTCTTCAGTCTTTTTAGGGAGGACAACTACAATAGGTCTTGTTTGTCTCTCCCAAGAGAAACTTGAGACATTTTAGGTGTGTACCTTCAATCCTAGCACTTTTCTAATTCTTTCCCTTATTTCTTTTCTAAGCTTCTTACCTAATGGCTTAGAATCATCAGGAAGCAGTAAAAGGAACTTGGACTTCAAGATTGATTGTCTTTAGAGAAGGCAAAGACTAATGCCTCATCCATCTAGGTTTGCACTCAAATAGCGCTTCAAGAGCCACATGAAGATGATATTAAGGCCCTAGACACTAAGAAATATGAGATTGCCCTTTCTTATAAGGGAAATATGGTAATAAAATCAGAATCCTGTGATTATTTTAATTTAAACCAGGCTTTTATAGTTGTGATTTTGAATTTATTCTTTTTCATAAGTTTATAATGTGCTTAAACCTTTGTGATTAAGGATACTTTTATAGTTTACACCCTTTTCAAATGATGATGAAATGTTACTGTTTGTGAATTTTATGTGTATTTCAAGTGAGAATTTCACATTGAATGTTGTGCTTAGTTTTCTTTTCTTCAATTTGGAATTTAACCCTTTATTGTCATCCGAGTTTATTTGTCTCCCCTGTTAAAAAATGGTTTAGGATTGGAAAGTCATTTTAACTGGCGAGTTGGAGTTTTTGTGCATTTTTGCCTTTTCTTTTGTTTAATTTAGGCTTTTAATATGCAGGCATTTGAGCTTCAAACTAAAATTTATCCACTTATTGCTATCTTATTCACTCCACCAAGCCTTGTCGGCAATTTCTGAAATCTTCTTCTCAATTTCAAAATGGTTGTTAAATTCTTTAAGAAGCATATGCAAAAGTTCCCTAATTTATATGAAAGTATGCTAAAGTCTTCCTATAGTGAGGAAACACCTTTTGGCAACTTTGTAATGAGTTTGACAATGAGTAATGACATTGGACCAAAAGGTTTGAAAGCAAAGTGGATGTGTTAATAAATTGAAGCGAAATGTTTGACACTTTGACGTCCTCATTCTTAAAGCCAATAGCTTTGAACTAGGTTAAGCAAGCATTTCATTTTTGGATTAAGGGTTCCCCTTCCTTCACCAAATGGTTATTGGAATTCTATACAATTAGACCTTGTGAATTTACTCCCAATCGTATCACCATAATTCTATCTTGTTCATAAGAGAAAACCTTGTGTTGCCTGAGTTTGTGTAACTTCATCGACTTGAAAGATCTCTTAATGGATATATCATTCAAGATGTAAGTAGTGGATGTTTCTTTCTTAAGAAACCCTCTTTGATTAAATATTACAATGGGCTTAAGTGTACGTTAAGGATCTCTAAAAAAATTGGAACTTTCCTATCATTGGCACACCAAGCCCAACTATACAACATATTTGGGGAACGCAAAGAAGAAATGTCCCTCAAATTAGAGGATTGAAGAGAAATTAGGCGTCTCGAGGCCAGATATCGTTTATCCTGGAAGACGTGCTTGTCACTTACTCTCAAATCCTACTAAATCTCTTTGTGTCATCGTAAGTTAGCATGTTCTAAACTTTTGTTATTGTTAACCTCTTAGTTCCTTTTTGGTTCAAGTTTGTGCCAACTGCTTGGAGCTCCTAAAAAAAGAAAACAGAGAGGGAGGGATAGTGAGAAGAAGAAGCTTGGGCCTCTCACAGCCAAATGTACCTAGGTTTAAGAATCATCTAGAGGGGCCGATAAAGTACAAGGAGAGGGAAGTCTAACATCATCAAATCACAAAGTAATAAGAGAGTCTCCCTATCACTAATGAAGGTACTTGGTATTAGTTGCACCCAACTAAAGGAGAACTAATAGTAGGATAAAAATTTTGTGTTATAGAGGCAAGTACTATTAAGACCCACCCTTCTAATGGTAGAAAAAAGGGGTTCTCCTATTGCTAGGAAGAAAATGTTAGCTAAAACAGCCTAAACTGCTATCATAGCAATTGACAATACTTTCATCCTAGAAGTGGAGGTCATAACCCCAATGATCGTCACTCGCATCAATACCTTTTCCTTAGATACTTCAAGTGAAGTTGAGGGAATAGGAGGTGTCTAGGGTTAGGGATGATGCTAGAGGAATTGCCTATAATACTCTTTTGAACATTGTTAAGGGTTCTCCTAGGGGTTCTGATGGAGATCACCCCAACAAGGATCCCAAAGAGGCTGAGAAAGTCAAGAAGGCCCAGGAAACAACCAAGGATGTCAAGAGGATTCAGACCATGGTTAGGAACCTCTTATTTCAGGCCCAAGACATTCTGCCCAATTCACCCGGGAAGAACCCGGTTTTGTGCACCTGTTAACCCAAGCTCCTTTGGGCATGATTGACTGCAATCTATCCTATCCTCAAGTTTAAGAAGTCAACTGTCCAATAAAATAAGTTGCAAGCCTTTTGGAGGTCATTTGGCCAGTCAACCAGGCCAAAACTTCAAACTGCGCTATACCGGGCCCAATCCAGCGAAGGGCAGAATCAAGGTGTTTTTGGGCAATGATCCTTGGGCCATTCATTCTGAGATTTTATGGCATGGAAGCTTACTTAAATATTTATCAAGTCACATGGCCAAGGATCAAGTAAAGGACCTTTTCGGGGCTGCTTTTATCCGGCCAGAAGTACAAGGGAAATCCCCTTTACCCGGTTGCTTGCACACAGCTGTACTTGGCTATCCATGTCTAGCAACTTGCCAACTTATTTAATTAGTTCTAAGCAGCTGAATTAGGGATCTTTTGTAAGCTTGACACCTCAATACTAGAGATTAACAAGCAAATGAGGTGTCAAAGCTAGAAGAGATCAAGTCTTACCCCTCTTTTCTAGTGTAAGAATTACTTTAGCTTTTCTTTTGGCTTGTGTTTACTAACCAGCCGAGTGTATTAGTGGGAAGGGGGTTTAAATACTCTTCCCTATTCAGATTGTAAACACTTTTTGATCAATTTGAATATTAAGCTTGAGAGTGTTCTCTCTTCTCCAAAACTCCTAGTTCTATATCTTGAGCTTGACATCTCAAGTGGTGTTCTAGGTCCTTTTGTCTCAACTTGGTGGTGATTAACTTCCGTATCCAAGTTGATCCAAAGGGATTGCCCAAGTGCTTGACTAGGGTGGCTCCATTTCGGATTATCCCTAGCTTTGGGTGCTTGTTCTATCCTTGTTACTTTCACAATCTGTCCGGCCAGCCCTATTCTGCCCGGGTTGATTTGCCTTGGTTTCTTTGAGTGTTTAGTTGAGTTCTTTGAGCACCGTGTGTTTGGTGGTAAGTTTGGCCAGATATACATAAGGTTCCTTCATAAATCAAAATGCTGAGATTCTTTCATCTTCTAAAGACTTTCCCCATCCTCCCAAGTCGCTTGCCACAAGAGAGCAATGAAGCAAAAGGTTGAATATTAAAGCCATCATCATATCCCTTCTGCTTACTCCATCCCAAAGAAGAAAAGAAGTTGTCTCTCCATTGGGAACAAGAATCCTTCACCCGACTACATTCAAGGAGAACCCAAAAGCAAGGACCATTGGCCCCGAAGGATCATAGAGGAGATAAAGGACAACTATTCTCTTCTTTTAGAAAAAAGACTTATTATCACTTTTTCTCCTTACCTTAAAACTCTGAGCCATTGTCTGAAAATTGCATACTCAACTCTATTTTTAGAGTTAGGTTTATCAAGGCCAACAATGGCATCCTAAGAGCCCAACTTTGGGGTCTTAGCAGGCTATGAATAGAGTTTAGGGTGAGAATGAGAATTAGAAGAAAAAGGTGGAGGGGAACATGAGACTACCAATTTCTTAAAGAAGGACATAACCAAAACCTTGGCCAATCTCATGGCCCAACTCGTAATCACTTTGTAAACTTTGATTAGCTAATTATTATTTTTTGATGTTACAGAAGAGTTGGATGAAAGCGTTACTGTTGTCCTAATAATAAACAAGCTTATGTGTTATAGACTAACCATAAGAATGTTTTCCAAATTTCTCACTTATCCCTTACTGATTAATATCCAAAATGTCTTTGAAAAACTGATTTAAAATATGAGTCATAAATGTTCATGTGCTTGTGTTTATCATAGTTAATGTATCGGATACTCGACTAGTTGAAAGCACAACAAACCATCACTGTGAGCTTTCTAAGCCACTGATGTAATAACCCAACCCTAATCATGTCTATTTATTTAATTAAATCATATTTATCAATTTAGATACATCATGTTAATAATTTTCCCCACTCGGATCTTTTATTTAATCATCTCGGTTAGAAAAAATTTTAATTGGACCACACTTTGCAGTTCAAGTTTCATTTATTAGTAATGTTTCGTGTGAATCGATAGTAAGCCTGGGTAAGTGCAATTTAAGGATTATTTGTTTTTCTTAGCTTTGAGAAAATTTAATCCTGAGCCTTATAAATTTTTTCAACGCAACATGGGATTATGTTCAAGCCCAACAACATTTATTTAGGCCTAATACTACAAGGCCCAACTTGTGTGGGATTTAATTATTATTAATAGCCAAGTTTTGCATCTAATTAAGTAAAAAGCCACTTTTTAATCAAGAAAATTCAGACCATATAAACCAAAAATAGCCAAGATACTCTTCCTCAATCATTTTTCACAAAAATTAGCAACCAAAGCCTTTCTTCCTCTCCTCTCTCATGCCAGCCTGTTGAGTAGAATAGGGCAGCAACTGCTGCCCATCTTCTAGCCACCACCAGTACCTCCTAGTGCCACTACCGGCCACCACCATTCCCTTTATCTCTTGCCCCACCTCGTGGCAACCCATGGCAGTCCTCCACCCAGCCATAACAAGACTCACCCAAAATCAGCGCATATCAAGGTATATCTCAACCTCACTTTTATTGGGTTTTCAATTTTTATGTTTGTTTTAGTTATGGGTTGTTTTTATCTGAACCACGTGATGATTTTTATGTAATTTTTGTTGAGTTTGAAGATGTTTGGAGGTTGTGGGTGATGAGTATGATCATGATTAACTGAGTTGAATCTTGGGAGCTCAAATTTAGGCTAAGCTTATTTCAATTGTTGTGATTTAGGTATGGTTTTAATATATAAGCCCCTAAATCATCTTTTTATGTTCATTTGTGATGTTATGGATGCAATTCTAAGGTTGGCCATAATCTAGAGTTTCAAGTGCATGCTTGATTTTGTTGGATTTGAATCAAATATGGTTATTTAGCTTAAATTAGATGATTTATAGAGGTTGGATGGGTTAGTTGTTTGAAATTGGATGTTGTCTACATTTTTCCTAATGGGTAATTGTTAAAGTCATCCTTGTTAGGATGTAGAGTTTTGATGATAACAAATCTAATTGATAAATTCTTTACTTGAGCATGATGCCAAACAGGCCCTGCAAACAGGCTCTGCAATCAGGCATGACAGTGTTTGTGCTGACTGTTTATATCCAAGAATAGGTGGAGAAATCAGACCAAGGCATTGATTGCTGATAACATTTACTGATCAAGATCAAGATCAACTGCTCCAAGGCGTCAAGTGATTGATCTCAAAGAACAGTCAACTCAAGATCAAGAACCAAGGTGATCTGAAGAATAAGCTAGGCTGATGATCAACGTGCGATTGATTTCAAGATTCAAGATGCCTAGAAGGTGTACAAGAGTCTGTGTATTTTC
>Ga0058701_10003735_pt1 | contig 12152 bp, 8 predicted proteins | sample AgamicOrMae_FD_97039 | JGI IMG/M metagenome (GOLD analysis project Ga0058701, IMG submission 97039) | Agave microbial communities from Guanajuato, Mexico - Or.Ma.e | ecosystem: Host-associated > Plants > Phyllosphere > Phylloplane/Leaf | place: Guanajuato, Mexico | collected 2012-06-04 | reverse complement strand
GAAACTCTTAAATGTAACCATCAGGTTAAAAGTTTGGGTGGTTTAAAGGTGACATTTTGTTGAATTAGTCGTGTATTAAATAATTTCATGTTTATATCAATGAGATATGTGTATGTACTTACCCTTTGTTTTGTGATCATTCCACGTGTTTTTACTTTGTCACGATATGTTTGAGTTTTATTTTATCTTCGTTTTTGCCTCGTGTTCATAAGAAATAAAAATGAATTCCAGGACGCAGTTTGTGTATTTATATGAGCTTTCCTTTTCGCGCTATCTCGAACAGACTGTCGTAAACCTACAAACTAACGTATTTATCTTTTTCCAGGCATTTTAAGGAAGAGACGTCTGAGAGCGGTGGTAGTGTATCGAACCCCTCTCAACTACTATTTTGTTCTGTTGCCCTATTTATCATTACTGCACTGTTCGTGAAGTATTGTAGGAAATGCAGACGGAAAAACTACTTTCGATTCAATGATGAGCTGTAAGGAAATATAAAGTAAATATGAAAACATCGTCTCGGTACTGATGTCGCTGTGATATCCATTCAAAGGGCTAAGAGCATGAAAACGGTTGACAATTTCGATAAAAGCACGTGACGCCCACAGCTATCTGGGATTAGGTACTTATAATGCAACAGCTAATCACCGGAGTGCGGCCCTGTCGGAGAGAGAAAAAAAGCTGATATTTGAGTATCCGAAGCAACATACGTTTAAACTACTGTTGTTCCCAGAAACCTGTACAGATTGTAAGATATTTCTTCCTCAAGAGACGAAAAGGCTTGGAGCCCGTCAATAAATTTCCTTTTTCTTCCCATTTTCGTCGTATTCTTTCCATTTTATTGACTAGTTTTTCCCCTCGGCAATATTATTTATAGGAAATCGAAGGAAGTTCGTAGGATTTTGTTAAATGAACTATCACAAGATATCTGCATAAAAAGTTCACCTTTCAAATTAAAAAAAAAAAAAAGAAGCATGTATTAAAGTTCGCAACCAGCAACTTAAGACTCGGACACAAATTAAGTGCATTGGAGGAGAGCGGCGTTATAATAGGGGACACCAAGCTGCATTTTTAAAAGTTGGCGCCATGAATTACGCCTGCTAAAAGTTTTGGGAAAACACAGCTTTGGTCACGTGATCACCTTCAAATTTCTTCAAAATTTCTCTTTTTTTCTTCGTGCTTTACCCAAATAAGTGGAGGTGAATTTACATCGGGAAACGCAGGGGAAACGTTAATTATAAGGTGCGAAAAGTTGTTAATTACTTCTCATTTAATCCCGGAAGCGTGTGTTTCTTCCTGCTATTTATTACCAGAGTTCATCGTCTCCTCTAACCCCAGCACCTGACCTTGCATTCGTAAGCCTAACCTCTAAGCGTTGTTTGAACTCTTTTTGTGTCTATTTACCGGTCTAAATTCTTTGATTTCTGTTTGTATTGCCGTTTCTTGATTCTGTCATGTGTCTCATCTCTGATGTCGGCTTTCACTAAACTCACTGGCAGATGGACAGAGGTAGCTTATGAAATAAAGCTTTGAGTTCAATTCCTCGTCCGGGTATTTTGTTTGTGTATATTGTGTCAGTGACACTGTATCTGCAATCTAAGCTGATTTTCTTTATCCTGTGTCTTAACCTTCTCTTTAATGAGGTATTTCCTCTCTCAGGAATTTTGTTCTCTGCCAAAGTGGGGAGAATTGCAGGGCTCTGCAGTGATGGTGGTAGACATCTGAGCTCTTGCTTTTGGAATTGAGATTTGACTGGACTAAAATGTCAAGTAAGTTTTGCTTACAGCAAATTAAAATTTTTAATCCATTTGGCACATCTTCTGTGCTCTCATTTATATGCCTCTTCCATTCCAGTTTCATTACCAAATTTGTCTCCCTTTTCAGGTCTTAAAAATAAAGGCCGAGGCCTCAAACTTTTTGTTGTTGAAGAGCAGCCTGCTGTGTAAGTCCATATATGTGTATATTGGTTATTTGTGTAATTAAACTCTCACCAAGGGTAGTAATGTGGTTAAAGCTGTAGGTAGCTGGTCTCTCTTGCGTGTTTGACAAGTTGTTTCTTGCTACAGAACACCTCCAAGAAATCTTGATAAGAAGGCAACTATCACCATTGGAGAACAGAAGTTTGTTGTTGAGGCAGATGACCTGGAAAAAATCTGTGACTTGGGACGTGGAGCTTATGGGATTGTGGAGAAAATGCGCCATATTCCTAGTGAAACCATCATGGCTGTCAAGGTACTAAACAAGTTAGAATCTAAGGTCATGGAGTAAATTGTTACTAAAATATTCTCAGGCTGCATGACAATCAATTTATAGTGGAGATGTATCTCTTCTATCAAAGCTAACTAGTCTCTCATGGAAGATTAATTATTATTGGTGATGGTATTGAGCAAGCAAAACAGTGTTCCCTATCAACTGATACAAAAAAAAAAAGAAAACTTTGTTGATGTTTGTGATAACTATTGAGCCTTTTTTTACCTTAAATGCCACTGTTGAAGGAAAATTCTTGTTATAGGATTCAAGGGCAAAAAACAGATAGTATGCAATGTGTGTTAATAAATTTGAAAAAATGCTGTTTAGTTTATGATTTACATGATGAGGCGCTTTGCGTGGTAATCAAATTACTTAAGCCTAATAATTAATTGGTATTTGTTGTTGCGATCCCAGAGGATTACTGCAACATTGAGTATGCAGGAGCAAAATGAGTTGTTAATAAACTTTGACAACTTATTGAGATCGACAGGCGACGGCAAGAATGCTCCGGTAAACCATTTTAGCGACATCATTCTTGCATCTCTTTCTGATCTAGCCCCGTCGTTCTGATGGGCCCTTGTTTTCTAGTATTTTGTGGTTTTTTATTAAACCTGTCTTAAGTTCAGCTTGAATTTATTTTCGGCAGTGCTTTCATTTTCATTTTAGTTAATGTGCTGGAATTTATTTTGTTTTCAAATTTTGCCCAAGCTTGCTGAATGCCTAAACGTAACCAGTTTTCACGTTTGCACTTTTTTGTTAGCCTTCTTCTTTTTCTTTTTTTTTCTTTTTATATTTTTTTTTATTATTTTTGCGGTGTTGATTATTTGTCGGCACTCCTAAATGTTGCGAATATTCATGGATCGTTCGACGATAATTTTCGGTCGGCTTACTTGAATTATCCCCTGCATTTTCATGTGCGCTTTGAAAGTAAATTTACTGAACAGAAACCGGGAGGGCGTAGCAGCTGTACACAGTGCACCGTTAAGATGCAAAGCCTGCTCTGCCTGCTTTTCAAAAGCTTTTCCAGTGATAAGGAACCGGACACTTTTTATCTTGAATCTGCAGCGGAAGTCGTGCTCGTAACAAATTTTGAAGTTTAGCTCACCAATGCTGTTTACTTCTTGTGCACAGCTATTTCAAGTCAGAAAGTATCAATTTCTTATGACTTTTAGACGGGTTTCAAAATTCTAAACTTCCTTTCCGGGCTCAAGCACTTAAGTTTCTCAAAAGATATCCCTAAAATTTGCACTCTGTTCACGTAGCATTTTTTGTGTAATCCAAAAATTTTAGGCCGAATCCCTTATTAAAATAAAATTTCTTCCCCCGGAAGTTCTCAACGTAAACATTTTTATTCATCATTGGAAATCCCTTTTCGTCCTAGTTTGTTTTTCTCGACCGTCTGCAAAGTCTTATTTGGCCCCAAAAGTCTTCTCATAATATGGGTATTATACGATTTCAACGTTGTCTGCAACAGTAGTTCACTCGGTTCCGTAGTATTTCGTGGAATGAGCACAAGATGGTAACTTTGGTTTGTACTTCAGCGAATAACGGCGACCGTGAACACCCAAGAGCAGAAGCGTCTGTTGATGGATCTGGACATTTCGATGCGCTCCTCAGCGTGCCCCTACACAGTTCAGTTTTACGGCGCCCTCTTTCGGGAAGGCGATGTCTGGATCTGTATGGAAGTTATGGATATGAGTTTGGATAAGTTTTATGCCCGTGCTTACGCTCACAATAGGAGCATTCCTGAAGACATTTTAGGGAAAATTACATTTGCTGTAAGTACCGACTTTTCTAACGTGGAATGAGTCACAAATATGAAAGAAGCTGTTATCGAAGCCAAAATTGCGCCAAACTGGGAATATTTAATTGTTGTAACTTCCTGTAGAAAATCGAGGAATGTCTTTATTTCTGTGTAAGTTTGGAAATAGCCGTTTTACCCGTGGAAAGTTTGTTTGTTGTTTACGATTCTATCACTTGAGTTTATTCTTGGTTTGTAGGAGTTTAGGTATTTCGCAACTGCCCCTACAATAGTTTAAAATTTATTTTTAATTACAATTTTGTGTGTCAAAGCGTGCGAAATGGGCGCACTTAATTTGGCTAAATTTTCAGCTCACGAACTCTGATTCTCTCGAACTTTTATCATATTTACCAGCATTATCTGTGATTACTTTTGGTTCGTTCTGAATTGCACCGCCTCTGATTTTCGCTATGGTTAAAAATACGGTACACGTTTTTCTTTGACTTAGAAAAGTGTCGTAATTTCCTTTCGTCCGTGCGGCACAAGCCCGGAAATGCTCATGGCTTGACTGTGCTGTTTTGTTGCAGGTTGTCAGTGCACTGCATTATTTATATTCAGAGTTAAAGGTAATTCACAGAGACGTTAAGCCATCGAATATTTTGATAAACCGGAAAGGTGAAGTGAAAATGTGTGACTTCGGAATCTCAGGGTATCTAGTCGATTCGGTCGCAAAGACAATAGACGCTGGATGCAAGCCTTACATGGCGGTAAGTTAGCAGTTCAGAAAGTCTATTCATACTATGATGAGCGTGCTCAGCTCGTTGTGACGTAAACTTGTCCGATTTGCAGCCCGAAAGAATCGATCCGACGGGAAATCCTTCCCATTACGACATCAGGTCGGACGTGTGGAGTTTAGGGATCTCGTTGATCGAGCTCGCCACGGGCAAGTTTCCCTACGCCTCGTGGGGGACGCCTTTTGAGCAGCTGAAGCAAGTCGTCAAGGACACGCCCCCGCGTCTCCCCGCGGGACAATTTTCCTCCGATTTCGAGGATTTCGTAGACAGATGGTGAGTGAAAATCTAAATCAAGTCCATATTTGAGGAAAATTGGATGATGCTCTCTAAGACTACTTACACCTTGAACCAATGGTGCTCTAAGTACTTTTTTGAAAAGCGTTATTTGTGAGCACGCTCGTCAGTGGAAACGACATTTAAATGTACAAGGAAATCAAAAATAACAAAAAGGGTGATAGTATTAAAAAAAAGAAAATAAGACTGATTTAAAGTCAAAATGTCATTTTAATCATTTATGTAGATTATGATTGCATTCAAAATGTGCAGATTCGATACTTTTAAAATTATTATCTTTCGAAATTTACGGTTTTAAGATAGAGCTATATGTGGAAACAGTGATGATTTCGGGGGCATTCGTGTGTTTATCGTGCTGTATTCCTTTTCCTTTTCTGATAAAAACTGATTTAGGTTAGGCTGAATCACGTTGTTTTATTTTTTTAAAAATATTTAAGTATGCAAAAATGGGTGCGCGTCAGTGTTTCTCACCTAACTTATGTCTTGTACCGTCCACGTGCCTTGAAAACAATTGAAGCCATATCAAAATTTCATGATAGTGCATATAATAACTAATCCCTCCACGCTAAATTTGGGTGGTTCCGAACGGCGAAGATAATCGCTGGCCCTTATCGGCTCAGAACAACCAGGTCGCTTTGGGAAACTCCTAGCGTTTTGCTTTTTATGTTCTCGGGAAAAATTTTCTCGTTAAGTTTGACATTTCCTGATAACTTTTATCAATGATGCCGAGTCATTCGTGCCCTAAATGTTTTATATTCTATTGGGTGTATTTGACTCGATCCAGCCTGTATCTTCATCATGAGGATTAGCATTGAAAGTCAAGGCATGAGCCGCGCTGTCGCTCCGCTCGGCTCTCAAGCCTGATGCTGCTTGCGGCTGACCTCTCGAAGCGGCATCAGGCTTATCGAGACTTGGTCGAATGCGGAAACTTATAGAAACGGATGTGAGTGGACGATACTATAGTTAGTTTTCTTGTCTCAGTTTGCAGAAAGACTACACCAAGCGATCCAATTACCAAGAGCTCCTGAACCACCCGTTCTGCGTAACGCACAAACAACGCGAAACGGACATTTCACCTTTCGTGGGCGAAATTCTCGACCTGCCTGACCTGAGCTCGTCTTAGTGGGACCGGAAGTGCTCCCTCCAGAAGTGGCGTCTCGGAAGCCCACCCAGCAGACAGTTCGCGAAATCGGTCCTTCCGTTTGACGCGAATAAAAGCCAGCGGCTCCTCGCAGCGCGCCTCCCTCCTTCTTGACTGCCCCAGCAAAAAGTCGGTTTCGTTTAGTGAGTAGATTGAGCTATAACCCACTAAGACTAACCTTTTTTTTTCCTCTCTGAGCCGTTTCTCCGTGACATCACGAGGTGTGTTGTGTGAAAGTGATTTGTGATAGCCAAGTGAACTGTCGAGCACCTGCATGTGTTTTGTGTGAACTCGGGCACTACTGTATTTTTTTTTTAATTTTGGGCTTTGCGTATTCAGTTTTGAGAGTGCCACCCAGAAGGGACTGCCGCCTGTAGGCTGCGAGACTGCGAGACTGACGGGACGGGACGGGAACATCACAAGCAAGAAAAAATCTTCCGCTGGAATCGGATTGGATTTCAGTGTGGAAAGACTGTGACTGTGATTAAACGTGTTGTTTGTAAAGCTCTTGTTTTTTTATGCCACATTGGCATGAAATAGTCCGCACGACGTGAGTGAAGACTCTTCCCTAGTGGATTCTGTGTAGAGCGTTCTTTCTCGTAAATAACCGCAGCGGCGAGAGATGCCAACGTTAAACTAGCAGCTCTTTCAGAAAGATCTTTCACAAAGATCTTTCAAATGTAGTTGTATTCCTCGCCTTTTGAATTTACTGTAAAAAGTTTCTGCTTATTTTTTTTTTCGGAAGGAGTGTACAGACGTACACGTGGCAAATAAGCCTAAACACCACCCTTTTCCATGTGCTTTTTCTTTTTATTTTGGAATTTGAAAAGTGTTTAGAGGGTCGTTAAGATCGCTTCAATTTACGGTACGTTCTCCGGATATTTTTTTTTCTCAAATCTACCTCCACTCTTTTAGCTCTCCTCATTGTAAAGATTTGCGTCCATTTTGTTTTCTTTGTTATTTTCGTTTCTTATTCTCAAGAATTCTGTTATGTCTGCAAATCTGTCCAGAAATTTATAAATATCGCAGATAGGTATCGATCGTGAATTATATTTTGTTATCAATTTTATTTATGAATTTGATTTCAGGTAACTTTGTCAGCCTCTTTCTAAACATGCGCTGTCTCCGTTTTTGTTTGTAACTTTTAATGTGTGTTGTCATTTGCTCACGTAGTGGAAGATGGATGTATCTACATATTGTGATGAGCAAGCAGGTCAAGGGACAGAATATTTGGAGGAAGCTACCGGTGCTTCATTACTGGAGTTCTTTGGACTCTGGAAACAAATGTGAATGAGCAGAAATCGCTGGTCAGGGAAAAGTAGCCCAACCCGCCTGTCGCCACTTTTAGTTCACTGCCAAATAGCCTCAATTTTTGGTTTATTCAGGGGTTTCTTCGTCCACCGCTAGATGGCGCTCACCAGTTTCGGGAAAGCAATGATGTTTTTAGCGGTGCTCCGAAAGTCAAAGTGCTAATTTAAACCGGTTGTTTCCTTCACCCCCTTTTTTTATTTTTAATTAACTGAATGCCTTTGTATGTACGCATTTGAGTTCATAGGATTACCTTCTTTTGTAACAGTAATAAAGCTCTGAAAAACTCACAATAATTTAACAATCGGATGTTAATCGAACTGACTTAGTGCTGTTAATATAAATGACAAGACTGTTAGTAAACTAATAAAGGACTAAGTATTAGCAAAAAGTAACTCCGTTTAATTTTGTCATTTTAATGATCTTGCTTTGGTTAACTCCATTTGGAAAGAAAATTCAATTATCGGTGACTTTTTTCATTTTTTTAGTAAGCTGATGACTCAGATTAAGGCAAAAACCATCAAAGTTAAAAAAAAGGAAATAAAAAAAAACGGAGTTGTTATATCCACGTGAAACGCCCATTTAAAATGTATTGGGTAGGTCGGTAGGTTTCCGCGCCGCGGCGTGCATCGAGGTCTCCGACAATGCGTTCTAGTCCCATACGGAATGCATGCACGTGGATATAATGTTTTTCATCAAATAGCGCACGTTACGAAGATACAATGTCTGTCTAAAAAAAATATTTTTGTGCTTCCTGGGAGGACTTGTTATTTTTCAAGAATTTCCAAGGTTTTGAGGGGTTATGTCTTTCTCAGGGTCTCGTGAAAATGTACACCTCTATGGCCCGAATATGCATTCTGGTACGATAGTTCATATTTATAAGACCTACGAAAAATCCCTCACGAAAGTACTGTTGAAACGTCGTTACCTTTTCAAAGTTGCCGCCAACCACTTGATAGTGGGGCAGAGACAGAGTCACTTTTTTGATCGTCGTATTGCTTTTCAAATTTGTTTATGAGAATAATTTTTTGATAACAGAAATGTGCCTAAGGAAGACTCATGATTTATGAAACTCCGGTCACGGACTTCAAATCCTATGGTGCGAAAATTGCAGCAATATTGTTAGGTACCCTTTCCTGTTCCTTTCTCTGACGAACAACTGTTGTTGTTTCCCCCTCTCTCCGTTTCATCGCAGTCAGCTGCCGGTAGTGAATTGAGTAGGGGATGGAATGTAGAAATGAGTGAATCAAATGAAGTGGAAGTTGCAGAGGAGACCATCGTCATGTCTTCTGGTTTATTTACGAATACAGGAGAGCTTCGTTCGAGAGACAGACAGGAGTGTCTTCCGTTGAAAACTTTGAGCGAAATTTGGTCGTGGAGGAAAGAGTCGTGGCCTAACCTAGTCGTCGAGTTTTCTCCTCGAATTTCACTCGTAGTTTCCGGTGATCGCTTGAAATGTGGTGACGGTGTTCTACCACGAGTGCACAAAGACAGTGTTCCAAGGACGATATTTTGCCACGACCTTAAAGGAGGATACCTTGAAGACAGGTGAGCTAACCTCACTTTTTGGGTTCCACGCAATCAGCTGTCAAATTTGACGGCGCGGAGCCGATAATGACATTATTTTGAAAAGGTCGTCGCATCAACAGTAATTTTGCACTCATTTTCCATAATCATGCCGCCCTGCACCTGTCAGCAAGGATAAACCACAGAATCGACGGTCCTTAGTATGCATGCTTACCACCAGCCTTCATTCCTGGGGAATATAAACATTTTAATGTCAACATATTACGAAACACATTGTAGATTTAAAGAAGCATCCATATCATTAGGATTATTTTACTCCCCTGTCATATTTTGTCTTTAATAATTTTACTTTTTGTGTGTAGATTCTGTTTTTAGTTAGTGTCGGTCTTGAGAGGAAAAATTTTTCCTCTCATGGTGTCAGTTCCCACCACAGTCACAGTATGCATATCCGGGGATATGCTTGATATTGTGTTCTCCCAACCTTTTGCTCGTCTAAAATAATTGATTTTGGGAAGATAGGAATACAGTTAGCCTTCTGAAGAAAACTAAGAGAATTTACATTTCCCCAATGGGAAAGGAAGTTAGACGGACTGAGGGATCGGTATCGTTGAATAAATTACGCGAGCAGTAATTTATAATTTCTTTTAGATATTTAATCGAAGTTTGATCTAATTTTCTCTTGATATCCGTTTAATATACCTCTGATATCCGGCTGATATACTCGATATCCTGCCGGATATGCGGTATACAGATTTCCAGCAAGGTGTTACCCCTCGTTGCAGGGTTCCGACCCGAAAGCTTGCTCAGCGCATTCAACAAAAATCACAATTTTCATGCGCATTTTTGGAGTGTTCAATCAAATTATGAAGCAATCGGAAACGTTTTTATTCTTTTTTATTATCCTTCGATGAATTGCAATCGTAATAACCTGAATATTCAAAAATAAATTTTTGGTCAAAAATTGAAAAAAAGTAAGGGGTACCCAATTTTTGACCCAAAACCTAGTTTTGAATTTGCAGGTTATTACGATTGGAATTCATCGAAGGATAATAAAAAAGAATAAAAACGTAGCCGGTTGCTTCATAATTTAATTGAACGCCCCAAAAATTCGAACGAAAAATGCGATTTTCGCCGAATGAGCTGAGCAGGCTTTCGTGTCGGAACCCCACCATTTTCGGGGATGAACATTTTAATTCATATACGCACTGAACAGCTCTCTAAAAAGACGGTACTTGTTTCAATTCAAACGAAAGGTCCCAAAGAGAGCAGCCCATTGTATCTGGACGGGTTTATTGCAAAACTGACCTTTTTAGGATAACCACGTACGTGTTTTCCAAGTTAAACTGGTATACGCAGAGTTTATTTTTATTGACGGGTCTTCCAGTGAACATATTTTAAAAGAAAATATGACGACAGTCCACTGATATCTAGGTAATATCTACGATGTATCTATAGAATCTAGGTATATCCTATCGCAAAATGCCCCAAGAGAAATCAGTAGCAGGTATGTTTGATTCTGCTGAATCCTGTCCGATATTTTATAGAAATTTGGTCTATTTCCTCTTGATATCCTTTTAATATAACTATGATCACCCGCTGATATCCTTGATATCCTGATATCTGGTGTACAGATTTTTAGCTAGGTTTTACCCCTTCAAGAGATCTGCTTCGTAATACGTATGCGCAAATCATGATGCCATGAATCACATATTGACGGCAATAAATGTTTTAAAACTTGTCGTAAAATGCATGAAAAGGAGCAAAATTCCAGAATATTGCTGCAAACTGTTTCCTGTTCCCTGCATCCGCTTCCGGTGAAGCGCGGGGGAGCGGAAGGCTATTGGCAGTCCAGTGGCGTGACGCAGAACAGACTCGCTAATCCACCCTCGGGATCAGGGTGCCAGATGCCAGATTTGCCGCTCAAAACTCCGTCCGTTATTTTTGAAGAATCATCAAATATGGATCGTCAATTGTAGAAAATAGGCAAAAAAGGAAGTCACGTGTGCTTAATAACTAATCCAACATCGCTCCGAGGAAAATCAATGTTGCTGACGGAACCCCTACACGTTGTATATTTTCAGAACATTTCTCGAAAATTTTAAAATAATGAGTCTACAATGTCCTAAAAATTCGCAACTTTTTAGAGTTTTCCGGCTACAAATCGCCCATTATTTATATGTATTTTTTTATTTCTTTTTTTTTTTGAGGGAGTGTCTACTGACCCTACTGCCCAATTTATGTATTGGGTTCCGTACGTTCAAGTCACCTCCCATTTGAAATATATTAGGTTAGTTACGTGCGTTCAAGTCTCCCTATATTAATGCATGTCGGGTCAATAGCAAAACCTTTTTTTTTTATATTTTTTGGGGGAAGTGGGTACCGGTATTGAATTTTTTGGTTTAATTTGAAGGTTTGTGAACGGCTCAAATCGCCACGATGAATACCGTTTTTTCCACTGGGCCGGGATCGACACATTTATCTACTTCAGTCATCACTTGCTGACGATCCCTCCGCTGGGCTGGATCAACGCCGCCCACCGCCACGGCTTTCCCGTTCTCGGTGAGTTAAACTTATTCGGATCGGAATCGACTTGGAGTGGAATTGGTAGTCGCGCTCGCTCAAATCTGCATGCGGTGCCTTAAGTTCGGCGGGAAGCAAAGCGACACCGTGCTTTAATCCGACTTAGTAATCTCTTAGGCCACTCTTGGATGATTGACAAACTCGGCGGGCGTCGCGCCGCGCCGCGCCGGGCCGCGCGGCTTGTGTTCTGTCGGCACGCCCCATCAGAATGTCACGTAGCTACTCGACGCCCTCGCTGCACGCTCTCGTCCTCACTGATTTCACCTCGTCAAACATAGTTCGCACGAAACGATTTTACCTCCTTTTTTCAGAGGTTATGTTGCCTCAAAAAGTGATATTTGAGGCTTTTGACACTTTCTCTGAAAAGAATAAAGCACATAATGATTGACGTTCTGTGCTTTTAGTTGGCTGAAATTTTTAACGCGCGACTGGAGCATGAAAAAAGTTTTTTTTTTTTTTTTTTTTTTTTGGCCGGGGGCCCCTTCTTTTTTTTTTTTTTTTATTATTTTTATATATTTTT
>Ga0058701_10003734_pt1 | contig 12154 bp, 12 predicted proteins | sample AgamicOrMae_FD_97039 | JGI IMG/M metagenome (GOLD analysis project Ga0058701, IMG submission 97039) | Agave microbial communities from Guanajuato, Mexico - Or.Ma.e | ecosystem: Host-associated > Plants > Phyllosphere > Phylloplane/Leaf | place: Guanajuato, Mexico | collected 2012-06-04 | reverse complement strand
GCCTCAAAACAAACCGAGCCGTGACGAGCCCTGCCTGCCCCGGTGTAATACCTCGTCCATGGTTGGATCAGCCGATCCAAGGAACATGGCGGCTTTAACACTGTTCATCAGCAGTAGAATGCGTACTTTTTGGCCGTGGTTATGTTGTACGTGTTTTTTGTGGTTGTTTTTTCTCCTTAAAACGTGACAATTAACAAAACAACCATGGGCGGCCGATCCAGCCATAGACGAGATATTACACCGAGGCAGGTTAGACTCGTCGCGGTTTGTTTTGAGGCAACTTCTTTTTTTCTTTTTGACGGAAGTCCCTCCTTGCCGCTCAGAAAGCGCGGCTTCAGTAGGCCGACCATTAGGTTAAGAACACCTAGGTAAAGAAAAATGTGACTCGCAAGCTTTTGGTTACACAACGAAAGGTGGAAAACAAGAGGTGAAAGGTAACTGCTCAATATTCAGTAATATTCCTCTGAGTAACTTCACAGACCTTTCCGCATGTGGTGCATTGGAATTGACCCGGGGCTCTGAAGGATCCTGACGCACCGGCTGAGACGACTATTGATTCATTCTGGAGGTTGGAATTGCGGAGTGAAACAGGATTGAGCGGCTGCTCAGGAAATTCCTGACTCCTCATTCCACGCACATCGTTCTGCCACCACTCTGGAACAACAAACATCCGTTTAGAACAAGAATCCGTCGGGGAAAAGCATCTTGTACCTCACGATACATTACCTTCTGACGCTCCCGAGTTCCACACCAGAACGACCTAATAGAGAACAGGCGGAAGAAATTTTCGTGGCCTCCTAAAACACCAAGCCCTTTTTCAGCGGAGAAAAGATAATGAGTATTTTGTGAGTACCAATGAACTTTTGGGGGAATGTTCTGAAAGTTTAACGGCCAGTCTGAAGAGAAAGATGCAGAAGAAGGATTTTTTATGAACTCTTTAATAAATAAAATATACGGATTGGTAGCGTCACACTGCACAGATCAGCATTCTTCACAAAAAAATACACATTTTAAGTAGAGAGAATGTGACGAGAACCAAAAAAGATTACAAAAGTAAAACGTCATTATACAATAAACAAATCAACAGAGAAGACATGAGACAATAAAATCAAAAGGTAAGTCACTTTAGGTCTCCGATCCTATTTTTCCACGGGTAGGTCATTGTGGTGTTATATATAAACATAAAAAAGAACAAGAAGTGTGAGATAATTATGAACGATTTCCGCGAAGAACTTTAACCACCTCAATACATGGTACGAGTAACGTCTTCTTCCGGCTAACTTCGTTGTAATGCAGTTGCGGCCACTGCACGTAAATTACACGCATATAACCTTTAAACGCACTTGGTATCCACGTCGCATCGACGTCGCAAGATACAAACATTGTGGTTTTAGAGGATCTTGTGGTGATAACGTATATTTTACGTGAGTGACCTTTCGGCCGACGATGAGATCTACGCAGACTGAGAAGATACTCCGCGGATCCTCGTGAATATCCACCTGTGAACGTTCGTAAGGGCGCGAAAAACCCACAAGGATATGTTTCGCATGTGGGTCCTTTCATTTTCCATGAGGTATCCCCGAACCCTTGATTGGATATCCGACTTGATCGTCCATGTTTGTTTCCGTTGGCCGTCCACGTAACTCGAACGAGGAATTTAGGATATGCTCTGGCAGGGGATGCCTTGTGAGGATATGTTTTCCGAGATTCCATTTCGCCTTTGCCTTATGGGGGCAGTATGGGCAGGCAAACATGGGCTCCTTGCCGCACTCGAACCGAAGATGCTTGGCCAAGTTGGATTTGTACCGATAGACTTTGCCGCACTGTTCGCACGGAAAACAGCCAGCCACTTTAGACACTGGAGCAGCGCTTTGACTTCCATCGCTGAAGCCATCGTACTGTCGTGAAAAAGGAAATTGTTGCCAACCTAAAAATCCAAAAATTGCGTGTGAGTTCCAGAGAAAACAACGTAACATTTCATCCAAATACTTCCGATCGTACTACGAATATAAATGTAAGTAGAAACTGACAACGAAGCAGAAGTAAATTGAAAAAAGCAACATAGTGTGGAAATCTTTCAGAGGAAAGTTTCTAGATAAGCAATTTTACCTTTCATCGCCTCGCCACGCCTATTGCTGCGAAGAAACTGAAAATTCCATATTGTACCTTACAAGTTTTTCAAGTATTACACATTTCAGAGGAAATCAGAGATGGTTCAAAAGAGGTACAGCTATAGGATATGTGAAGAACGGAATTAAAACAGAGTCCCACAGCTATATTGAAATCGTTTTAATAGTCTTATACATGAGATTAAAAACTTAGGAATCATTCAAGTGATTGAACAATATCTATCAATAAGGACGAAAACTTGTAACGGGTACATATACTATACAATGACGGAAAACAGTCGCTTAAGCGTACATAAAAGAGTCGAAATCTGTACAAGCCGGCCTTTCAGCCGTGCGAAAAGCGCTACAATTTGATTACTTCCCACATTCTTAAAAATGAGACAATTAAATAGACAATGAAATATGAGATCTTTGTTCTAGAAATAATAGATTTTTTTGTCGGCCATTAAAACAGGTTTTCAGTAGAGGTAAATGCTCTAATTTCTGATTCGCCAGTTTGTTCATTTTTGACTAGTTCTCAACTGGCAAAGTAGAAATGTAGAGAATGAGGGACTTCCGCCAAAAAGAAGAAAAAAAAGAAGTTGCCTCAAAACAAACCGAGCCGTGACAAGTCTAGCCTTGCCTCGGTGTAATATCTCGTCTATGGCCGGATCGGCCGCCCATAATTGTTTTGTTAGTTGTCACGGTTTAAGGAGAAAAAACAACATAAAAAAACAAGTACAACATAACCACGGCCAAAAAGTACGCGTTAAACTGCTGATGAACTGTGTTCAAGCCGCTATGTTCCTTGGATCGGCTGATCCAACCATGGACGAGGTATTACACCGGGGCAGGCAGGGCTCGACGCGGCTCGGTTTGTTTTGAGGCAACTTCTTTTTTTCTTTTTGGCGGAAGTCCCTCATTGTATTTTAACGCCCGTACCTTAGAGCACCCGCTTAAATTACCTCTTTTTTGTATGAAAACAAAAATGTGATGTGCTTTTCTTCTCATCGAAAAAGAAATTAATGTAATAAATTTAGGGAAACATATTGTAGCATTGGGTTTATCTTTGAAAATGATTATAAGGCATGCTTTTCCTTTTTTTATTTTTGTATTCGAAACGCTCTAAATCGGATAATCAGATTTTCCTGTGTCTTTCTTTGCTTACGCTTGAATATTTATTGAATCTACGCATTGCAGGTGTGAATTCAAATATTTTGTAGATCTCATCGACTGAACAATAATGTTAGTACATTGAAAAGTAATTAAAGCCTTAATCACAATAGACAGTGTAACTAACACTGTTTTGTACAAGTCTTTACATGTGAAAATTTCGGAGACAACTTCCACGCTAGGTACCGGCAAGCTTTTAGCTAAGGAACATTCGTAGTATCATCACGTCATTCAATCCGTGATATACTCGGAGAAAACATCACCGAGAAAGATCACGCGGGATGTTTAAGGACGAGACAGTCCGAACTGACAGTCATAGTCACGCTTGCTTCCCAAAGTTGTGCAGACCACGCTATTTGATAACCAAAATCAGCGAGTTGGAATTGAAGCATGCCTATAGATTTACCAGGGGAGGAATAGGTTTTATGTTCATGGGAATAAAATTCCGTTGCGAGTTTCTCCCAATGCTTGCTGATCCACCCCTGATGACTACAACTACCTGTTCTACAATTTTTTTTTTCAAGAAAGATTTCCCGATATCAAGAGAAGTTCGAAAGCTAAAAGCACTTTCAAATCAACGCTGAACAAAGGGTTAAGGCGGCGAAGCTTTAGGAATGTTTTGAGTAAAAGTTTGGGGGGTTTCAGGAGGGGTGCTTTGGGGACTTGGTGATGATGGTGGTTGATGCGGGGACGGTGGCGGAGGCTGAGACTGGGTGGTTGGGAGTTGAGTGGTGTGTGTCTGAGAGGAAAGTTGAGGGGGTAGAAGCTGGGGTTGAGAGGTGGGTATTGGAGGTTGTGAGGTGGAAGGCTGGGAAGAGGTGAGGAGTTGAGGGGTGGTGGAGGGTTGAAGGGTGGAGGGAAGTTGCGTGCCTTGATGAGTCTGGGGCAGAAGAGGAGCAGGCTGGGTAGGGATCTTCAGCGGAGAGCTGACGGGCACCTCGTGAGAAGTGACCTGCACGGGTAGGTGAGATATCGTAGGTGTTAATATTGAATGCTGGAAACTGGGAATCAAAGATGTATGGTGGGCCTGGTGGATAGGTTGTATGTTGAGAATGGGGGACATATGCTGCTGGTTCCCCTGATGCTTGCTCCTGATGTGCCTGATGAGATGAATCTTCTGTTTGCTTTTGTGCGGACAGTGAGGACACTGGAACTGCCGTTCCTTCCCGCATTCCAAGCGGACGTGAGAGGAAAGATTTCCCTTATAACGATACACTTTCCCGCAAGTTTCGCAGGGGAAGTGCCCTGGCCCATAGCTAGAGCCACTGGTTGACAATGGTCCCCCAGGAATGTTGGTGTTCATCGTGGGAAGGTACTGGCTATGGTGAATGAAGTCCTCGACAGTCACTGCGCCGTGATGGGCAATGGATGAAGGAGTTAGTGATGTTGTCCAAGAGACGACTTCACCGCTGGTTGGTGATGCCTCAACCGGTTCCACTTTCATAGAGTAAGTCGGTTTGTTCACCTGAGTCCACTGGACCACCGGTGCATCTGTAAAACAAAGTAGTGTTAGTACAGAATCCCGCACATCTAGGTCGGACATGGAACCCGGAAACAAACCTTCCCAAGGTTAGACAAACATAAAACAAAAAATATCGTCAAAAAGGAGGGTTGAACCAGTACGTACGCATTTCAAAAAACTTTTTGATCAGCTGGTCAAAGAAGTAAATCTTTTTTCGCGGGCGTTTTCTTTGCAGGTTTCTCTGCCACACGTATTTAAGGTATTATGGAACGGGACTTCCTGTAAAGGATGCAAGGCGCAAAAGAGACAATAATTTTCAATCTAATTCTTTTATTATTGAACCTTAGCTTTTAATTTCCGCATCGCCAACACAGACTCATAAAGACTACAAAAGTGAACACATTTTTAAATGGTGTTAAATCAGGCGTATCTTGTGAGCGAACGAGTACTTAAAACTAGCAAGTTACTTCTAAAAGGGCATTGTCGAAAAAGCACTTGCAATTCAGTGCAACCTGTGCACTTCAATACAAAAATACAATATGAATAAAAATACCACACAATTTCACATTTTAAATAACACAGGAACTGAGGTGTATCGACAAACTTGGCACTTTTTCCGTAACAATGAACAATTCATGGCAAAACCTTAAAGGGATCCATTTTTTGATAAACCGGTCTCTAATTGAATTAAAGTTTTTACATAGTTTCATTTTATGCAACCAGTTTCATTTTATGCAACTAGTGACATACAACAGAATTCAGAAACGTTATCAAGCCTCCCTTGAAAATGTAATTTATTCGTAAAACTACAAATTGACGCAAACCGTCATTCTTACTGAACACATGATAAAATTATCAATATATGCTACATTAGTAAATTGATAGGAACATTCAGAAAAGGTTTATTTTATGCTACAAAAAGTACGGTATTTTACAGTTGCTTGAATATTTGACACATCATAACGGTAATAACCAAATATCTGAAAGGCGTACTGAGTCTTCAAGGAAACAACACCAAGACGCTTTCTCACGATCAGTAAATGACAAGCTAGTCAAGAAATCGTGGCATGAGCTATGGCAAACATTTGTAAATTACTAGAAAAAGACTTTTCGAACACTCATGTCTCACCAAAAACACAAACGACTACATGAAAGAATAAAGAACAAAATGTATCAAAAGTACAATGACGCTTTAGCTTACAAAAGTATAAAAGTTTCAAAAATATCGCAAAAGAAACATTCACTAACTATAAAAAAAATCGTACGGAAAAAAATTTCACCCACGAGATAAAGTCTCTTAGCGCTAAAGTTAATTAATGATACAAGAATGGGTACACTGTACGTTTAGAATCAGTATAAAAGGAATAAACTGAAACATAGGACATAATCGTTCAAACTGGTATCACAAGTTAGCAGTCTATACCATTTTTTTGTTCACGAATTATAATAACAAAGACTATACACAACGAAATCCTTAAGCGATTCAAAACACAATACCCTTGTGTGTAAAAAGAATCTTACAGAAAAAGGCATAAAAGCGGAAGTCGATAAGAATGGGATACGTAATTTCTAAGGAAACATGGCACATATTTTTACACTCGTAGACATCAATACAATGCAGTCTCATCAATCAAGCTAACCGTGTGACCAAATATTAAAATTAATTTCGGGGGTACCTCCATATATTTCATATGGACAGATAGGACATTGGTCTCCTTAAGACGTGTATAACACAAGACATATCCTGCAACTTCATCAGCGTGAACTACAGAAAGCAAGTAAATAATCGCTTTCACCGGCGGTGTGTATGCTATTAAAATCAAAAGCTTCGTTAAACTTTTAGGAGACGAAAATGATACAACTTTTGTTAGCCACTGTGCAACAGTGACAAGAAAATCGACCTATCTCTTCCTTGCAGCCTACCATCTACCTAAGCTCCTTATATCGAACAGTCTTCTGCTTCCGTTTTAGGAAAACCCCTGGGTGCCATTACAGTTTCTCAAAGTCAGAGCGTGCAACCGAACAAATGCATCTTCAACAGACTTAATCCGTTCTAGAAATGAAATCCAAAGCTCTGAAATGTTTCAAAATTTGTGAGTTCAAGGACTTATTTCTTCCGTGGTCTCAATCTTAGACTCGGTTTCCGCGGTCTTTTAGTCGTGGACGTAGAGGGGCGCTTTGCGTTCCCCTTGGTGTCAAGACGAGTGCTCCTCACAGTTCCGCTGCTTCCGACACCATTGCTACCATCATCGGAGTCTAAGTGCATGTCCTCAGCTGAGTCCTTCCTATCCTTGGAGGAAGCAACGAGTTCCTCTGACACACCTTTAGGAACAACCGTTATCGTCAAGTCGGATAGCTTCGCTTTGTCGTAAGACTCTACGTTTTTCGTGTGAGGAGTAGATGAATGAATGACGCAAGCACCCGAAGGCTGAGATGCAAGAACAGCAAGAACAGACGAGGCATTCTGAATGGCAAGAGTGCTTGGTTTCTTGCCGGAAACCATGCTTGGACTGCACAAGGTCTTAGTGACAACTGTCGGAGAGGGAGTTTCAGTTAGAGTCATCGAGATAGTGGTTCCGAATGATGGCGTTGTAAGTGGTTTCTGAGGTAAGGGATCTCTCCGGAGTCCGTTGATTAGGTCGGCTGGGCAAGGACTGCAGCAACCTAAGGGCACAGGGCGCACCGAAAGCGAAGGTCGTTCTTGCATAATGCTACATAAGAGCGCTCTTGTGGGGGATGTGTGGTTCATCATTCTAGCATGATCTTGACAGTCGCTGCAGGAACCTGGAACACAGGAATGGTATGTTAGTACAGGTTAAGAAAACTGACATCACATTCGCATCGCAAGATATTTTTGATTCCGAAGACAGAATAAGGAAGAGTTTTCAAAGACCGAGAGAACTGGAAAAATGCAGGTCGAAGGCAGTTTACCTTTTCGTTTTATAGTTTCACAAAATCACCATTCGTAGAAATTTAGCTCCAAACTAAACGAAAACCGGACACGAATTGAGGAATGGTTGGTGGGAAAGTAAGGTTATTGACTGAAACAGTGGTTTGAGTCAGCATATAATAAACAAATATACAACAAAACGTAAAGGAGATAAATTTCTTACAACCGGTAAAACTTACAAAGCACAAAAATTACATCAAGTCTTTGGATGTTCGTACAAGACATGGGTTTTTAACTGGTTCATGTGGGTTGCTTTGAACGGGCATTGAGGGCACGCCAGCTGGGGTTCTTTGCCACAATTCAGACGCAGATGAAGTCTCATATTACGGTAGTAGCGGTAGGCTCGTCCGCAATTAGAGCAGGTAAAATGGCCCGGTGCGCGACTAGGAACTATTTTACGGATAGATCGGTTCTCTCGATTCGATTTCCTGATCCTACGAGATGGACTGGGTTGTCGACGTCGGTGAGCAGCAGTGAACTGGTGGCCTAGTCCCAGTATAGGATCCAGCATAGTATCTGGAACAGAAATGTATGTCTTAGGGCAACATAGTGCCAGGGAAGCCATTGAAGTAAACGAATCGGGAAGAAATCAAGGTGATGGGGCTACTTTATTTCACAGCGAACGATATTTGGATGGACACCCATAAAAACACGGTCATGAAAACTTATCTGAGAACTATTCCTCAGTAAAATTGACGACGGAAACAAGTTAAGAGTATCGTCGCAAGCCCCGTCAGTAAATGTTGCTCCAAAACCGAAGGTTGTACATGGGCCTCTTTGCAGGGTAATACTCAAAGGAAAAAGTTTTAAAAAAGAATACATGTGCAGATTAAGACCGGTCCTCAGGCTTCCTCGCACGACTTCAAAGGCTTTGTATCAAAAACACGACAAAGTGGTTCAGATATATGTCTATTCATCGGAAGTAAGTTATTACACAACACCGCAAGCAAATCGAGCGACTGTGCACAGAAAGTAACACAGGTCGTTAGCCATGTACAAGTTGCCAGGCACACTCATATGGAACAGACAAAACTCAAAGTTTTTCACATTGTACAATTGTTATGAACTACAGTACATTTAAATATATAAATAAAAAAACGAACTTTGTCTTGAGGGCTCCACTAAGGTAATACTATACAAACTATTCATAGAGGTTCCACGAAGTAAAGGTCTAGGAAATAGGCCGACTTTACTGAAGGACAACACGGCAAATTCCACTTGTACACCATCACTTGCTCCAGCGTGTAAAATTCAGCTTGAAAATTACGAAAAATGATACAAGGGTCAGACAGTTCTGTCTTTGAGATCAAACCTCGGGAACGAGATTCAGAACCTCCTGACGTGGAGTATTGTCATATGATTAAAGTCGTTTTGATGCAACAGCATGTGAACTTAAGGAACGATTTGGATGAAACTGCAAACAAGAGATTATGATCACTAATTATCTCTGAGAAAACTCTTGTTTCATGAGCTACAATGTTTGCCATTTAAAATAAATAAACCCCGATTAATACTAGAACGGAATATAATCGTATTCTAATTAGAGGGCTGAGTGTATGAGCTGGAAAATATTTTGAAAGTGTCCTAGTTACTTTGGTGAGTGTCAGGTAGGAAATTCATACGAACTGCCGATTTCGAGGTTCTCTGACTAAAGTCAACATGCTTGTTTAGTATATGCTTAGTGAGGCTTCCTTTCTGTTTGGAACGATGGGGACAGTGGGGGCATTTGAATTGGGGCTCGACGCCGCACTCCAAGCGACGGTGAAGATTCAAAGACTGCTTCCAGCGGTACAGCTTCCCACAGCGATCGCAATGATACTTAGGAGGGTTGGCTTCTTGCTGCGGTGTCGGTTTAGGAACTTGGTGCACGGGCATCATCATACGCTGACTCCAAGAGAAATCAGCTCTACCTGGAAACCAACAATAGAACATCAGAAACAACCGGAATAATAAACAGTCCTTCGAAAAGACCAACTGATTTTCATAATACAACATGAATCCCTAAGATTTTCCTTTGACCGAAACACGACGACTCAGTTCTGAAACAAAACATTTCTTCGAGACTGGTATCTCTTTTGATCAGCTAATACTTTTGTGGTGAACGTCGAATGGGATAAGTACAAACATTGCGAGTGCTTCCGCAATGATTACAAAAGCTCACCTCAAAACAATGCTAAAAAACTGCCAAAATCCAAAGGAGAAGATCGTCTTTCTTAAAGGGAATGGCCTTTTCACAAATGACCACAAAAAGACAAGGGACAAACCTATAGCCCTAAAAACTAAAATTCAAAGTATCTTTCAGCGAGTAAACAAACACTACGACTGGAACACGGCTAAAGCGTGCCGCTAATATGAAAAAATATGAAATCTTCGAACAGGAAAAAGCACTTTATTTTCAGAGTACACATATACTATCAAACACTCACTTCAATACCACGATTTAGTGAAGGCCTACTAAAACAGGTAATTTGGCACCTCCATGAAAATCGAAATTATTGTTTCACAATCACTTCGGTGTTGAGTATTTTGTTTACATTAAACGCATTAGCACCACAAACATGACATCATTATTAACACGTTTGAACGTCATATAATGATCCAAAGATTTTCAAACGACTGAAGATTTTCCATTAAACGGATCAACTGAAGTATGGAGAATAGTACGAACACGATTTTTTCTACTCCCTGTAATTATCCGTAAAAGTAGACTGTAACTTCACAGCAGTAATACCACAAAATTTACGTGGCGATGTTATGCTTGAGACCGAGATGCAACGCCAGAACACGGTTCGTCCACGCTCGGTAGGGGCATCTTGGACACCGGATCTGTGGACTCTTGCCGCACTCCAGACGGGCGTGAGCGAGCATATTACGCCGATACGCATACATTCGACCGCAGCCCTCACACTCGAACTGTTTCGGAGGGGCAGCGGTGGATGTCTTGGACGGGCCTCGAGGTCTTCTTGCAGCTCCTTTGTCTTTTCGGCGGGCTGGTGTTTCAACCTGGAGGGGGTCGGTTAACTGCTGGACAAGTGGAGCTAGGGCCGCTGAAGATAGCATCCATGCTGGCTGCGCTCCGAATAATCGACCTGGAATAGAAACAACTGTTAGAGATAAATGGAAGAAAGAGGTAACCAGTCAAGTAGGTGAGGAACGACAAAGTCTTCTGCCGTTTACAAACTAAATTTTGTCAGCCGAAGATCCATTTTCTCTCACAGCGGCAAAAACCGCAGAAGTGCTTATTGCACATCCAGGTGATAACTTCAGAATCGAGAAGAATTTGAGAATGGGATGATAGAATCATGAGATTTCGACGATCAATATCGGAAAGTAACAAATTAATTACTGGTGTTTTGGATATTGTGTTCCTGTCACGGGAGTTACTCATAATACACTTACGTAATTTCACCTCCCTTCAATCAGCCGGTCAGCATGAGGAATACCTTAATGATGAGAAGAAACATGTAGCTACTGACGTCGATGTTTGATGAAAATACTCAGATTAAAAAAAATCTTAAAACTAACGAAAGGACAGGGTTGAATCAGGAAGAGGTATGGCAATCACTTGTTTACTGACTGAATATAGAAACCAAACTCCCATCTAATCACGGCCAAAGTCGTAATGATTTTTTAAATAATAAAAAAACAAAGTATCTAGGTCATATTTTGACATGAATTACATTGCAAATACCACTTATTCTGAACAAAGACCATTTCGACAAAAAAGAATGACGCACAGTTCACACAGCACGAGTCAACTTGTAATGACTGTCATCAGGAAACAATATCGTAACTGAATCCTGCGTCAAAGTTTAGTTTATAATTTTATCTCCACTTTGCTTAAAACGATCCAATCAGCGCAGCTGACCATGAGCAACAAAGCTAAATCTTATGGAAGGAATTAAACTAACAACAAAGTTCATGGAAAAATTGGCTTCCACAAATATTATTTAAGGAAACGTAACATTGAGATGACAAATTTTGCACGAAGAACATGTTGCGCACAAAATAACAGTAGCACTCAAACAGCCTCAGAACAAGAAAACAAAGTTGATCAAACTTTCAGACGTAACTTTCGGGATGTCGCCGCCTGATATGTTTGTTTAAGTCTCCCTTTTGGTAAGTTCGATGTTCACAGTAAGGACACTGATACTGAGGTTCTTTTCCACATCGGAATCGCCGATGTTGGTAAACACCGGTTTTCCTATCAAATCTTTTCCCGCAGTCGACACAAGGATATTCTTTTCTCACGTTGGCCTTGAATCTTGGAGCATAAGGCCTTCGGCGAGTTACGCGAGGCTTGCTTGCATTCGGAATCCCGATGATTGCCGACGGTTCACCATCCAATATATGACCAGAATACTCCATGGTTTCGTGACTGTTCCCGAGAACATTCATGTCGACGAAGGGGAAAGCTGACAAAAAAGAAAACGCGTTAGAGGGAAAAAAACGGGCGAACTT
>Ga0058701_10003733_pt1 | contig 12156 bp, 10 predicted proteins | sample AgamicOrMae_FD_97039 | JGI IMG/M metagenome (GOLD analysis project Ga0058701, IMG submission 97039) | Agave microbial communities from Guanajuato, Mexico - Or.Ma.e | ecosystem: Host-associated > Plants > Phyllosphere > Phylloplane/Leaf | place: Guanajuato, Mexico | collected 2012-06-04 | reverse complement strand
TTTTTTTTTTTTTTTTTTTTTTTTTTTATTTTCGTTTGAAATTAGCGGCGGTCATTATTGCTTTGTCTTTTTTTTTTTTTTTTTTTTGGTTTTTTTGTTGAAACCGATGCGATTTATGATTCAGAGTCTTGGCTGCTATTAAATATACATAATATTTATTTACCATCTCACAATCACAAGAAACACATACGGCTGGAGAAGTCAAGATCCTCCAACTTGTTAATCAAAGTTTGTTTTTGTTTTAATTTTCATAGAAAAATTGGATTTGGAAGCCGGCCACGTTGTGATGTTGACTTTTTCATGGCCAAAATTTACTTGCACCGCTGCTGCCTCGGTGCACTTTGAGCCTCAAGCCCCCTTTCTTGCCTTTGTCCATACCGCCTTGAACTTCGCGCATGTCGGTTGCCATGGCTTCGTCGGAATCCTGCCCTTGCGTTTTTAGACTTTTCTTGATGTTGATAATCTAAACAAGGAACAAAATGCATATCTTTCAGTCACAAATAACAAGGCTTCTACATAATGCTGTTTTACCCAACTCGTACATGAACCAACTAAAACTGAGGTCGCCTCTACTGACCTCCGATTTACCAAACAAAATCGGTCATTATTGGCAGTAGTCGTTTATTTATAAATACCTTCTGCTCAATAACTTCTCGATGTTTTAAGTGCTTATTTTTGTCGGAGTTGGCCCTCATGATTTGTTCGTCGACGCATGAGAGGACAGTCTCGCAGGCGTCACACCATGCTTGCAGAGTAGCGACGATGGTTCCCAAGTCTTTGGATTGCGTGTCCCTCCCGATTGCATAATCCACTTCCAACTGACTATTTCTCTGGTCGAGCTTCCCACGGATTATATCTGCAGAACGAAGGCCATGGTCAGTCTTCCCTCGAATAAGGAGTAACCTCAACCAGAAACTCTACTTACCGGCATAAATGGCTTCAATAATAAGGTCTTCCAAATCTCTCACATGTTTAATGTCAAGTTCTTCCAGTAGAACAGAATAAGGAATGCACTGAAACAGAGAAAAACTCAGTGAACCACTTGCAAAAAAGTATTTTCTAACTCCTTGGAAAAAAACATACTTTCATTTTGGTGGCTAAATCTACAATAGTGAGATGTTGCAGCTTCTTCCTCATGGCTGGGGTCAGTTCTGGTAAGCTTTCCTTGCTATCCAAATATTGCTGGTACGTTCCAAATGCAAACACTTTAACAAGTTTGAAATAGTTTGATGAGGGAGCACCTTCCAGCTGTAAAAGTAGAGATGGACAGTTTAGAATTTGAAAGGATGGACAAATCTAGGGAATTTTGTCCTACTCATACCAAATATCACATTGATTCTTTACCTCTTTAATATTTGGCATATCTAGTAGCTCCCCAAACACATGCACGCCTGGAGCTTCTAAAACTTGGCGAACTAGTTCCACGGCTGCAGCACCTTTGGCTGACTTTGCAAGTAGAACATATTGTTCAAGTGCATGACTACCAACAGAACCCCTCTCTTTCTCATTTTTTTCTGTAGATGTCATGATGTATTACTGAAACATAAAACTTCGAGTAAATCATCTGATTTCAAATCTGTAAACAAGTTACAAGAAAGCAATGACAGCAAATAATGTAGAGGCTAGCAGGATTAAACCCATCAGTTCTGAAGGTTGAACAAAATGGGCAATTAGACTAGAAATGATGAAAAAAATATACATTTGAAAAATATAGCTCAATGCAATCACGGACTTGAAAACTAAAATCAAAGAGATGCAAACATAACCTAATCTGGCTGTATCCATTGCACGGCGAAAGAATAACTTGTACTCACGAATATCACAGTATGAGACTATACAGAAAACAGTAATCCTTTTCTGATTTCTTTCTGCTAATAGAATGCAAAGTTAAAAGCTTGGGTTTGTTATTTCTTCAACTTTGAAGCAAGACCAAAACACACACAATGAATGCCGATAGAGTATAGCCGATTTTCGAAAAGGCGGTTTCCCATTCCACGGCCTTCCTTCGGCATTCGAAAACACGTCTGACCACGGAGAAATATTTCTCCGTGGTCTGACAAGATCTCGGCCCAAGGCCACATTCACATGTGATCTGTACTGTGTTTGTGTTGTGTTTAGTTGAAAATGATACTATTTACATGTTATGATTATGGTGAAATTTTGTATTTGATGAGACGTTCGTATCTCTCTCGTGAATTATTATCGCATCGTCTATTTTTCCCTTTCTAGGGTTAGTATTCCGTTATGTCAGTGCTTTGTTATACACCCATTACCCCAGAGTGTTTCTGCTCTCTTATCTATACGTGCCTCTAATGTGATCACCAGTATGTCCATATACAAACCCAATTCTGGTTAATTTAACCGAGTTCATCATGCGGAAATGTAGTAAATGTCGTGTTAACGTGCCTATGTCGTTTCTAACCTTACACGTCACTTCACTGTGTGCTGACAGTTTCCTGTCCTGCTTCAGACAGGAAGCCAGTCGTCGCGATATTTTGCAGTTTTCTCAATTATTTACTCACCATAGATACCGGTGAAACGAAATCGAGTTAGCGCAATTGCTGCGGGTACAGCTGCTGATTTATGATTTTCCGATTTCAGCAATGCAGCTGCTTTCATCATTCATAAACATGGATAGAAGTGACTTTTTCAAGAAATGTAAACGGGCTATTGAACCCCATCTCACGTAAGTTTTCCCAAAGAATGCTGTTTCTATTCATACTATTTATGACCAGCTGTAGCATGGATGTTAAGTGAATCTCTGTATGCTTAAATAAAAAAGACCAGCCTTCATGTTTCTCTTTGTGAATTATGAAGAAAATATGGAGAATGTGGAGGTGTGTTTGTATTTTTATATTAGGTTCTTCTTATTATTCAAAAAAACTTTCTTTTCTCTTTTCAGGAAAAAGACATTATTCTTAACATTAATAATTTTTGGACTACTTGTTTACTTTGGACCAGGTGTTTTGAGATGGTTTCTCCCACCTCCCAGTATTGAGCATGGTAAGTTACTTGATCCATTAACTCCTCTCTCTCCGCAGCATTGGCAGTTTTATTTCTCTGAGGAATTTTATTACAATTAAAGAGGCTCTGTTCCAGTAAGGCAGTTGTTTCAGTGCTAGTAAATGCATGAAAAAAAAAAAAAGGCACTGTGTTAAGCGATTTTATCCCATCCTTGCATAGGTAGCATCCACCCAAGTCTGTCAGTCATACTGTGGACAGCCAAGTCTGTCAGTCATACTGTGGACACCCACCCAACGCCCTGAACCGGCATCTCTACGGTTCTATCCAACTTTCTGTTCTTTTATTTTTTATTCACAATTTTACACTGATCTTTTCTTTGGGTGGGGGGGGACCCACGATCTTTTATTATGTCGTCGTCATTTTTAGAGGCATTAATTGCCCGGTACTACCGGCAAACATGTAGTCAACAACCGAATTCCGTCTGTACTGTGAAAAATCAGGGTCCTACATTTGCCTGCCTAAGTCAAAAAAAAGGAATAATAAAACATTTGAGCAAAAAACTGTTTTAATCCGAAAAAGAAACATTTCGTGGACGATTTGCGAAGCAGATAAGGATATTTTCACCTGCGATTCTACGCCTATCTTTTGCTGTGGGGCGGGGGGGAGGTGAGGACACACCCTCTTTTATCTCTTGCAGCCATACCGGTACTTCGAGACATTTATTGCCCGGTACTACTTGCAAATATGTACAATGTACTCAACAATCGAATCCTCTACGTCCTTTGTGTATTTCACGTAAAACTGAAATCTTTCATTTGCCTATCGAAGCCAATAAATAAACTCAATCAAACTTAAAAGATTCTCACCTGCCCTGAGCTTGCATTTACCTATCCCCTGCAAAGTCATAACCAGTTTCAGTTTGTTTTTTTTCTGTTCTTTTTTCCAGAAAGCCTAGAAGAATGTTTAGATATAAGACTCTCGTCGTTTTATAAGGAATCTTTAGAGTTCGATGCCAACATCCTTCACTCGCCTCCTCGGGTCGGTGAGCAGAACTACCTCCCCTATGTCGGGAACGGGTACATCGGGGTAGCCGTGCAAGAGGGAGCAAGACTGATGATTCGCGACAACCGCGCACTTAATTACTCCGTGCCATACATGCCTCTGGTCAAGTTGGCAACCATGCACGGCCAGAGAGAGGCCACCGTGGTGCACTACCCCGACGGTATCGTGCACCGGTTCGTTTGCTTCGGCCACGGCGCCTACGGGATAGTGCAGATCTATGCGCATAGAACATTACCTTCACTTCTTGTACAAGAAGTCAAAATTGTCAATCCAACAAACGCTGCATTCACAGTGCACCTTAATTTGGATCAGGATCAGTGGCTTTCATCGTCGTCCAAGTAAGTTCCTCTGAACTTTTCTCACTGTAAATGCAGGAACCATAAACTTTACTTTGAACTTAAACTTTGGGTTGTGGCATATACCTTGAAATAGTAACTTGCTACATAACAAAACCAGTCTGATGACAATGGGGTACTTGACCACTTTTAATGGAGATAGCTATCAGAAAAAGCTCAAAGAATAATGAAGAAGAGTTCAAAGCAGAACCTATAGATACAATCAGCCGATCGCCCAGAAATCGAGTTCAAAGTTGCCTGTAACGTCATAGAATCCTTAAGATTCAGCAAAATTTACGGATTCTTTTACGTCACAGGCAACTTGGACTCGATTTCCAGGCGATCGGCTGGTTGTAACTTGGTGCTGCTTTGGACTTTCCTATGTCATTTTTTTAGCTCTTTCTGATGGCTACGTCGATAAAAATTGGTCAAGTATCCCATTTTCTTTGAACCAGGAATGAATATACCTTGCTATTTGGACATACTGTTGTTTTTGACAGCCATTGTAATTTTCAACTTACCCAAATCCCATTCTAAATAAAGCTAATATCGAGCAAACCTCGCTGCAGGCTACAGGCATTCATTTCTGGTATACTCATTTTAGAGCCCCTTCTCCCTTTTCGGATATGATGTTGATACAAATCTCAGTTGGATATTTTATAAAATACGTAAATATAAAATTTTCGAGAGCATCCTAATTTTATCGGCAGATGGACAACGTGACAATGTCTGTCCTCCTAACCTGAAATATCATTGATTATTTTTTAATTGATTATATTTGGTCCATTTTCAGACACGTTGAAGGCACTGTCCCTTTTACGTTAATATCGGGCACCGAAACGATAGATAACAAGGTGGTAGAAATATCCATAGCTACTGGAGATTTTCCCAGTTCATTGGAGGTATGATGAGAGTTTGAATTTGTTACTTTTTGATGTGCATTATCCTTTGTATCTTGCTGATGATTTTTTGCTTTATTTTCACTCTGCAGGTAAAACCATACAGTTCATCCTCTTACAGTATTTTATCAGCAGTAAGTTACTCGCCAACGATAGCCCGTCCAGAGTTCGAAGAAAACGCGAAATCGAAGGAAAAGGAACTCCAACAGGTGAGTCAGAACTCTTTTACAATACAAGCCTAGAGAGCGACTTGACTGCTTTTCGTAGATAGGATTAATCCGAATTCCACGCCGATTGTGTTGGACGACTATCGCAAATGTCTTTCGTGCGAAATGTTTTACTGGGGCGTAAACTCTTTTAATCCGACGGTTGTTTTGTGGAATACTGTGGAACCGCCCGAAATTCTTTCTAAATTTAACTTGGCGCATGGTTTTATTTAGGTGAAAATATCATTATCTCAAAGCCCATGGTGTAATTATTGCTCTCTTAATTCTATACTGTTTTTTTCTTTTTTCTTTTTATTATTTTTTGCTATCTTAATTCTATAAGTTTTTTTTTTTAATTATTTATTTCTAACATTTAGGTGGTTAATTTTGTTTTAGCCCATGCATTCAAATAGACGAAATTATAAGTTCACGGAGGCATTTCAGAAACGAAATTAATTTAGATTTAGACAAGATCTTTTGATTCCCGAGCGGAAAAATAGGTATCACCACCCAAACTGAGATGTTGCACGCAATTTGGAAGTTGTAGTTTAACTTCATGTATTTTTTCGGCCCGCGGCTTTTTTAGATTCTGTCGATTAAATACGCCCGACGGATGCGAATGAATATCGAAAATTAATATCGATAAATAATGTAATTCTCTACCACGTAATTTCCTGCGGTTCTTTGAACTTAAGTATAAGCGCACGGACCACCTGAAATGCAATGAATCAGCTTAAGATGTCTCGATGAACAAAGGATCAAGTTTATTATCAAACGGTTTTTGACGGTTGATGCTGTCAATCGGTAACTAATAACAGTTTCCCGTTGGGTTATTGTAGCTTTACCATAAATGTTCACAGGAGAGGACATAAACATTTCATCGTTTATCATTTTTAATCAGTATAAGTTTCGTTTGCATTACTCCATGATTTTTTTCAAAGCTCTCTCCCTCGTCTTTTGAAAACTTATTCCGAACGGTTCTACGCAGTGATACCACCACATTATTTGGAAAAACAAAGGCTAATGTGGTGTGAAAAGAGTATATGCTTTTCATGTCCGTCCAGCCGTGAGACCTAACTCCTTTTATTGATATTTTGTTTCAGGTGTTGAATCACGCGCAAGAATTGAAAAACCACCATCTTGTGAAGGCCCACAAAGCTGTGTGGAACCATCTGTGGAGTACAGGCTTCAGCATCAGTTATTCTTTGGCTGCTGGAGCGGTTAATGGTCATCTCGTAAATGCCACGATGTATGTAGTGATGTCGCAGTTTCGGTCGCCCTACCACGAAGACAATACTGACCCCAAAGAGAAAAGAGAAGTGACCAAAAGTCTAGCTTACACCGAGGGCTGCTATGCCAGCCATCATACCCTGTAAGTTAACCGTTGGAACCGCATAGAGCCCCGAATAGTAGAGAGGCGCAAAACTCATAGCCGCCATGTTGAGTCCCATTTTCCCGTAAGGAATACATTGGGTTTTTCTCAGCAGAGGTTACCATTCGCGCCTCTCTACTTTTCAGGGTTTCTACGTCGCAGTTGTAGCATGTTTACCATTATTAACTGGTTTCTGATTTTTCGTAGGCAAGCCGATAATCTGTGGCAAGATCTGTCGACTCTGAGTGGCGTCAACCTTCTCGTTGTTCGCTGGTTTCTGACATTAGAAAAACAGGTAAAGTGAAGTGATATTTCTGTAAAACACACGCTTAGCCAAACCAAGCTCATGAACATAAGCAACTTCGGGTAATCGAGGCAGTTGCTCAAACCGGACAAAATCGATTGAACAGGTTGTTTCGACATTATTCGACTGGTTATTCTAATATAGGTGAACCGGGATGTAAGAAATCCTCCAATTGCTGCTTAATATAAGAAAAAAAAATGTTTCTCCCGTCCTAACTTTTTTTACGTTAAGCAATCTTCGAAGAAATATCGACTTTTATTAAACCAATTCGAATAAGTCAGCGAAAGTGAAAACTCGAATATTAGCGTAATTTTGATCATGATTAAGACCTGTTTTGGTGTGCTTTCAGGGCTGTCACAACTTAGTCAAGGCTGGTGCATTAGGAGTCGTAGAAGCAATGGTACTTAGTTTTGGAGGTTTCCGATTTAGCAATCAACACCTTGAATTTAATATGCATCCACGAGAGTTGCATCGAGATTTTACTTTTCGGTAAGTTTCTCTGAAATCTCGTATCAGTAATACAGGCATAAAAGAGATTGTTATTTGTTAAAAATTCAGAGACCAGATATCTCCACTTCCTTAAGAGATCAGATTCGTAGAACTATTTTTTAAATTAAATTTTTCCAATATTATTCCTCTGAAAATTAACAGCACCTATCTCGAGAAGGAGTTGTCCGAATAAAACCTTGAAAGCGAATTTCAAAACAGTCTTTTCTCTGTTAAATCCTGAAAAAAAAGACCTGAGGGTGTGACGGTGTACAGGGTTGTTGCGCACCTGGAAAACCTGGAAAGATCAGGAAATTTTCTTCTACTGGAAAAATCTAGAAATTTGTCTTTTTTCCCCTAGAAAAATGCATTGTTTTTCCTTGAAAATGCTGATTTTACTATCATGGTCTTTCCTTAATTAATTTTGCACAAATCGTTATTTTTTCAACCAATAAACTTGAAATTGAGAGACCATCGCGCGTATCATAACAATCGTGTAGGCTTTTAGTAATCTTACACCAAAATCTAATTTTTTGCTGTGTATTTTTGAACGGCACGCTGCAAACAATATCCTGGAAAATATTTTTTTTGGTCCGGGAAAACCAGGAAAAATTGGGAAATATCGTTTAGGCCAACAACCGTGATGTAGGTGTTCTGTATTGGACTGAAACATCGAGTTAGGTTTATTTTAATTTTAGTCAACATCGGTTTGATTGAATGACTGTAGCCTCACTCCTCTCTGAAAGGTGAAATTTACTTTTGTTTAAGTTAATTGCCTTTACTTAAAAATATTTATTTTACAGGAGAATAAGTTACGGCAACGGTACGCACGTGAACGTGAGTGTGGCAGTAGAAGAGGACAACAGAGCGGTTATTTACGTTGCCTTGGATAGGAGCGATAAGAATTACTATGCTTGTGACGGCGGCTGCTTAGATAAGGCGGTGCAATTGGGGTGAGTTGTATAAGAACAAGCAGTGACGCCCAAAATGGTTCGCCTCTCTAATTCTGATTTACCGTTCCAGACCAAAAAGAATCCAGTTTCCGGTAAAACTTACTGAGCCACCGACGGCTATATTATACGTCACTTATGATCTGCAACATATGGAGGACCTCAAACACACTATCCACGTAAAGCAGATATCCGAAGGTTGGTACTATGACTTTCCTTTGCTAACCTAAGAAATGCAAGGTCTGTAACGATGTTGGAGGTCTCTCGTTTGGATAGGTGACTCATATCTCGCGAGAACTTCCTCCTTGAGATCGTGATGATAAAGAATTAGGAGTTGCCTAAGTTTTTAACATGTACATGGGGAGCTCACAGTATCTGCAACCGTCACTTTCAAGGGAGTAATCTTTTATTAACTGGTCTCAAAAATAGGCGCAGCATTGGGGTAGTACACGATTGCTTGGAACTAACGCAATTTCCAATCTTTCCCTTGGTCTTTCTTTTCAATCAGATTTTTCTAGCAAGGAGAGATGACAGGTATGGACTGTGAACCGTATTTATAGGTGAACCTTAAAAAAAAACTAGAATCGGCAGAGCTCTGGGAAGAAAATGGGACAAACCTGGAAGCAGAAACGATTTTTTTTCTTGTAAATCTAACTTCGGTAGTTTGATTTGCATTTTTAAAACCCTTGCTGAGCAGTGAGCCATTTATCGTGTGAAGAGACCTTCCATTACTTGCTTTTATCAGTACAAAATCTGCTTTTGATTTTTTAGCAATTCGCTTGATAGTTTTACATTCCTACATATTTTCTCAGCTGTACATTTTAACCTTATTACTCTCCCTATGGGGAAAATATTTTCATCATGAAAAAAAAGTAATTTTTTATAAAGAAAATGATCTTGAATATTTTGTGTATTGGGAAACTTAGCCCTTCTTTTAGACTTGATCTAATCCTGGAAAGGAGTGTGAAGGAGAGAAAAACCCTTCTAAAAACTACGAAAGAACCTGTAAAAAATCTTAAATCAAAAGATCACCACCCGTTGATTAGCAAGCTTAGAGAGTTTGGGATGAATCGTTTAAGCATCGTATTAGTAGTTAATGTTTCCTAATTAATTTCACCGTTTCCGCTGCTTTGTTTGAAAATACTTTACCTGATAAAATGAAGGAAGGGCAACGACGTGCACTGACCAATGTCAGCCTGGTCTCGAATCTCTTTCCTATAATACTTTGTCGATAAAAATGTCCTCTCAATTAAACATTAAAAAAAGTGGATCGGTTTCCAAATGCAAGAAAAGCAACGTGAGTTTTTTCTTGTCACGAACTGATATTTTTGTTGTTTGTTTGTTTGGTTACAGCTCCTGCATTGGAACATCACGTTATTGCGCTTCACAAACATGGCCACCATCTTGGTGGTCTCCCAGCGCTATTTTGGGTCTCTATCGGACTCCTTATCCTTATTTTCCACCTTTTCCTCTTCAAATTAATTTATAACGAGTACTGGTCCACTCCTGACAAATTCCGTAACCGTTACGGAAAGTGGTAGGCCCGGCCAATATCTAGTTGTTATCACTACGTGAAGGTTTGCGTACAAGCTAATAAACTTAAACTTTTTTCCAGTGATTCCCGCATTTTACCATTTTTATAGTTTTTTATCTGTTAGGGTGTTTGTACAGAAACGATGTTAAATAACTGCTGTAGTTTAGTTCAAAGCTGGTCGTAAGAATTTACGAAAAGGTGATAATATCACTCTTAAAAAATGAGACTTTGTAGTATTATCAGGCGCTGAAAAGTTGTAAATAATGTATTTACAGGTGCGACCGAAAAATGTCAGTGTACTAATAACTTTGTTGATATTTTTCATTTTTGTTTCCTTTATGTCATAGTTGTTGATAACTTTGTTACTTTCCATCTAAGAGTCAAGAAGTCAGTTCGACCGGTGAGCATGTAAATGCCTTGATTTAACCGGTGCCGTTGCAAGTTTGATATTTAAAACACAGGAGATGGCAGTGGAAGACATGTTTATAGATCGCATATATTATAGAACTAGATTTTTCAAGGTGACAATGGTATTTATTTTCGAGATTGAAAAGAGTTGTACATAAATCTGTCCTTGCTATCGTGTGCGCAATGATTCTCCAAGGAGGGTCAGAGCGTGTTAAAATTAGGGGCTTTGACTACTAATTGAAATACTGTGTCTAAATATTATTTAACTTGGATATTGAACATTCATTCTTACGTTTGACTGTGATGTGCTCATAGATATACTACGTTTCGTCTAATGATCTAGATGGTTATGGAAACCAATTTGATTAAAAAACAATATCGATGTATAAAAAAGCCGTTTTATTCTCCTTCCATGTCCGTGAGAGATCATCAGCTTTTTAAAATTACATTTTATTACTTCTTTATTCCGGTTTCCAATATTTATGACAGTCTATAGAATTATTGCCCTGTCGCTCGGGTTGGCAGGACTGCAGGACGTACACAGCCACGTAGATTACGGTCGGTTAACTTAGGTAAAGTTGGATGCCCTGTGTCACGCTCCGCTGTCGCTCTACTCGGTGACGAAAGGTGGAACACAAGAGGTGGAAAATCCAACCTCTGAGTGAGCCTACCGCTACGCGATGCAACGCGACGGTTCGAGCGCGGATTATGTCGGTCAAATATTTGGTGTGCGACCGGAGCGAATCTAGCGGGACGTTATATGGGGTGTAAAAAGTCATCGCTCCAATCCGGCCCATCAGAGCCTCTCCCTCCCACGGCTGGAGGTTGGCCCTGGTGCCCTCTTTTTGCACCCTCGGTTGGATCGATAAACTAGGCCGTGGTGCAATGCACTTTAAACTGCCTAAGACGCACCATGCGTCCCATAATCTCATCCCATTTGCATATTCTCATGAGCTGGCAAGGGGAACCTCTGAGAACTACCGGTACCCTCACAGCTACGCACCCGATTAAAAAAAAAAGTGGATGCACTGTTAAACCCTGATGTTACTTCTCGGCGACAGTTCCTAACGCCGAGAAGTATAAGCGGCATTAGGCTTAGCGATGGCGGAGCGGAACCGGAGCGAGGCACAAAGCACATAGCCGATCCTTAAGCAGCACGAGGCTTGGTGATTAGGTTGGATGCCATGTGGTTCGCAATTTGAACCTTTCGAAGTTAAAGGACATCATTTCCCGAAACGTAAGTCGTTGAACCCATTCAGCTGGACACGCGGCCTGTTTGTGCCCTTCGATAGAAATTGACGATTCAGTTTCTTATAAATTCAGGTCAGCCCAGCGGCTGAAATTGTCTGGAAAACAAGTTTCCGGTTCGAATCCAGTTTATTGTTTGTTTTTGTTGTTTTATTTTTCCAAGTGCCAGGAAAGGAAACGGTGCTGGGGGAGGGCGCGTGTGCTTGTAGTAGAAATGAACTGCAGCAGTCAGCGAGTTGCATTTAAGCAGGGACAGCTGTTTAAACAAGCTGAAATATCAGCGGACCACAGCAAGATACCATTTCGCTGAACGAGCCCCTTTGTTTCGAGTAGGCGTTCGCATAGTGGAGTTGACGCACCGTTCATCGGATGATGGTACTGTAAATAC
>Ga0058701_10003732_pt1 | contig 12158 bp, 7 predicted proteins | sample AgamicOrMae_FD_97039 | JGI IMG/M metagenome (GOLD analysis project Ga0058701, IMG submission 97039) | Agave microbial communities from Guanajuato, Mexico - Or.Ma.e | ecosystem: Host-associated > Plants > Phyllosphere > Phylloplane/Leaf | place: Guanajuato, Mexico | collected 2012-06-04 | reverse complement strand
TTAGTTTGAGAGCACACTTGACACTAATGATTCGAAATAGCAGATACGAGTGACAAGATAGTTCGTGTCTCGACAACATGTACATCAAAATGAAGAGAGACAAAATTATCGATTGAGTTTGACACGCGTCACTTACTGGCTCACTTAAAAAAGGCGCCAGAAGCCACTTATTAAAAGTGATCGTGACAACCAAGGTACATGAGAGAAGCATTGCGATAATATGGTGAGAAAGAACAAACGTCTTAGTAAGTATTCACAGGAAAGCGCTTTGTAGCTTACCCCGCCATTTTTAAACGTGGTTAAGTTTTTAACAGGTGAAGAATCGCAATAAATCCAATCTTTTAATTGCTTAGACGACGATCCAACCAAAGCATATCCAACCTGCCAAATCAGCTCTTATGGTTTTCGAGTAAATCGTGGTTAAAATTTAGAAAATTGCGAAACTTGGCTTCACTGCGACTGCGGTAGTGCAGCTTACGAACTTTTTCATCAACCTTCATCTTAATACTTTATTCGGCCCAGTGATTCTTGTCCAAGATGTTCCTGAAGAAGTTTACTTCAAACTTACCGCAAAACGGGTAATGTGCACGATATCAAGAATGCAAAAATGAAATTTTCACTTTTTTGTGCTTTCCCCTACGTAGCCAAGTCGAGCGAAGCGATGCATAACGCACGTAATTTAACCTGGTCAACCTAATCTACTCGCCAAGCCTGATGCTAATTCACTGCCGCCGTAAGAAGCGTCATCAGACTTTTCTCCAAAATGTAAATAATAATAATAATAAATTTTTTTAGTTTTTTCAATGGTAAAGTTCCACCTGATGACTGCCGTCATCTTTGGCGCCCTTGTTTTATTTTTAGGGCGCACAACTAATTGTCGCGGGTTCTTCTTTCTATTTCGAGGACCGGTTAATCCGACGTGTGTATATTTTATTGCTCTGTTATCATTCGGCGCAGCGGGAATTTCATTTTTGATAAGTCGCCATGCCGATGTGCGCGATGTTTGAAACGGCAATGCCATAAAATCTAGTTGTGCATACATGACGCCTCACTTTGCGAACAAGTATGTCGACAACGCTATCTTTTTTTCGCACGGAGACTCACGAGTAGCCTCTTTTCCAAGGGCCGCTTCCAAGAAAATCGATATGAAATAGTCGCTTTCTTAACGTTAAAGCTGAATCACCGATCAGCTAAAATTGTTGCTACCCTGCCGGACAGGTAATGGAACAGTTCACAAAGTGCATACCCAATAATATTCAATACCCTAGACTCGTATAATAGGCAAAATTACAGCCTTCCAAACGAAAAAAAAAATCAACCCCGTTCAGCAAAGGCAAAGTGAAATGATTGCAAAATCGCATATGATAAAAATTACTTCCCGATATTATAAGCCAATAATAATATAGCACATAAAATAATTGTAGGAGGTTTTTCAATAAAAGAACTATAAATATTGAAAAATGTTTCAACTGCACAAAATAAAAATTTCTACTATTTCTCAGGCTCGAGAGTGTGGACTATACCACTTGGTCTGGGGAAGTCCCATACCTGTTCTGCTTAGCTCCATACCTGTTTTGGGTAGCGCTTAACTTCGTTCCTGGCTGTACCGCGCGTAAATAGGATAGTCCTAAACTGTTTTAGGTAGTACTATCCCGGTTTATGTAGTGCCACACCGATTTTGGATAGTTGTATACCTGTTTCGGGTGTGAAACATCTTAAAAAATATATATTTTGGCAAGTTTCCTAGACATACCCATCAGCAGTCGTTCCACAGGAGAAGGCTCAGCGAGAGCTTTTCATATAATTGGTTGGTCTGTCCCAAAAACTGATAATGAGGCAAATACGCTTAAGTCCACCAATGTCATCTTCATGCCAAAAACGGGCATGGGACAAGTAGTTAAAACCGGATAGACTTTGTTATATTTAATGATCAGTTAATATTATAATTAGATCTTGTGTAATAACGTTTAAGTTCAAAAATCCTGTTTGTAAAAAAAGATTGTTTCAACAGAATGATTCTCCTTTACGACAGATTTTGGAACAGGTCACACAGACGAAATTAATATGAACCAATCACCTGGAAGCACAAATGGAAGGTTCCATTGACCTTGGAAATTACCGACCAAGTTATTTTGCTTCCTTTTTTTCCCTTGTACATATCCATCGATTCCTCGAGTTCATATCACAATCTATCAAAATAAATATGCAAGGCTCAATCTTAAAATACATTGAGGACAAAAATATAAGGGTATGTAGGTGATAGGGGAAGGAGGAGGGTAGCGATATCCCCTACCATGAAAGAAAACGGACACTAAAAGACGAAATATATAGATTTAGAATTCGTACGGTTTCAGTTTCCATGCGGAGTTGCTTTCTCTGAGAGCACTGGAATGAGGGAATTTTCCATTTCCTGTTCATTTGCAAGCCAAACGGTGCACCAGAAACCCAAACTAACCAAACGGTCACCAAGCCTGACAGAAGAAGTAGAGGACATATCAAAATCGCCACCGTTTCAAACTTTAATATATCTGTTCCTAATTTCACTAAAAACATTTTCCTGTGTCAATATTTCGAGAATTTCGCGGTGAATTTGTGAAGGCCCCCTTCAATTGTATGCGATGACGATATAAATATTACCCCTCATCTGAACAGAGTTTTGCATGAAAAACCTTCAGCCAGCCTCCTTCAAGGTTGAACATAGAACTTGCAGCTCCGCAATGAGAGAGAATGTCTATGCGCATGCGAATACCATGACACATTGACTCGAACCACAGTGGGCTTCAAGATATGTTATCTCGACTCTCGAATTATCTTCAACGGCTATCGATAATATGGATCGACTGTTGCTGGTCACAATTTATGAGACATCCTTATGATTGAATCAATTGCTTTACGTCTACCCCATCAGTATCAGTGAATTCACATTGCATATCAAAATGTGACAATGTCTTCTTGTCATCATTAGAGATTGACTTGAACGTTTGCCAGACAGAAATACGTTGAGATTGAGCTTTTCAAATATTCAAATAGCCTAGATTCGTATCCTCTGCTTCTTTCTTTATTCTTTTCTTTAATTAGTCACCCAACTAAGTGTAAAAGACGTCCACCATAGCTTCCTCGTCAGACTTGTTGATTTTTACGATCGTTTTGGCACATCTTCCGCCAGCAGCTGCTAGATAGTATGATGCAGTTCAATAGAAGTGAAATGACCAAAACCTTATGAGAACTACAAACAGATATTGAAACATCATTCAAACAGATGGTTTTTAACTACGGCTGCTACACCGTTTTTACATGAAAGAAATAGAGCATCTCTCTGGGTGCCGTTGCGAAGAGCTCGATTCTGTCGTTGAAAGGGAAAGCGAAACAAAATCTGGGTACTTCAAAAGGCGGAGGAATGGAGCGAGTACCTGAAAAAGAAGAAGGGCGTGGTTGGTCTGGGAATTTAACTCGTTTCTAGCGGGAGTACCACCACCATCTCCCTGTGCGAGAAGCTTTTTCGGCACACGCAAAAAAGAGTTTTGCCACGAAGCCAAAAAGTTTGGCTCTAAAAGATTTGAGGCAAAAATGGCATAGCTGAAAGCTTGAGCTAGGGAGCCAAAAAAGTTTGGCTGAGTACATTTTAGCTCCGAAGGCAAAGGTTTTAGCAATTTTGAAAAACTATTCATAACACTACTACACGACTTGTAACTCGTTGCTGCCCATTCCCCTGCACAAGTAACCAACTATTATCGGGTGCGTGTGCGCTCTGCTACCAACTACCCAGTAGACTGTTTAGACTTGCGTTTTTCTACATGGGGCCAAAAATTTTGGCACCCGGGCTTATTATAACTACCTTATCACATTTGGATCTGTAGCAAGAGTCGTTCGCATCTAAAGCCTCCAATAAAAGTTTCTACAGCTAGAATGCCATAGCCAAGGTGTTTGGCTCCCTAACAAACACATTTCTCGCGTGCAAGGATGTCTCCTCGATGAATTCGAGACAATATCAAGAACGACTAATGGTAGCCCTCTTGTCGGGATTTCGGCTACAAGAAATTTCGCCGCATTCGATTATAAAAACTGTTTTATTGTATGCAAAGGAAGATTTTTCTGCAAATAAATCGATGGTTCTCACAACAAGTTGAATGGTGCGCCCGCTCTATTTACCACTGAAGCCGCCGCACAGCGTTTATGATTATAGCGCGCTCGCTAATCAACCTCTTGACGGGAGCCATCGATACGAAATGTTCTGTCGAATGCATTTTTTTGTAAATAACAGTGGAACCATATATTTTTTTAAGCGACTTGAAACATTATCACCCTTAATTATTAGAGTAAAACTCACTCATTTGCGAGTGAAATTGACTATGACGGGGAATATTATCCGTTCATTTCCAGTCTCTGTATTGTCTTTTCCAATTGCAAAATAGTGATTTGGTACCTTTAGAAGGAATCAAGAGAGTAGGTACTTGTAAGAACGACAAAATAAGGGAAATTGTGAGATAAAACAATTTCCACCGCGAAATTTAAATGATCTTTAGAGAAAGCTCCTACTACGGTTTTACGAGACCTTATGCAAAACCTCTTCGTAAAAGGCAGTTTTTGGCGTTAACGACTGAATATATAATTTGGAGAAAATGGGGAAGGGTATCTTAGTTAGCGGAATGTGTTATGATGACAGTGGGGGAGAGTGTTGCTGTAGAGGGGGGATTTGCGGAGGGCGTAGAAAGGGCAAGCGAGCATTTTCGCGCGTACGGTACGCAAACAGGCACGAGGCATGCCACTTGCATAAATCACGCAATGTTTACTGACGCCCCCACATGTTTTTCTTCAGCTCCTTTTTTGTCTTGGCGACCCTTTATTTGCATGGTCGGAGAATGGATCCCAAAAGGGACGCCACCGCATTGTCTTTCTTTTTCTCTATTTTCTTCCCACGATGAAGCTGTGCCGCCCGTGAATAACAAAGAGTGGGATGTATCTAGATGAGATATCAAAAAATTTGCGCTCTGCGTTTATTGAGAAATCTCCGTCTACGAATTTCGTTGATGCGGCTCGGTGTTATGATATTTGCTCTTCATTCCAGATGGAAATGTATTTTGAGAAACGTAAGCATCAACCAATCGGTATGGGTTCCGCTGTATTTTAGTGCGTGATCCTGTAAAAGAATCTTGTAGATACTGCCTGAATTCCCGTGAAAATCTTTCTTTAATATCGTATAATTGTAGATAATTTGTACAATTATTGTTTGTAACAACGTGAAACTAGGAAAGTAACTTAATTTTTAGATGAATAAAAATACGTGAATCTTGATTGTCTTAATTGTTCCCAGCAATACGTTTGCACTGGAAGATAATATGATTTTAGTCGAATTTCACCTTTTAATGCCGTAAGGCGGAGTGAAGTCCGGTTTACTGAAAATGTCTGTTATTCAAAGTACGACGATATAGTCGAGAATATGATGTCGAGTATTGTTATGATAGCAATATAAAAGCCGATAATGTAACATCGACTGTTATCCCGGGAGAAGATGAATGGAGATGTTTGCGATCGATGGGTATACCTGTCGGTGCCTTGGTTACTGATGATTTTGACTCGAAAAGAGGCTTGGCTAGTTCTCATAATCGTAAAGTACAAACACTTTTAAGGGTATTTCCAGTACCTGGAATTCGTCGTCATTGCCCACTTGAACTGACAATCCATAAATTGATGTTATCCCCTCCTCACCGGTCGATTATCGCGACTAAGTGGAAAATATGACGTCTCCACTTCTGAATTGGAGTACCAAGTTTTTGCCGCGGACGAGTCCCTCTTCATGTACCTGCTGTTGTGTACAAGCTCGAGGATTAAAAGGATTTAAAGGACATTCTTTCATGCACACTGTAAACTATAAAGGTTGCGTTCTCTTCCTTTTGTGCTTTGACTTTCGACGAGGAGAGACATAGCGAAGTGAGCCAAAAGGCCCGTAACCTGTATAACTTTACGGCCATCAGATCTTACGCCGCAGTTATCTTGGCGATAGACTGGTACCACTGAGAGGTAACTTCTACCAGGCTTGGCTTCAGTGGAATATTAGTAAAGCGAGGCACTAGGCAACACAACCTGAGGTTTGCTAAGTGTGCGGGGACGCTTTCGTTTTGGCGGCAATTTTCGGAGGTCGAGAAGCAGTCGGCTGCAGATGTGGTAGTGAAGCGAAGCAAAAGGCTGCTAACCCTGTGAGCTACATGAGTATTTTACGATATATTCGATTAGGTTGGGTTTGGTGAATGGTCTCTGCCTCGAAGAGATTTGTGGAGGAAAAAAATAAAGTACAAGACGTAGAAGAAGAAGCATTCAAATCTACGGCGAAGGGGCATTGATCGGGACAGATGACCATGAAAAATGGACCACTTTCCTCCCATGGGTTTCGCTGCGAAAAAAAAGTATGACTGAACAAAGTCCTTGTTTTAAAAATCGATTTTACCATGACAATGTGTTTGAATAGGACAGCACACTGCAGTTTTCTTCAATAAGCGAGCCATGATGAATTCTGTAGACTAAGTGTAAATTACGAGAATTAATTGGGTAGCTGTCATGAGCGCCAAAAACCACAAGCGCCAACGCCGCAAGCGAAAATCCGTAACCACCAAACGAGAAAAGTCGCAAACGCCAAAGGTCTTAACCGCAATACTAACCTTACCTAACCCAACCAAGCTTAACCTAACTTAGCTTAGCCTAACCTAACTTAACCTAACTTGACCTAACCTATACGAACTTTGGCTTTTGCGACTTTTCTCGTTTGGTGGTTACGGACTGGCGCTTGTGGCGTTGGCGCTTGTGTTTTTTGGCGCTATCGAATGCCCCCCGATTAATTGATTTAAATGTCAATTTGTTGGTTAGCTTTTTTAATCTTTCTTTGGAGAGATCCTGTGTATATATTTCAATAAAAAACGCCCTGAAAAGAACCAGGAGTATAAGAATACCTGAAGAGATGATAATGTGAATTGCACCATGTCTATTGCTCATTGATTAACTGTGCAAGAATAGCTTATTATTTCCTTTATTTTTTATCTGGCTATCTTTTAGATAGCTAGAGAAATATTTCATGAAGGTAACACGTTTGTTCCGAGTGTCAATAATTTATTACTCGATGTTGCACCACAGTCAACAAACATTGGGCGGCACACATAAAACGGAACTTATCTTGCTGTGAGTGCGGCTCACAGGCACATAATCAGCCTGCGCCGACGGTACATCATCTAATTGTTCTCGTCGTGTCGGTATTTTTTTTTACAGTTTCCGTACCTTATCTTTGCTAACTATGTCAAACAAATCAGATGATGACTGAAGGTCTTAGCGCTGAAATCAGGATTGACAATGTAACGGTCCCATAGTTGAGCCCGAGAAGTTAACTTTTGACATGATTTGTGTCTGACTTGAATCTTAATACTTTCAGCTGCTTCGCTCGGCCGTCACCTCTGATGATCCAGCAGCAGTGACCGCTGCCGAGAAGTTGTGGCATCTGGTGTGCTATGAAACAAGGTTGAATAAAGCTACGAGCATCACTCGATCCAGTGTTGGACCGCACAGTAAAAACGAAACAACTTTTTTGGGAGTTCTTTACCTGTTTTGGGTGTTAAGCTGAAACGGGGGTAGTATTGTGATAATTTTACAAGAAGACCTGTATGATCAGCGATATGATTCAAAAGGTCTTGTGGAGAGCATTCCATTCATGTGGCTGAACATGGGTATACCTTGAAAGATAATTGAAATCCTCCCCTCTCTTATTTTCACTCCAAAAATAGGTAAAAACTCACCAAAGTAGATGTTTCGTTTATACTGTTTGCTCGACTTGACGCTGAAAGCTTGGAGGACATTGTGGAGAAGCCGGTTAGACGCTCTATGTTCTACGGCTATACGGAAAAAGCACTGCCGCCTCACCTATTCATTTTTACTCAAAAGTGGAGTTCAAATAATAGCAGGTCTTCAGTCCTTACTTTGAAACAAACCAATCGGTACCTTGAAAGTGTTTCTGATACGTAAAATTAAGAAGCGGTGGTATAAGAAATTCCAATTAAAATTCTACCTCTCCTTATAAATAGTCAAATAGTTTGAACCCGTCAGGATAAGAGGTTTTGGAAAACAATATCAAATTTATTTTATTTTACTACATCATTCTTCCTTGCAATGTTGTGAGCGATTTGAGACTTGTACAGTACGACTCGCTGCCTGTTTAAATGACGCCCGAGTTCCGAAAAGCAAAACACCTCGCACGTAACCTCGCTTCCCCATGTTTAATGTTTTCCTCTTTGGTGGAAGACAACACAAGAATCGGAGAATTCCTTTCTGCCCCGAACTTTTCTAATTTCCCTGGCACCTAGGCACCAACTTATCAAAGTGTCTGCGTTTTCCATTAAATAAACCCTCTTTTCTGAAATAAAATCCTTGTTTGCATTCGAGATAAATCAGAGAAGTATAAATACATCTATGTAATTATTCCCAGGACTACTGCACGCACCGGATCCTCGAGTACTTGCTCAGCTGATACGTTTGTTTTCGCCCTGGATTAGGAGGAATAACATGGTGTGGTGTGAAATTAGCATCTAGAGTAGTAGCTTGATTAGTATGTGAGGGGAGGCCTACGTTTGCGGGCACCCTTCCTAGGCACCCCCACGCTCCGATTCCGATCCTGAGCCCGCCACGACGCGACGGGTTGCTCCCAGCCCACCCTGGCAGGAGCCTGGCAGGAGCCCACCCCGGGAGGAGCGCGTCGCGCCAGCATCGTCCCGTGCCTCGACTAAGTTGTCTCTCAAACGACCCGTTTAATTGGGTGGAACAAAGTCGGAAGGCGCACGCACGCGTCAACAGGTCCACGAGGTGGCAGCCACCCGCTCAAGATCCTCGTCCATTGTTATGGAGATAAAGAACATTAGATTGTTGAGGGTCGAGCCTAGAATCGATCCAGATCCAATCACAGTGTGTATCTAAGGGAGACGCTGCTCTTTCGTCACCTTCGCATCCTCCCCGCGGACCCTCAATCACCCCTTCGCCCAGATTTGGTCACCAGATGTCCCTCATTTTAATAATCATTTAATAAATGGCTGGTTCACCACATGGTGCCTAGGGACGTCTTTACATATGGATGGGCTCGCAGTGTAATGGAAGTCGTTATGAGGCACCAACTGTTGAACCAAGACAATGGGGGTGGTGCTGGTTTTTGTTTTCGGAGGGCGGATGGATTCCGTTGGATTTCTTGCCGGTCCGGGGCGCCGGTTCCAGGGAGAGGTGGCCTGGTACGCATAGACCCGGAATAAACAGAAATGCTTTTTTAAGCAGATTCTTCTTTGTCTTTAGTACCTGAGTCTCCCGTCGCTCGGACTTTTTTTGTATAGGTTGAGCGAAAAGAAACTCATTCTTCCAGGATTTGTGAAACTGGTTAATCCGTATTGCTAACAATGAGTGCAGACCATAATGAGCAAAGTCACTATTTTTCATCGGCGTTATATTTTACAAAAAAATAACGATATGCAAGTACTAATGCAAGATTAGTATTGTGAATGAAACGACGGCCTTCGAAGATCTCTTAGACGAAGAAAGGCAAGATTTACAAAGCATAACAAATAGGAGAGTGTTGAAGTGCTAAAGAGTTTTTGTTAACTATTGACTGTGAGGAACTTGTGTGAGCTGATGGTAATTTAATTCTCTTGCTATGCAACCTCACTAAATTAACCCACTTCCGCCCAACGATGTTGGTCGGAAACAGAAAAAAATATTTTAGAGAAACATTTCAGGTCAGTAATGTCACACTTTGAAGAATACCACCCCTCTGAAAACCTGAAATGTATTTATATAGACATTTTTCAAAGCTCAAAATTGCGTATTTTATGGAAATATTCTTTCATTTCTCTAAAGCTAAATTTCTCTCCGAATACTTTGGGTTGTTATGGGCTATCTCTGCGATAGAATTATTCACGCGATGGGTTTGTTTTCCTGACAATCTCAAGGAAATGGTTGGATGTTCTTGGATGCTCTTCCATGACCACCTCTAGTGTTTTAAGGACCCCGCAAACAGTGTTCTCTCAGATTAAAAAAAAAATGTTACTCAAATGAACTGTTCTGTAGCGGTGGTATTGCAGAAAATTGCAATACGATTGAAGAATTATTCACACCGATAATGATCCATGAGAATGAGTATAATTTTTTGTTGGAGCTACGAGCGTAAAAATTCTAGTTGGAGCTGTGTCACCCTGTTAGCAGATGGACCAGACTTTCCCTTTTCTCCTCTCCACACGGAATCAGGGCGTCTAAATTATGCTGGTTTTCATCACCCATTTGCCATAAGACTAGATTTTTTATGGGATTGCGGCTACTAGAAATCTCATCGCAAGAGATCCGTGCGTATGTGTCTCAATTTATCAAATCGAACAGTAAACAGAGTTATGAGTTTAGTGCGGATTCCCTTATTTCATTGTTCAGCCTCAGATGACCCTAAGCTGATTCCAATTAGACAGAAAATTCAAATATCGAGTTCTGGAAAAAATTGTTGTCAGCATGAAAACCAATCGTGTCGATTCTCTTCATATTAGCCATTACAAACTTACCAGAGCGAATTCATGTAATCCACTAGTTTCTTTTGTGCCTCTTTTAGGGGTTCTATAAACAAAATTAACTACGAACAGGAAATCAGTTTTATTACATACAAAAAAATATTTTGATAAAAATGTTTTTTTTTTTTCAGTAAGTCATGGGCATTTTCATTTTGAAAGAGTCGTAATATTTATTTCTTTTTGAATGGGGATCATAAAATGCTTTTGTTTTTCACTTCTCATATCATACAATGTTCTTGGTCACATACTGTATGATTCCAATGTGGTGAAATCACGTTGTCTCTGCAACACAAATTTACTTAAAATTTTGGGTTGACATTTTTTTATTTCAGTTTAACTTTCTAATATTAGTGCTGGTGTGACAGGTTTTTGAGCGTGGATCATGCTGTGGGCTTGGGAAAAATAGGGGAATTTCACTTCGTGATTTATTTATTTTTTGCAGTTTTTATTAACCTCCCCCTTTTTTTGTAAATAATATTTTCATTGGGGGTAACAGACTTTTCTCATGTGTACCTCCATATTTGAGAACAGTAGAAACAAGAAAAAATTGACAACTTTCTTCACAAAGTATTTTTAATGATGGAAATATTTTCAGTGCGGCGTAGATCTTCATGGTACACTTGCATACGTCTTTGCAACTGTGACATTTTGATGGAGAGAATTTAATATCGATTAGATTTCTTAGTATTTTTTGAGCTGCGAGGGTTTAGGTAAACGTACCGGACGATTTGCTAACTTTTTACTTGAGTCTTCGCGTACAGAAATACTAGGATTTTTGAGGGAAGTAAGTACCAGTGTTTTCGTCGATTGGTCGGATAGGCTCTACATGCCTGCAGGAAATCCCAATAGTTGCTTACTACGAAAGCTTGAGAAAATTTTAGATTATCTGGCACGGTACATGATATTGGAGGAACATTTTATCTATTTAAACTAATATTATGCATTTGACTCTGGTAGGTAAAGAATGACAGCGTTTGAACGTACGATATCTTATATTTTAGAAAATGTCCTTTTCCTCTTTTCCAATTTAAAGAGGGCTAAAAACTCAAATATTAAAAGCATTGTATACATTGCAGCTTGAGTAAGACTACTTAAAAAGTCCTCGGGCTTTTTAGAAGCTGCCTCTATTTTAAATCGAAACGCTGTAGAAGTCGTGGACAATCACGTTTTATGGTAACATCTCTTATTACACATTTTACGGATCAGATTTTCAAACTTTTGTGGAAGTCGGTCGTAGGAGGTAGGTGTACCAGTGATACTTCTTTTTCCAGAACAAATGTTTTTAATCGAAAAGGCTACACATTAGAAAGGTTCAGCACAAGATACCGAGACAAAACCATCTACAATATATTATATATCGTATTTACATAGCGCTCCGTTTCATTTTGATATTGCACAAAGTCAGCGGTGGCAGGTGGGGTATTGCTAATACTGTCCTTCATACCCTGTAGAAGAGTTCCGACCCCCGATCGGGCTCCGTCCATGTTACGCCCGCTCCACACTACCCGTCCCTCCCCCACCCCCTCCCCCGGCGACCCCCCCTCCCCCTGCGGCGTACTGACACGCCGACATCCCAGGTGCCCCCACGGGGCT
>Ga0058701_10003731_pt1 | contig 12160 bp, 11 predicted proteins | sample AgamicOrMae_FD_97039 | JGI IMG/M metagenome (GOLD analysis project Ga0058701, IMG submission 97039) | Agave microbial communities from Guanajuato, Mexico - Or.Ma.e | ecosystem: Host-associated > Plants > Phyllosphere > Phylloplane/Leaf | place: Guanajuato, Mexico | collected 2012-06-04 | reverse complement strand
TGTTCTCTTTTTTTTTCTCTACATCATCACAAATTCGAAAAATGTCATTTTCACGCTCATTTTTATACCATGGTTTTCCTGGAGGCGTTAGCCCTCTGGCTGACCGTTGTAATTTATCGTGTTCTATTTTTAATTATGTACAAAAAGTCTGTAATGATAATATTTTTTTATTGCCCATTGTGATTATGTGTACAGTCTGTGTTTGTAGGAGTGAAGGGAGTGTTTTTAAATGTTACCATCTTGTTGTCCTTACAAAATCAAACTACAGATTATCTTGTAGGCCTTCAGAATGTATCAAAATTATTTATATTCCTTACTTTGTGTTTTGTTTGTGCATACGCGGAATTTCGTGTGCATAAGAACGGGCATGGTGACCTTTGTAAATAGACAAAAATAAAAAGTAAAATATCTAGAACAAGAGAGTTTTCTTTCAGTCTTTCGCCGTCGAGTTCACCCGTCTGAGGACAAATATGGTTCACTCCCTCGGCTGCTTTCGAAATCACCGCTCGAAGGATATTCTGTCCTTCTCGCTTACGAGAGCTCCGTGTGTAAGACAGAGATAAAACATCCTCGGGTGCCGTTTTCGAACGCGCCTCTCCGAAGTCGCCTCCTCGCCGCGATTTTGGCGCTTTGCTTGCACGCTTAACCACCAACTGCCGGATAATGTATCGAAAATGCACCGTACTTCATACATTTGAGTGTCAGAATTTTTTCGCTTCTTGTATTCCACTTTTCATCGACAAGTCGAGAAGTAACCGCGGAACGAGCGGCGCATGGAGACTGACCTGACTTAAGTTAACCTACCCGTCAGCAAGCCTATTGCCGCTTCCTTCTCGCTGGCAGAGCCTGCCGCCGAGAACTCACAATCACATCGGACTTGGTTCAGGTCGAGAGGAGCGGTAGCGAGGCGAAGTACGGAAGAACCTAGCCTTACCTAAAACCTGAAAATCTGCTGAAGGTTACAGGGCTCTAGCCTTACCATGTTCAGGCTGTCCCGCGCGGTTGTATATCGTTGATCCTCATAATAATGAAAGCTAAGATCGCGGTGGAACTCAAGCGGAAAATACAGCGCTCAAAATTGAGCGAGTAGCCATATACCAGCTGCCGGTACCTCAAAGCGACTGGGGAGAATGCGGAAAGACACATTACGGTAAAGCTATGTCTCTCTTGGAACCACTAACGCTCTTACGGAAATGACTAACGTTCCCTGGTAGCACACCAGCGCTTTTTATGCGCATTAAAAGCACATTTTGGTATTCAAAATGCGCTTTCAATGCGCATAAAAAGCGCTGGTGTGCTACCTGGGACATGATGCAATCAAATCGGCGTTTTTATGGGATTTTCTCGATTCCTATATGAACCCGTACCCGAGAAGAGCCTTTTGTTTGCACTGATATAGTGACGGGCTTTGTTTCCTTACTTTGCACAGCACTAAGCATGAGAGGAAAAATTATGTTTTTTTTGTTGTTGTTTTTTCGTATGAACTAGCTTTTCAACTCACACGGGAGAGAAAAGCGATTCGTATGTCACGAATATTAACCGTGTGAGTATCGGTGTATAATTCGGTACAACGCAGGTAAGTCTCATTGCGAATGCCAAGAGCCTAGTGGAGAGAAATCGTTTTCATGCTCGAATGTAAATATCGGTGTTAAAATCAAAGCACTCTGAGGGAGAATTCGAATACGTTGCGGTTCCAGAGCGGGAGACTGGAGCTACGCGCACCAGAGAGGTTATACGCACAAGCAATGGCTAGTGGTGCATACGTGCACATAATCATCGGCTGCATGCAGCGCCCCTAGCGAGGAAGAAGTAAAGCTGGTCGGATAAACATGAACAGATAACCTCAAAATTCTAGAGTGTGGTTGTGTCGGGATTTCTTGCTTTTAGCCTTTTAAATGTTTGTGTCACTCTTTATTTAAGGTTATTTATGAGTGGTAAGGCCCCTATTATTATTATTTAGGAACATCCTTTGCGTCGCATGGGTTGAGGTTCATGGATGTTCGACTACATAACATCACTGTTGCTTCACAAAATAATGACCAGGTATTCTACGGGGCTATTTGTGCATTTTATCCGTTTGTCTTTCATCATCGAACTTCTGCCGCCAGAAAACCCGTACATCTCCCCACTTTGTTGACCAGAGGTCATCTGGGATTTTATTTTTTTTGATACGTCTCGAGAGGTTACTTTATGTGGACGTCATTTTTTCCTCAGTTTTCGAATGAGTTAAAGATGCTGAATTTAATTTTGCGATTCTTCTATGAAAATACCCAGATCACAAATCGTGAGGCCTTTCGTGCCGGAGTTTCTTCATTAATTGCGAGTTTCCCACATTGCTAAGTATTGTCTTTGTATTTTTTATTTTCAGCATTGTAATTATTTTATCCTGTTTTGCAGGCATGAACAGACTGTCATCTGATGTAATTTCAGCCCTCAGAACAGATGTAACCATTACTAGTGCTTCACAATGTGTTGTTGAGCTGGTAGGTCAAGAAAATAGTCACAGTAGATATATAGAACTACCTTAGCTTTTGCCCTCATTTCACTGTAAAATTCCTTTTATTTATTTTTTTTTAGGGCCTATCATGCCTCTACTAAGTGATTTTTGTCTGCCATATCTTGTACCTATAATGTGATTATTTTGCCTTGTCATTGCTTTTATGGGCCGCATAGTTTTATTAGTTTCATTAAAAGAAAACTTGATGCTGTTTCAGGTATTAAACGCTATAGATGCCAAGGCCACATGCATAGCTGTTCGTGTTGACCTAAATCTTTTTAAGATTCAGGTAATTGATAATGGAGTTGGAATATCACAAGAAGACTTGGGTCGTGTAGGTACAAGGTACAGTATACTCTCTTTATCCTTTGATCTCAAAGATTGATATTTGAATATTATATTTTCTACATCCTAGATGAAAATATGAATGAACTACCTTTTTGAATCAACATGCTATTTTAATGAGGTGCTCTTCTTTAGCATTATATCCTGATTTTGACAGTGACTTTGGTGCCAGTTGTGCACATTGGGCTTATGCTACTTTAGTAGTCCCTTCCAAAAAAAAAAATAAAAAAAACCTTCAGCCCCTTTGAATGAATACCCAAAATAAAATGGCAAAATTGGCATGTTCAAGAAACATATGCTTTCTCTTTACATTTTTAGCTCCCTCTACGTCTTTATTACCTGTTATAATTAATTTATCAGTTGTACCAGTAGCTCTCACCTTAACTTCAAAGATTTATTTATTGATTGATTTTTTTAACTTCATTTATTTTTTAAAAAAATTACAGGTATAGTAACCTATGCTCAGTAGATTTATGTTTGTGCCAGCAATATTGTAGGCAAATCAAGCTTGTGTTATCTATTTTCCTACCCCTTTAAAAAGAGTCTCCAGCACAAGACCCTTGGTTTTTATGAGTCTCATTTTTCAACGAAAGCCAAAATTCTTGTTAAAAAAAGATATGCGAACTGAAAATTACTCCATTACCCTAATTTAATGTTAGTGGCACTAACAAAAGATTCCTAATTTATTCTGAAACGCGTTTTTTGATTGATTGATCTTTATTTGTCCATTTTACCTAAAATTAGGTTTCGGCATCGTCATTTTTAGTGGAGGACTTCAACTTTAGGTCTGTGAAAAAACTAGGGTCTATCCCGGCATTTGCCTTTTGAAGCCCCCTCCAAAATTGATTTCATTTCTACATTTCTTTTCTTAACTTTTCTTTTTTTTCAGGTACATGACGAGTAAATGCCATTCGCTAGGGGACCTCCGATCTAACCTGGGTTCTTTCGGATTCCGGGGCGAAGCTTTGGCAAGTTTGTGCGAAGTAGCGGGAACAGTAATGATAACCAGTCGACCATCAGGCAGTGACAGCACCTATTGCAAAATCATCACCCGTGGGTGCCACCAGAAAGTCGTCGATTCCTCGCGACCGAGACCAGCTCAGGGAACAACCATCCTCATTTCCAACTTCCTCTACAATAGACCTGTTCGGCAAGCCCGCATTAAAGCCACGTTTGATTTGGAGGAGATTAAAACCCAGCTGGAGCACGTAGCCTTAATTCATCCTCAGGTAAGAAACCTTTCGTGTACGTGTCCTCAGAAATCGGCCAGGGTGACGAAAGTGTGGAACACATAAATATTCACGTGAAATTGATGTAATACCAAAATTTTGATACAGTGTTTGTTTCATAACTGAAACAAGCACAGTCAGAACTGTACTGTCGTCTTAGTTGACGAGTTTTCAAACTATCTTTGAATTTCGGAGATAGTGATGATCAATCTTATCAAAATAATCGTCAAATGACGTTCTCCCAGAGAGAAACGGGATATCGAAAATACGTCGACCGATTTCCGACATCGAAAATAGGTCAATGTCGAAACCTCGTCGATTTATGGGGCAAATTCAAGGCGATTCGCCTCAAAAAATCGACGGGATTTCGATATCGACATTGCATCGATCGACGTGTTTTCGATAATCCGTTTCTCACTGGAACAAAGTTCTGGAGACTGAATTTCAACATTTTCTCAAATTTAGGCTGGAGGCCCGTCCTTAATGACCTCATGTTTTAAAAATACTGACAACGGATAAATGTTTTCTTTCAGGTATCTTTTTCTCTGCGAGATGATTCGAATGGCCAGATGATTCTCGAGACGAGGAAAACAAAAAATATAGTGGAGACCTTCAGGTCTCTGTTCGGACCCACCCTCGCCGAGGCTCTGTACCCAGTGAAGGAAACAAGCGGCCCCTTTGAGATATCTGGCTACATTTCAAAGGAAGCTCATACCAACAAGAACTTGCAATTAATCTACATAAATAAGAGACTCGTTCTCAAGAGTAAACTGCATAAGCTGGTGAATTCCATCATGGCTCAAAGCGCCATACTTAAAACGTACAACGTGCCGCAACACCCTATCTCCAAGGAACTCAACTCCGCATTTTTCGTCGCTATATCGCCGCCGAAGCGCTCGAAACACGCCGTGTACATCCTCAACGTCACCTGCCCTTACAGCGAGTACGACATCACCCTGGACCCGAAGAAAACATCTATCGAATTCAGACATTGGGATAATATTCTCAGTTGCTTTGAAAGGTTACTGCGAAACTTTTTGGAGCCGCAAGTTCCACCGGTCTCTCCCACAAACAGGAGTTCCGTGTTGGATGAAATCAACCGGCTGGCAAGAGAGGATGCTCTCGTCAAAGGCGGTGAACTTCGCGGCAATGTCGGTGCCCGTCAAGTTGCCGGGTTGCCCGCGAGGAGAGACGCCGTGGTTTACACACCGCCCTCTGAATATTCTCAAGAATCGACTGCCGTTTCGACCGACGGAGAGGGAAGCTTAACTGTTCGCACGACTTATTCCGAAGATCCGTTTCCGGCTCACCTCAGAGGAAAAGCGCTGCCTTCTACGTCGTCGTGGTCGTCCGAAAATCCCTTATCGAAGAAACGGCCTTCGGGTCGATGCCGGGAATTTGAAACAACCTCTCAGGAAGACAGTAGTTCCGTCTCCACCAAATATTCTCTCGCGATGTTCAAACACCCGTCTGCTCGTGAGAAACTCAAGTGCCATAAACCTCAGACGAAGATACCTGTTGGTGATCCTCTTCACTTTGAACTTAACCTACAGAGGATGCTAGGTGTGTCACGGCCTGCTGCGCCAGCGGCGGGGCCAGAGGCTGACCAAAGAAAAAGGAGTTTTGCTAATCTGCTAAAATTGTCCGATGAGGACAGTTACTCAGTGTGGCCCTCTTCCAACGGCACGACGGGGTACCGCACACCTCCTGACGCTCTCACCAAAGATAACGCTTCAGTCGATACCCTTGCAGACCTGCCTTTCGTGACCGATTTAGAAGCTCGCCCGGCAACATCTGATGAGTTTGAGAACCGATCAGAGCAGACAGCGCTTCGAAATTCAGCCCGTCCACAAGATACTGAAGAAGCTGTAGGAGACGATCTCGGGACAGTCTCGCAAAATTCGCCCGTTGTGTCTCGAGAAACTTGTCTAGAAACACTTGGTGGTTTTGAGACAGCACCGCAAAACACGGTCTTAAGTGTATCTCCCAGTGATACCGGGACGGTCTTAAAAGGGGTTTTAGAAAAACATCCTGCTAATGAAAGGAACAGTCATAGAGAATTATTTCACAGCGTTGTGGAAAATTCTCCTCCTGAGCCCATAGATATATCTGCTCATACTAGTGAGCTGCAGAATCGTCTAAGGTTTCCGATTGCGAGTGATAAGGATAATTCTGAACGAGAGAGGCAAGTTCAAGCTTGTCCTTCTAGTAAAGTTTTTTTGAGTTCAGACGATTTTCTAGTCATTCGGGAAGATATTATCAAAGCTTCAAAAGCAGTTGACAATGAAACGCGTGCTGAAGCAAAATCCGAGTTACGGCCTGAGAAAAGCATAGCTCAAAAAGACAATCTCAGTAATTTTCTTGCATTGTTGCGAACAACCTCTGACAACATCTGTGATCCACGTTTTGCAAGCTCTGACAACGCAGTCATAGACACTCCATCCATCGTTGAGCAAGGAAGCTTGGAAGAAGGCCTTTTCATGGATGCTCAGGAAAACCCATACCACTTACAACACTCGGAGACGATCAGAGAAAGTCCTGTATCAGCTGTACCGTCTTTTACCAGTGCGGACTCTCTTGGTTCCAACATTGACCAAGCTTGTGAAATGACCGATGAAATCGTCGCAGTGTCCGGTTTACCTTCAGAATCGTGCGTCAGAGACAACCCACGTAAACGCAACGTCGAAAACGAAGAGACAGACGAACCGATGAGGAAAATAGCCTATTTAGAAACAAATAATATTGATTTGTGCGAATATGTCGAGACTGTCTCACAGGAGACTTTGCATTCCGAGACTCCAACTAGTGCCCATCCTGATTCTGATTCGGGTTGGATCAAGAGACGCTCTGTGTTCTTGGATTGTAGTATTGCTGGCCTCTTTGCAGTGTCATCCCCCAGAAGAAACGAAGATCGGAGATCGAGTCCGAGTTGCTATAGTGAGTCCAAGGAAGAGGGAGAACCTAGTGATTTTCTGGAAGGAGAGTCAACGGAGGAAACGAAGCTGGTTGGTGGCAACAACGAGCCCAGTGAAGAAGTAAGAACCAGGATGATTTCAGTGATGGAATCGACGGAGGAATCGGACCTCGATTGTTTTAATCATGAATCCAGGGAAGAAGTAGAAACTAGCAGGATGTCACAATCAGAGTCGACGGAGGAAACCAATCGGGCTCCAGGGAATAACAAATCCAGTGAAGAAGTAGAGAACAGCATGAACTTAAAATCGACGGGAGAAACACATCTTGTCTATGGCAATTATCAAGTAAGGGAGGGAGGATCGATGGAGGGAAGAAACGTAGTTGGCCATGATAACGGAACGTTAGCTGCCGGAATTACAAACGACAAAGGAGATGCGAAGGAGAGGAATATAGGAACTGAAGATGACAGCCCCAAAGATGTCCAAAGCCCGTTTGAAATTCCCTTTTCCTCTTCTGGCGACAGATCACTGGCTGCTGCCTACGACTTGGCAATGTCGGAAAGAAATAAACCTGGGATGCCGGAGGCGGAGGCCGTTCTCAGAAACTCTGAGAACCCTCGTCAAGACGATCATCTCACTCAAGAGTGGGAGCAACGCTTGGACGATTTAGGACGAAAATATCTTGTCCATCTCAGGACCGGCGTGATTCGTTTCGAGCAGGACAGTCGGCAAAGCTTTACGATGGAGAAAAGGTAAGAAAGAGAGGATTGGTAGTTCTTAAAAAAACGTACCTGAGATTATATTGGATTGCAGAAATCTCAAAGAATTTGCTTAGTATTACCTGGGATTTCTTGAGATTACAAACGATTTCAATGGTTACATCTGGGGATGAACTTTCACTTTGTAAGTTGACCGATCAAGCCGGGAATACTATTTTGGAAGTGGTTATTAATCCGTCAGGTCCACTTAAAATACATTCAAGCTTTTTTTTTTTAACGTGCGTTGAAGTCTTTCCCGTATAATTACGTTCATGTCATTTTCCTGAGCGTTTAAGTCTCCAATATAAATATAAATGCATGGCGGGATAAATACTATGGTATTAAAAAAAAAGAAGAAAGAAAAATTGAATGATCAGGAAATCACAGTTTTTTTGGAATATGTGTGAATATTTCTTGTTTGTTCTAGAGACAAACTTTTCCCGGACAAGCTGTCTTCAGTGGCGAATGAGAAGCGGACGATGCATCATCTCAACAACACCAAAGAATTCAATTTTTCTTCTCTCTTAGGCGAAACAGGATCAGCAAGTGCCGAAGGGCTCAACAGGAAACCTGGTAATTTTTGTCCAAGTTTATGAGAGCCTTTAAAAAATGTTCTCGGAGCATTCCCTTTTTTTAAAGATAAAATAACAATTGCTTATTCAATCGCATATCCAAAATTAACCTTCAAAATAAATTAAAAATAAAAAAAACGAAATAAATTTTAAAAAAAGCTGTATTCCTGTGCTTTCAGATGCCTAAGGGTTGATTTATAACAAAAAGGTTACCCTTCTCTTATGCATCTTTTGGTTTTCGACTATCTTCTCCAAAAGTCCTGATTTGCTTTTTCGATAATAGCTTCCATTGCATTCTTCAATCAAAATCATTATTCAAATACCAGCAAGTCTCACATGTCAGTGGCTGATTTCCATATGGAAATCAGCCACTATAAAGGCAATTGTTTGCGTTTTAGATGTCAGTTTTCAAAGCATTTTACCCTTTTTTTACGTGTTAAAGATGATGTCTCCAGGAAGCCGTGGTCGTTTGTCGATCAGCTCCGAACAGCTTTCGAACCTAATAAGGAAGTTCCTGCGGCGTCAATTATTCAAAAAGAGCCTCTCCCGGAAATTGAGAAAGGTGAGGCCAGCTATCCCTACACATTTAGTAAGGACATGTTCAGCAATCTAAGGGTAAGTGCCGTACTTTTTCAGACTCATTTGGCGTAGATGTTCTAAGGCGAACGTTCTTGCTGTATGACAGGTTTTGGGACAGCTTGATCGCAAGTTCATAGTGACTGTTGCTAAACTACGCTCTTCGACGGAGATTGCCGAAGTTATTCTAATCTTCGACCAGCATGCTGTTCACGAACGAATACGTGTAGAGCAACTTACAAAAGGTTAGATGTCTCGTTTTTTATATCCAAAGAATGCAGTCAAATCTGAGTTGTGTTCGATGAAGCTCTTTTCCTTTCCTTCTAAAAGAGAGAGCCGAATTTATCTCATTAAAATTAATTCATCAAAAATTCTATAGTCAACTCATTCAAATTCGATGAGTTGCTCTCGGATCTCTACTAACATTCACGCCCCAAAATATCCTTTCTCAAGCCCACCTCCGTCCGGAGAAGTGCTTCATAATTTCGCTCATTTTTTAATTATTTTTTTTCTGATGCGAAAGTACAATTTGGGAACGTAAAGCAAGAGAATCGGCATCTCCAAACTGTGACTTTACAAAATGTCAATACAAAAAATGTTGCTATTTTCCTAAGTATTTGTTTTAAGCATGCCTTAGGCACAAAAGAGCTGATTTATATCAAAACGGAAACGTTGTGGCTATCCTGTTTTGTGACTTTTCAGATTACCGAGAGGTGGGGCCTGGTATCGTGTGGCGATCAACACCTGTTCATCCAGCGCTGCCGCTCTCTTTGAGTGCAAGAGAAGTCAGAGTCATGACGAGCTGCGCAGAGAAGCTGCGAGCGCTTGGGTTGCGATTCTCAAAGACTGATTTGCACAGCGTCAGGATCACAGGAGTACCAACATGTCTTCTTTTGCGAGAAGATCGAGAGGTGCGTTGTGGCGTGCTCGAGAGTAGAGCCCTGAAGAGTAGAGAGGCGCAAATGAAACCCATGGCCGCCATGTTGAGCCCGTAAGGAATATATTGGGCCTATCATGGCGGCTCCCATGGCAGGGGTCACCATTCGCGCGTCTCTACTTTTCATGGCTCTACTCTAGAGGAGAGAGTTTCTACCCCGGGCTCATAAGTTTGTCCCCCTGAGCTGGGATTTATACACGACCATTTTTGTTCTTTTCGGGAAGCGTTGTTGAATGCCGCCTCTCCCTTTCCATGAATGATAATTTTCCAAGTGAGCAAGGCCTCCTCTTAGAGCATTTTAAGTTGATTTAGGCCTTATCTGCATTATTTCAATCCGTTTCAAGAATTAACAGTGTGTACATTTCAAGGTAACACAAGCTTAGTTTTTCCTTTTATAGACTTCCCATGGTACTTCAGCTCTGAAGTCTCATTTAGAGAGACTCATCCGAGAAGAGGTGGAGGCGTTGGTTCAGACGCGCGGGGCGGGAGAGGAACAGCCTTCTATCATCCGGAACGTTATTGCATCGGAAGCATGCAAAGGTGATCTTCTTTAACTGTTCCTCGCTCTTCACCAATCATCAAATGCAATCCTTTTTTTTTTGTGTGTGTAAAACTAGGTCTAGGCGTTTGCAATCGCTGTCATATATGTGTAGACCTTTTAGTTTTTGGAGGATTATCTAACATCCAGACCTAAACAATTTCACGCTAGTGAACGAAAATGGAATGATGAAGAGTAAAACTGATCGAATTCGCAGGTGCAATCAAATTCGGACATCCGTTGGGAATAGAAGAGTGCCAAGCGCTTCTTGATGAATTGTCAAGTTGTGATGTGCCATTCCAGTGCGCGCACGGGCGTCCTGCAACATCGCTGGTGGCTGATCTGGACCGCTTACCGGTGCATGACAAGGTTGGTTACTTACTCCGAATCGAAGCCACCTTGAATACCGTATCATTAATTTTTTTGGTTCGCCCTAGAAAAACGGTCGACCGATTGAGTTTGAAATCGAATTGCTCTATTCAGAGAGATCATGAATATTTGATTTTAGGAGCTAAAACGCACTCTTGCTCGGTTATTTCGAAAACCGTGAGGGTGTGTTAGATCAGCCCGTTTCTGCTTGTAACGACTTATGTTAATGATATCAATTCGTATTCAATAATCTGTATTTTTGTTTTCAGCCCCGGAAGCCAAACTTGCGGAGGCTACGGCCGGTGTCTCATTATCTGTGATGCTTAGGAAGAAAGTCATTGTGACCGATCTGTTAATATTAAACAGATACCTTTTATGGAACGTTTTTTTTTCCTTTCTTTTTTTGTTACAAGGAAAATAAATGAATCATTTTTTAGAACGATTATCTTCTTATCTTCCTCGCTTCACGGAAAATCGGTACACGCGATAATTTTCAAAACCCAGATCGGCATAATTTTGTGTCAGTTCCATTTGCGCGCCCTTTAGAAGTCCGCATTTATGTGGGGAGATCTGGGAGAGACTTTAATGCACGTGAAGAAGGCCCAATATTTATTTCGAGTGGGAGAGCGAATAGACACTTCCATATTTAAGATAAATCTTGTACCCACGATGCATGTGTTAAGTCAAAGGTTTGAGAGTTGGGATTACAGTGCTCTCCCGCTAATCCGGACATGCGTTAGTCCGGATTAGCGGTACTCCGGACTCTGGATTCCGCGTTAACATAGGCAACACTGGTACCACAAGCGGCTTAGGCGATACTCGGGCTTACCCAGAGCCGGTACCGTACTTCCGTTTCTGGTAGAAAAACGACCGAATAGTACTTTTATTTCATTTGATTTGCTTAAAACGTTTGATTTGATTTCTTGTTTGTCGTTCTTTGATCGTTTATTTTTGAACAAATAATATTAAAGTAAAAGGGGGGCCTATTCTTCATATGTTAGACTACTCTCCGACCAAAACACAGAAATTACTCGGCAATCCGGACAAATCCGATAATCCGACAGCCTCTTCTCCCGCTTGTGCCGGATTAGCGGAAGAGCACTGTAGTTCCCTGCGGAAACCAACCGATCTTGAAAAAGACTATAAGGTCTTTAAAGAAGTCAAGAACTTAGATAATCGTTTCAGCGATTGGACGCTGTACGTATTTGGGGGCATCGGTGAAGCCCTGTACAGATAGGGCTTTGGGCATCGGTACATCCACGGTATATATATTTTAAGTGGGACTAGCTCGCATTTAGTTGAAGACTTAAACGCACGGAAACCACCTTACTGCATTTTAGCGGACTTTCCCACCTGTCTATAATGACTGCGTTCATTTTTTTATTATTTTTTTTCTTTACGGCGGATCTGTCCCCGTCCACCGC
>Ga0058701_10003730_pt1 | contig 12161 bp, 7 predicted proteins | sample AgamicOrMae_FD_97039 | JGI IMG/M metagenome (GOLD analysis project Ga0058701, IMG submission 97039) | Agave microbial communities from Guanajuato, Mexico - Or.Ma.e | ecosystem: Host-associated > Plants > Phyllosphere > Phylloplane/Leaf | place: Guanajuato, Mexico | collected 2012-06-04 | reverse complement strand
TATATATATATATATATATATATATTTACGGAGCAATTAAACCGATAACAGGTCATCAAAACAGCACATTTCACTTTCATGTATTTACATTATTTCCCCCAAATGCTTAACTTGATCGCAACATTCTTTGAGGCCCGTCAACTTCCCTGATTTGAATCTAACTCCTTGTTAATAAGGAAAAGGAAATTTACTTAAATATTTATACCAAAAATTTTTCTACATTTAAATACGATAGCTCAGAGTGTTCTTGATTTCATTCGTCAATATTATGAGCCAACCCAAGGAAAATGTCCAATAGCTAATTATCTCTGTGAAAAGCGGGGTCGACAAAAATATCAAAGCTTGACAATAAATATGATTAATGGAAGCCGTATTGAATCGATGACCGCGTTCCCTTGGTGGGATTAATTTCTTTCATCTTATGGGTGATTAATAGAACTTCCCTCAAAGCCAAATCCATGCACAGCGCTCCCTCGACGATGCACCGCCCATTGCGCGAGTTTCATATGCGATTTCTTGTCTTTGATAGAAATTGCTCCTCAAGTGGAAATCTCCCGTTTTCTACTACTCCAATCTTGCTTTCAGTTGCTACACTATTTTAACTTTTAGTTTATATTTATAAAAAAAGTTAAGAGCGACTAAATTAACTACATCAAACAAAATTTCAAGTCAAAATATTATACTGAAAAGAATGGCACGAACCAGTTTACTTTTTGATCACGGATGAACGTTATTCTGTGACAGTGACTTAGATGGGGCCGCAGATCACTGTACGCACGCCCTAAGGGCAGACTTAATGGCTTCGTCGGAGGTGTTTAACAGCAGAGCGAAAGTGTTACCAACAATGCCGCTCCCTTAAAGGAGTTCACCTTGACAAAATCACATCCACTTTCCAGTCAATTCCACTTGGCCTGCCTTGGGCGTGTTTACATCCTTAGACTAAATATCATTTATAGCAGAACCGCTCTTCGGGGAAGCTGGTAAACAGGTGCTGTCAACTGGAGACTCCCAGACAAGGGCACGCCCTTCAGAGATGCCAGGCGGAGTATGCGGGTACCGCTATGGGAAATTTCAAAGGAACAAAGTCCTCGAAAGAAGGCTCCGCATGGATCTCTACGCCCATTACCGCCGGTTTCATTTGTATTATCATGAAATCTTTGATATCTGCGTTACATCGTGTCTCGCATGCATCTATCATTACCGATGACAAGGCTCGCAATATTTTTGGAGCAAAACTCACGTAGAAACACAACATTGTGCCGGTTACCTGAACGAATATTGAGATAAAGAAATTCATGAAATCTAGGTGGTAGTTTTATGAGGTGACCACGAGAAAGGGCACCGTGACCAGGATGTTTTGCTTAACATATTTCAGAGAAAGCACGAGTTAACATGTTTTAATAAAGTACCAGCTTTAATGCAATGAGTTTTACGAGTAACTCTCCTTGAATCAAAAATTTTGATTTGACCAGCACTTATCTTTGTTTGGTTTCTAGATTACTTGAAACCTAAATATATATTCACACGATATTAGGAGCTTGAAAACACTATGCAATCTCATGCATAAAAACTAAATTACAAAGGACATATAGTGACAGTAATTTCGCATCAAAAGTATATTTAGTTATTTTTCCATTTAAAAAATCCTTACAGAATTTTTAAATGTTTTCCCCCTTTTTGATCTTCCCCACTTCATACCCATTGTGTATGCGGGTTTGTGATTTTTACAAAAAGGCTACCTATATTCATAGAAGCTTTGAAACATTACTACACTTGCAATAGAAAATCACTTATTCTCACTTCTGGAGAAATTCCGCATACAAAACGCGTTACATTAACGCAAATACTGACCTAAGCTCCGAAAGAGTAAAGATTAAGAAGATTTGTCGGAGTGCAGCGGAAGAATTTTGCAACGTAGGTTGAATTACAAAAGGCAGAGAAGTTTCCCGGTCTCGCTCCTAAAGCGTAGTTATCCTACCTAGTCTTAGCAGGTCCAATTTCACATTATAAGATGTTTCAGGACTTAACTGGGACAGAAGAGGCCCGGAGGAAGCAGGGACTCGAGTACCACTCTGTGTTTGGGTTTGCCAACTATAGTAACGGGCTGCCCAAAGCAATCTGAAATAATCCACTAATAAAACAATGAAACAGTCCTTCAGTTGTAATTGTTGAGTTTTAGACATGAAATGGTAAAACTTCGTAATCAAATATCAGTGCGTATTCGCCCTACCAAGCAACAATGTTGCACCCGCAACAGCTATAAAATTCGTGGCGAAATTATTACAAGTCTTATTGAATGTTTCAGTGCGCCGTTGGCTTCAAGTACCCAGACTAATCAAACAATGCGGTTATTAATTGCTGACGTCTTTTAACTTTCTGGAGAGCACCTATCCTCCTAGCCTAACTCAATACTGTATCATGGAGAAGTAGAAATCGACACCACTCTGGTACTGTTACGAGTCGTAGAGGTCACAGAAAACACAATTTACTCAAAACTGTGAGAAATCAGAAATCTGAGGAATACTGAATGGTTAATAATATATCGGGAAGAATAGACCGATTGCAGGGATAGGTAAACTTGAATGAAAAAGTAAATTACCGCCCGTTGGAAGCAACGCCTCTTTGACAAATAAGCGCATCTGAAATGTGATTAATATTTGACTTCGATGTACGATCAGAGCCGGTGCGCAATTATCCATTATTCGCTTCTGTGAACATTTCTTTGACAACGTCCATCACAAAACAGAGGCTTCGCGCATAGCGGCTTAAAACTTCAGCTCACCGAAAGGCCGCACCGCTGAAAATCTACGTTTATCCTACATATAGGAACTGTTATTTTCCTTTCTATGTTGAGAGGCAATGATTTGAAAGGTAATAGTGATTTTATAACGCTATTTGGACGAGTGCGGTCCAAGATTTATGGAATAAATCGCTAATTCATTAATTGAATTTCGACAGTATATCATATACGATGGCCACAAGCGAGACCACAAGCATTATGCATCGAGTTGGGAGACCCGTTTTCAATAACCATCTAGTTTTTTTTTGTTGTTGTTTTTTTCATTGCTGTTAAGTGTAACCGTTAGGTTCCTGCGCCTTGCAAAACAGCCTACTTTTCTGCCGCTACAAAAATTCTTGTTATTCGGCCACTTTGCGTTCGGAGAGGGAGGAAACTGAAGACTACACAACCGTCTACAGCTCTCACCCATAAAAACGCAGATTGATCGAACATTTTTTTTAATAGACAGAAAAGAAAGTCGTTTTGCGACAGGCTACTTGACGATTTCGGAAAACAGTAATGACGGCAACAGAGAGAAAACTAGGTGGTCACGGTAAACAAGACTCGCAACTCGACTGTTAACGCTTGTGGACATGGAATAGATCTTCAATCATAGTTTGATTTCTGATCGAATGCACTACGGCTCTGTTTCACGTCTAAAAAGAAAACATTAGAATGACAGTTTTTAGAGGTGTACCGAATAGATCTAAAAAGAACAAGATTGCTAGCAAAGGCGCAGGTAGCAAGACGACGACGACGACGAATTTTTCTGAAACACATCGGTCGGCCTGCTGTTAACTAAATTCCAGGGCAGGTCACATCTGCCGCTCAGAGAAGACTTGCACATACATCTCCCGCGATGTTGCCGATAAAAGAGCACTGAAAAGTAAGATACAAATATAATCTGAAGCAAATAAAAAACCCTCGCAGGCGCCCATTCTCCAGGGACAGAAATGTGGCAATTTAGTTATAAAGACAGCGATAAATAAAAAGGGCTTTCAACGAAGAGATCTGCGAAGAAACTCGTCTAACGGTCCCGTTCGGCAGCCATTACCGAAAGTTTTACGTTCAAATAGAAATCACTGCAAACAAAGCCAAGTTTTTCGAGTTGGAGTTTGGGTTGAGGTATTTTTTCGATTTGATACGCTGCATTTGGTTTTCAATGTTCGGCTATGGGAGCAATAGATCCACTTAGCGATTCTGACTTGCAGACTGAAAAGGAAAAAGACAAAAAAAATGACAGCTCGCTCCGTAGAAAGGTTGCTACAGGAGAACCGCAACCGACGTTATTACTCGCTCGAACACTTCCTACGATACATTGGATGGCAAAGGGCTAACAAAGTGGTTGCACGCGAGCGATCACATGTTCTCGAGTGCCTGCGGCAGTCTCGTCTGCAAAACTGATCGATTATTTTGACAGTAATGTTATTCTGTGAATGATGCAGACTGAAGCTGCCCTGAAGATTTGCCTGACGCTAAAAAAGTACACTGAGGCGTCGTTTTCTCTCAAAATTGAAAAATGGTAAACACCTCTTGCACATCACATGTCGAAACGATTCTTCTTTACAATCACGACCACGGTAAACCAAGTTTGTTTCTGACTACTAAAGAGTTGTCATCAATTCGCTCCTCTGATACGCTTTCAAGAAACGCGGCTGTGACTGCCATTTTCGCGTTTTCACCCATTTATCCAACGTAAAAAAATAAAGAATAAAAAAATAAAAAAAGTTTAGGAAAACAGGAACATTGTCACTTTTGGAAACATTTTTTTCTGATGGAAACTTTGTGTATAAGCAATCGGATCATGTTTATATCATTCAACAAAAGACCACAGATTGACTGGTCACTGGAATATCTTTCATAGCAACATCCCCGGGCCCAAAATGGGAATTCGCAGTCCGTTTTTAGGGTGTTCCCGAAACACAGGCCCACTTGAGCCATCCTGCGGTGTAATACTCCATGAGAGTTTCACCTGGCACTCCCTTTTACCGGCGGCATCCTATCCATTTCCCGGCGGGCCCCCCGTTGCACTCCCCAGCCCCGGAGCTTCCCCTAAGGTCCTTCCCTCTGTGTATCTTTCAACAGGGCTCCTTTGCATTAGATGGGCCTGCCTGCCTTCCCGTCCCGGGACTATTTCCCGGACGCATTGTCAAAAGCACAATGTCCAGCAGACATGACGGTTTAAGATGTCCTCCATCTTAATGGACCATCTATTTCAGCGCGTACCCCATACAATGCCGCACACTTATTACAACTGTTGTTGCACTGACGTGCGTTTCTCCTCCCGCACAAATGAAATACTTTCGACAATATCCTCATATCGTGATTTGTGTCCGCATGACGGAAACATCCCTCATCACGGGCGTGCCCAAGAGATCTATAGGCCCGTCTACAGGAACATGCAGCATTAAGCCAATGCTATAATCAATTAACTTGGCGATGAATAGCGAATTGAATCACACAGCGAGAAACTGTCTCTGTAAACGTCACAGTGACACAGCCACAAGATGCACGCGAAATGGATTGGCTTCCCTAAAAGGCGTAGCAACGTTTATTCGATCAGCACCTTCACCTCAGACACGCGATATGAACATCATCACTTCGAAACCAAACATGGTAAGCTCCAGTGAAAATGCCTGAGGCGCTTTAACCGCGGATCTAGGATTGAATCAAAGGGTCACTGAGCAGTCTTGCATATCAAAACTCAAATTATTCCCCTAGGCAGCAACCTTCCGGTATCAGGGGGATAAAGATGGGCGACCTTTCGCGGCGTTGCAAAAGCACTGCAGATTCTACGGAGGAAGAAGATGACAAACCCAGTCAGTTTCATCCTCCACTTAATTTGCATTTTGATAAGGCCTCGTGAATAAAGACATTATCTCAGGTGTCAGAACATTCACGGAATCAAAGCTGGTCGTTGGCGCCTGCTCGGCAAACTTACTGATGATCAACAGTAACGCACTTGTGAGCGGCTCGCCACTAGGACATGGTCCACTGCTCTTGTGGGTGCATGCGGGTCCAAGCATTATCTTCTCATTATGCTATTGCCTTGAGTAATCACGTTTCAAGCCCGTTATTACACTTTCTGGGAAACGGACAAACTTTATGGCTACGCTCGAATTGGCTGGACTTCTTGAGCTTCCGAAATGAACTAAGTAGGCCTTCCCGCAGGCGAGGGGGAGTAGTTGCGCCAATAGGTTCATGTTTGTTGAGCGGCCCAATCGGTCGATGCGTGCACGTGCCTCAACCCAGTGTGGGTTACACTCTTGGCGGCGCGAGCACCCCGACCACAATCCTCGTTCAACAGTGCAAAAAAGCGTATTCAAATGCAGCCGTAAAAAGGGTAATATCTCCGAAGGAACACGTGTAACGATTCAATATCCCACCATGGGACGTTTAAGGGTGCATCAAAAGAAACTGCAAAAAGACCAAGTTAACCTTTAATATTGCCGTGAGCGTTGTTCCCTCGCTGGAATAGGATTCGCCCACGAAATCCGCGTTGCTCCGCGAATATCGTAAGGGTACCGGTATTAAGTCAGAATCAGAATTTCCGGCCTAATGGGTTCCCGTTGTCGGTCGCACCGAATAGGCTACAAGAACTCGTATGAGAGTATCACTGAACGAACGGAAGAAGTTGCCAAACTGGACAACGAACAGTGGATCCTTTCTGATGATGCGCACGTTCTTCAGACGGAACTAATCACTTTCCGATCTTTCCAGGAGCAGAACATACACTCTATAGAGTACTTTTCTCAATTCCGGTGATCATAGGAAGGTCATCATCACGGAAAAACAATATGCGTGACGTAATTTTTGCACATTTGTAACTCGAAAACGGTCAAAGATAACCTAGCACATTGACCTATTTTTGGAACCGCCAGCTGCTCGCGGTTCCAAAAATAGATCGATGTGCTAGGTTACCTCTAACCGTTTTCGAGGAACAATCGAGTAAAAATTACATCACGCATATTGTTCCTGTCGTTATCATTTACTGTCTACCCAGAAGCAGCTAAAACATCGGGGGATGAAAATCCATCACCGGTCCGAATAATCGTAAATCGGGGGACGATCATTCATTTCTCGTATACCTCGTTACCGTTAACTTTTACAATCAATGCCCACATGGGTGAAGCCATAATCGATGCTCGTGCCCCGTTAACAGTGTTGGCAGAATATTCAAACGTCTGACAAACGAGCGGTTCAATAGAAACATAACTACGTGTCTTGTTTTAACTAGCCTAATTTCACGTCGCGTAGCGAGACACATGCATTCACGAGATTACCGCTGAGAGAACGTGATCGGCCCCCTCCCCCAACTTTGCTCGGCGTCATCGCCGCCACCAATAATATCAAAGGGCCATAACTCGTTGTCAGGGCAACCGGCGCGAGTGAGCTACTCTTTCATTTCCAGACACAGCTCAGCCATGGACAATACCGTATTGACATGCTCGACCTGCAAAAGCAGTACGTAATGCTACACCATTTTCTCCTTTGATCAAGTCACTACATCGAAACGTCGACCATGGAAGTGCTGTCTACGATGAAATGCAACGTTTTCAGGCCGAGGATGAACATCTCTAACGCCTTCCATGATGACCTCTCTAAAGGACGGGATGAAGACTCTAGTCTTCAGTGAAATCAAAGACATCATTCGTTTAGGACCTTTCCTCGATCCTATCAAAAACTACACGATGCACTACATCTATCTACATGACATATGGTTACCCTCAATTTTTTTTTAGAAATCGATTAGAAGGTGTAGGAATGTTGAATGCCGATAATCAGAAGACGGTGTTCATAGAAGACTTCGAGGGTCTTCCTTCTATGCGGATGCTCATTCCTCAAATCGTTCTTCACTGTGACATCTTGTCGCCAAACCCATCTTATCTTCACAAGTCGAACCCCGACCTTCCTGATACGAGGATTATTGGGTCTGGCTTGTCTCCTACGACGCGTGAAGTTCACGTAAGCAAATACCCCCACGACATGACAAGTGCTCGTCAACAGTTAGAAGTCTCTGAGGTCTCTAAGTGTCAGGCATTTGAGAGATATTGCTTTCCAAGTCTGCTATGCTTTTGTAGTTTAAAACGAGATCCATTTTGTTCCTTTTTTTTGTAGGTGTTTCTTCTTCGTCCCTTTCTGGGGATGTAAACAGCGGCTACACGTGGAGTTGCATTCCGCACTCCCCCTTTGTCATTATATTCCGCTGGTCGTGACGGCTTCGAAGCGACTTCATCACCTCAAAGTACATCTGGAATCAGCCACGAGTACAACGCGTACGTACAGGACACACAGACTGCACGTTTTTACTAGAGCCCTAAAGAGTAAAGAGGCGTAAATGAAACCCACGGTCGCCATGTTGAGCCCCGTTTTCCCGTAAGGAATACATTGGGCCGATCATGGCGGCTCCCATCGCAGGGGTTACTATACGCTCTTCTCTACTCTTCAGTAGTTTTTACTGGCCTCGTACACTTTACCGGCAGAAGATAGCAATCAAAATACCGCACTGGAACACAAGTCAACAATAAGATAGCTTCCCTTTTTCTTTTCCATGTGTGCGTTTTTATCTTTTTCCTGTTGGGAGAAGCATTTTAACTAAGAGGTTGACAAAGATTTAAAATGAGTGGCTTTTGATGCGTTATCAAAGGAACAAAATTGTCACATAGTAAAAACGGACTTAAGTCATGCCTTCAATGACTTGCTAGCTTTTAGGAAACCCTTGAACAACAATTTACTCCAGAATGAGGATGTTTAGAAAACTTATAAACTCTCCTTTATTAGCATGCTAACTCGAGTGTCTTTCAACAGTTGTTCTACTTTTCGAAGAGATTGAAAACATAAAGGAATGTTCCAAAGACGCTTGTGGGCAAAAATGAGGTAACAGCCGCACCTTACACTAAATCAATATACTGTATGAGGTGTACTGCTGAACAACTGTGACACTTTTAAGTAGGAACTTCACAGTCTCCCGAAATTTCCTGTTTAATTTTTGAATGCACCTTTAAATAAGCCTTGAATTTAGTCTTCTAGCAAAAAAAAAAGAGAGAGAGAGATTAAAAATTTATAAATTCTTATTACCGTAAAAAGTTCGCGAGAAAATCAAGAATATATGTACGTTAAACGTTTCCCAAAGTGCACGATCACAATCATGAAACACGAATGGCGTTGAGTTTCTTGCGGTCAAAGCATTGATGTTCCGGACGCATTATCGAGGTGGACGTCGCCATAACGAGGTTCGCAAACGACTCGGAGAAAGCTCTAGCACGATTCCAGCGTACTCACAAAGATCCCTGTCCATTCCAAAGCTCACTAAACGGTCTCCAGCTGCTAAATGGACGAGTACGTTAGCGATAGAGAGCGCGCGATGACCGCACAAATCCTTCCCCCTCTTGAAAATGCCCACATTACCTGTAACAAAAAGGAAAACGTCCATAAGACTAATATCCTCAATAGTTCCGCAAAACATTCTTTCCGATCAGGTATCGGTTCTACGGCAAAACATTCCGCCACGATGAGATTTTCAGTCTAAGTTACTTTAAGTTAGCACAATTATCCTCTACATGGCAATGGTGCGCCAGACTCATGTACAGAGGGTCGCAAAAGTCATGACCCCTGCTTCCGCGCATTTCTCATGGAAGCAAAAGTCATCACTTTTGTGGCCCATTTGTACAGAACAGTGATTGACCCTGATGAGCTAAAGGCTTTGTTACAATGTGACAGAGAGTTGAAGAACATTCATAAAAGCAAATGTTTTAAATCACGGTCGAGATTTCGGTGAAGCGTGAAAAAAGGAAAGGTTAAATTTGTACTTTCCATAAGCCACATTTTCGCGGAAGTTACTAACTGAATTTTCAGTCCGGAAACTTCCCCTATCTGGCTGCTTGTCAGACATCGCTCCCTTAACGACATATCAAAGAAAAGTGAATATGGGAAAAAGTTGCTACTCAGTATTTCGGCAATCCCTTAGAGCAAATCAATCAAGTGTCACCTCACTTCTCATTTTGACAATCCCTCAGTGCAGTTCAATCAGGTGTCAATCCATCTCTACGTAAAGTTCTAGAGAACCATTTGTTCCCGACAAATGTATATTTGCTGCAAAATGTTACATTGCTGAGGTAAAGTAAATTTGTTCGGGCGAAACAAACGCGAATGTCTCATCAGAGCACACGTCTGTTGCAAGCAAAAATATCCTTTGAAGCATAGTTGAGAATCTGAACAGGAAAAGTGTATGGTAAGAGTGCATTCCACTGATTTCAAGTAATGTGGCGTCTATCAAAGGCACAGATTGAGAATATATCGTAGGATGTTCAGCCAGGTCATCTTTTACAACCGACGCGACCAAGTGGGCAGGAGAAAGTTTGCCTTTGCCCAGTGAAGCGTTGAGGCCTCGTGGTCAAAAGAGGCAACTCTTGGAATCGTATCTAGGCATTAATTACAACTCTCCATTATCGGCGGTGCGGTGTGCGCTGGTCACTGACTAAACAACGGAAATCGAAGCTGTGCCATCAGACCACGGCAAACATGGCGTCATGTTTTGTATGCGCGTTCAATACTGATCAGTAAAACCCGATTGATATCGAATCCATTTTAAAGTTCCGAGTAAAACTCGCACTTGAAACTAACAATTCAGCTAATTTACTCGTCGAAGTAATTGGATAAGTACCGCAACGGATTCTACGAGGTTGGCCTTGTGCATCCTTTGAAAAGCTCACAATCTTTGCAGTATCAAAACACGAATATTTAACACTACAAAGCCATCCTGCACGGACAAACGAAGAATGGAAAATTGTCATGTTGAATAGCAAGTGTTCAGGTTGACGGTCGAAAAGCCACACATTTAAAAACGGCAAAAATTCTTACGTTAAGGTTTTGATTTGCTCCTGGGAGAGGAGCATATCTTTACTCTGTTGATTATATATGTCTTAATGATAATACTCGTTCGTCTAACCGTGTCACCTTTCTAGATGAAGCGCCTTCCTTTGGTTTCACGACAAAATTCCCGCCGGGGTCGTCCATAAATTACGTTAGTGACGCAGGTGGAAAAGTTGCGCATGCTGACCACTGGGCTGACGGATAGCCCAACTACTCGAACTTTTGTTTTCTAGTCAGATTTACGACAGATTAGCACAGTATGCAGGCAAGAGAGGGAGTACATTTCACTACTAACAAATATGCGAAAGTTACGAGGAAATTTCACAGTTCTGCTGCAAAAGTATTGCCGATTTTAACTCTTCTTTTAATCAAACTGTCGAATGTTTTATCCCTGTTTTGAATGATAACAAAGGAACTACGACACATTATACAATAAATATTACATGAAAAATTTTAAGACGCTGATTTAATCGACGTTGTAACAGAAATTGACGATTGAAATATCACGGACAAAGATAAATGCGTTGAAGGTTAACCAGATTATTTTTATCTTTATGATCGCATTGCTCAATTTCCTCCCAGACCATTACTTGGAGCGGCTTTACCTCGTTCAAATCAAGAATTGTATCAAAACTATAAAGAAGGATTTAAAATTTACGTGAAGACAAGAATGAAGTCAATTGTACTAAGTGGGTCAATTGTTGGAGCCAGGAAAGGAATCGTTCCTCAACTTTCTTTCTTATGAGCGCTTGATTATTCTGCGTTCCTCCTTTTTTTCAGTTTTCTTCAAACTTGAAATTACTGGCTCCTTCTGGTGGCCGACTCCCGCACTCCTTTTTATTCCATTTAGTTTCGTAACATCTTCATATTAAAATTTTCGCCAATTTCCAAGGTTGGAAAGTTGTTCCAGCTACTTCCTCCATGCACTTTTGTCGGTCACCATGATTCATCTCAGCGTTTATTTCTTCTACTGGTTTTCAAGTGCCACCACTTACATTAGCCCCTTTAGTTTGCAAGAAATACCTCATAATGAAATGTTCCCTGCTTTTTTTGCCTTACAAAGTGAATCTTGGTTTCCCAGAACACGCATCGAGGTATTTATTCACGAACGAGGTGATGTTATTACTATAATCGCCCGAAAAAAAGGGAGAAAAGTTATTTTTCCTTTCTATTCTATCCCCTTAGAGGATGGGGAGAACAACAATTTATATACCCAGGTGACTTAATATAAACAATAACGAAAAAAGCACAATCAGGCACAAGAGGCATCTAACTGGAAATACTTAAATCATGCTGAATTCGAACCGTAGGTAGAAAGGTAATTCATATCCAGTGCGTGGTATTTTTCTAGATATATTTAAACACACCAAATAATTCGCAAAACGGGAATATCTGAAGAAAGAGTCAATGGAAAAGTAGTTCAAACGCGAGAAAAGTGAACTGTTCTAGTAAGGCCATCTCTCGTCTCAATTCAAAACACTGAAGAGTGCAGAGTCCCCCACTATAAAAC
>Ga0058701_10003729_pt1 | contig 12161 bp, 11 predicted proteins | sample AgamicOrMae_FD_97039 | JGI IMG/M metagenome (GOLD analysis project Ga0058701, IMG submission 97039) | Agave microbial communities from Guanajuato, Mexico - Or.Ma.e | ecosystem: Host-associated > Plants > Phyllosphere > Phylloplane/Leaf | place: Guanajuato, Mexico | collected 2012-06-04 | reverse complement strand
TGGATACAGCTAAGAGAAGCGGTAAGAAATTGATAGAACGTCACAACCATTGGAGTTTATCTTGTCTGTTACAATTTGGTGATTTATTTTTATTTTTTCTCAGGAGGACCTGGTAGGCCAGTTATGCCACAACTCGGTGGGATGTCATTCTTCAGGAATAAACTTTGGGTCGCTCTCAAAAACTTGTTTGAAAACTCCGTATACAGGCAGTGCAGACAGGTATGACCAACTGCTTTCACAGATAAAAGAAATTAAAAATAAATAACCATCAGTTTTGAAAAATACCCGGTGCAGGTCGTCTGAAAACTGGCGATGTGCCTTTATTTTCACTAGAAGGAATTTTGCGAACCATTTATTCGTTTTCTGGCCGATTTGCATTTTGTAGGGTGGAAAATGAAGAGCGAACTTTTACAAACATTTTCCAACCTCAAAAACGCGAATCGGTCAACAATTAAACAAATGGGAAGCAAACGTCGCGCTTGACGAAAATTGAAGCGCATTACCATCTTCCTTTTCACCTTACCATTTTTTTTCTTTTTTTTTTTATCGGTCGCTCTTTTAGTGTTAATGCAGTGCTTCTTTCGATTTCAGGTGGAAGTGTTGCAGTCAGTAGTTGAAGCTCAGTTGGACGCCACCGTTAGCCCGCAGCACGTAGCACCTGAAAGTGTTCGCCAAATGACGCTCAAATTTTGGAACCAGTTGTCCAAGCTTCTCGCGCAAGAGCTAACAAATGCAGCCGACAGTAAGTTGATTCCCACGTCAATTTTCAGCCCCTTGAAAGAAAAACATTAGAGTTAAAAGTTAGATGCCCAATTCTGGATATCTGTGAGTCTACCAACTCAGCATTACTGTAGTGTTTTGCCCACTCGCAACGCCGAGATATCGCGCGAGCGCCTTGCTTATCAAACAATCGCTGATTGAGACTAGTTACTTGTCGAACGATGACAGCCAGTTGTCAATGAATTCCAATTCTGAATGCTCTCAAAGTACCTACTGTTCAAACTTTTTTGCAACAGTTTTCACCGCAAACTTTTTTTTACAGATTCCCGTCACATGAAGCAAGCCTTTGAAGGCGAATTCCCGGAACTGCTTCGCCTGTTTCGCGAATTGTGCAAGCAGCTGACAGCCGTTCACAAGCAGAACACACTGGAAGTTTGCTTAGAAGCACCAGAAGGGCATGAAAACCTTTATAAATTAGAGTAAGTGTTGAGCGATCTTTTTATCGCTAATCCTGGTATTAACGTGATTCTTGTGTTTCAGTCGCCATCTGATTTCTCAGTTTGAGAACGCGTACCTGTCTCGATCACTTTCACGTCTCATGGATCCCGTGGATCAGATGTTCTCAGGAAACACTGCGCCTACCCATGAAAAAGTCGACGATTTCGTTCGAACGATTTCGAGGTTAGTACCACTACGCTCTGTGAATAAAATTGGGCTTAAAATAATCTCATCCCAAGTTGGAAACCACATTTATTTAACAAGCAGGGAAAGTCAAACATTCATAGATGACAAATGTTCTTCTCTATGGATCGATCGTTCTAAGTTGGGCAGTATTTGATTTGGCCTCATTGAAAGTCTTGTTTTTGCTTCTCAAGTTGAAATATATGTCAAAGTCCTGATTCACGAGTGCCCGTAATTTACGAAAAGCCTGCCATCGGCTTAAAAGCAGCGAACCTTGGGTCATTGTTGTTTCTTTTGATTTACAGTGAGTTGAGCGTGTCCATCGTTGACGAGACTTTGAGCAGCACCGTCGCGAAGAATATCAAGAAAGCTGTGAAGCTGTTTTGTATGAAATGCGAGCAGCTTGTATCCACCGGAGGAGAAGCCACCCAAGTCATCGGTAATACTGTACTTCAATCTCAACTACATAGTTACTCTCAACTAAATATTCGCGCGCGCGACTTAACCGAACATGTTTCCGCTCCGCAGACGTGCCGAGCTCGGGGCAAGTGCTGAACGCGTCCATCGCCAACGTGGTCTTCTACCTCCGCTGCCAAGTCGAGAGGGTCCTGACGACGTTCGGTGCCGCGGCGGCGCTCCCCGCCGCCAACATCGCCGAGTCGCTCGCCGAAGTGGACCGGATGACCAGCACGCAAATCTTGGGGCCCCTCATGACGGCCATCGGCGATACCATCGAGTCCATCCTCCTGACGATGCACGAGGAAAACTTTGGAGTGTAAATACCTATTCTTCTAGCTTCTTTTCGGGGGTCGGAAGGACAGAGTTTGAAATGTCTTTGATTCGATTGGAGCCTACTTTTACACTATGAAGTTTTTTCTTTCGCTTGTGTTCCACCGTGGTTTAATCGTTCATTGCATATTGAGGATCAAAGACGCTCAACCGCTTAGCTTACGTAAACGGTTGTTGCTCGCTTCGTTACGTCAAGCTGTCGTCAAGCCTGATGCCGCTTTATTCTCGGCGGCAGTAACTGCTTTTGCGGCACCAGACTTGCCTGGCTCAGCTCGGCTTTTCGACGGAAGGTGGATCTCAGGAGATGCGGAATTCCACCTTTCTAATGGACAGTGCATTTTTTTGAATCTCGGGTATCCTCCTCTCAGTGGCCTAGTGTATTTTTGGGAATTTAACTAATTTTCCTCTGTTCTTTGTAAATCTCAGGGAGGAGTGCAAATCCCAGCCATCTGCCAGTCCATATATGAAAGAACTTCAGCGTTTCATTAGCCGTGCTGCGAGCATGTACCTTGCGCCTTTCGATAATCAGGCACTAGTGAACAAATGGTAAGTTTAAGTTGTAATCTTGTACTTGTTCAACTTCTGTTCTATGTGTAAATATCCAGTTAACGGTTGGAGTCATCGAAAGGAGTCCAGTGGAAATGGAATTTCATTCCCTACAACTTTGGTTCTTCCAACATTTTTGATGTTTCGATCATTTTCCAATTCCTCCCTCTAAATCTCTAATTTTTTTTCTTCTGGTGAACTGGGCATTGCAATCAAACGTCATCAGATTATTTTACTATATAAACGTTATCATCAATTAGATCAAAGTCAAATCATATCAAAGACAATATACTTTCTACTTTGCCCTTCATCGCTATTTCGTTTACTCGAATCTTTTTCGAGGTAATAGAAGAAATCTGCTTTGAACTATATTCAAACCTAGTGGCTTTCTGGAAATAGAAATTATCGCTGTCGGCCCGATCTATGTAGTGATTTTAGTCTAAAAAAAAGCTTTTTCTAGTTTCTTCATTGGTGGTATCTTTCGGAGTTGAGTTTCCTCTTTGTGAAGCACTTTGGGTTGACGGTACGGTGTGTTTGTTTCAGCGCTGCCCCTGTCGGTACAGGCTGCATCGAGCTTTTCCTCCGGCTGGCCTGTTTAATTCGACCCCTCGGGGCAGGCGGAAGGGTCAAACTCGCTGCCGACTTCCAGCAAGTGAGTTGACCTTCATTTCAAGTAAACCGTCCAGTGAAAAAGAAATAAAGAAAACATATCTTGAATCAGCGCCCAAGGTTGTTGCGTAGGCCTATCTGTTCTGGAAAAATCTGGGAATATATTTTGCATAGAAAAGTCCGGTAAAAATCGGGTACTTTCCATTTGACGCCTGGAAAATGTACTCGTAGGCTTTATGGAATCTAGGTTACGTCACAGCACAAACCGAAGATCTATGAACTTGAGCTAGGTATACTATGAACTTTGGTTGACTTAAGGAAGGTATTACGGAAACTGAATTTGAAGACATTTTCGCAAAGTCATTGGTTGAGGAAAGTTTACAAACCGCGATATTCTGTGTTAAGGAATAAAGTTTCTTTAACTGGAAATACCTTGTTAAAAAATCAGGGAATTTCAGTCGGGCCATTGCGTCACAACCATGCGTACCTAAAATCAGTTTCGACTCGAAGATGAATGGAAGTGTCTGTGGAACAATCCGCGAAGTGGAGCGTTTTTGGTTTCAGATCGAAGTCGCTGTGGAGCCGCTGTGTGGAGCGGAGAACGCCGCCGACGTTGGCCGTGTCGGGCGACCGCTCAGGACCCTGCGCTCTCTCCGAACGATGCTTCACGCCTCTCCAGCAGAAATAGCTCAGAGCCCAACTCTGGGAACCGTCGTGCCCTACAGTCTGGTGCTGTGCGCGCTTTTTGCGCACGGCCCTCCGGAATTATTGTCTCCACATGTGGTAAGTTGCTGCATCTTTGTCCGACGAAAACCTTCTTAAATTGCGTTAGCTTGAACTTTTTGTGCCTTGGGCGTACTTTTGGGATATCTGTAACAACACGAGAAAGCCTCATCGTTTTGGGAGGAACGAAAACTAAAAACAGGAGATTTTTCACACCTGCGAAAAACCTCAACGAATATAAAGGATTTCAGAAAGTGTTGCCTCACCTCTCACAATGGATTGTGGATAGTGATTATTACCGACTATTCTTTGACGAAACCGAAAATAAGTCAAAACGTTGCAAAGAAGACTTACAAGATGCTGCAAAGTGGTTCCGTTGGAAGGTGCTCGAATTTTAAGGATTTATTTTTCATGAAGAAATAGTTTTGCCGTTTTCGAGCGTTTTTGTCAATGGACCTTACATTGTTCAAAAATTAACGTTTAAAAATTATCTTGAAACATTTATTATGATATTCTCACGTATATCGTATGCTTGGCCGTCTAGCGTAGTCAGTAGTGCAGCAGGCTATATTACTAGGGGTCGTCTCACGAATAGAAAACACTTACCAAGTTCTGCCAAAGTCTTCAATCGGGAAATGGAGCGACAGTCAACGGTTCAAACTATTTTTATCGTCTTAAAATCAATAATAATCGTAAAAAATTATATATTCGAAAAAAAAGCCGAAATTTCGGGTCGGAAGTATGCCATATTTTCCGGGATGAACCTTTATAATCATTAACGCAATGTTCTTACAAAAAAAAATTAATAATTTACCTGTTTCATATTAAACGAAAGGGCTTAAAGAAATCTGCCAATTGATCTGTTCATCCCCGGAAAATGGCATACTTCCGACCGCAAAGTTTATCAGATGATTCGGCGAAAAATTGCCTTTTTCATTCGTGTTTCGGGGGCTTAGAATTATGAAGCAACAGACAACGTTTTCAATAATTTTTAGTATCCCTCGGTAAATTCCAATCGTAATAATTATAACATTCGACAAAAAAAAATTCACCGAAAAATAAAAGAAAAGCAAGGGGTACCCCTAGCTTTTTTTCCGATTTTTGTCTGAAAAAAAATTGTTTGAATTTTCAAGTTAGTACGATTTAAATTTATCGAGGGATGCTAAAAATGATTGAAAGAGTTGCCTGTTGCTTCATAATTGGATCGAACGCTCCGAAATCGCGAATGAAAAAGGCGATTTTTGCCGAATGAGCTTTGTGAGCAAGCTCTCTGTGGGAACCCTGTTATGATCCGGGATGAACGTTTTGTATCTTGTTTAAACAGCTTTCTACAAATAATAATACTCGTTTCGTTTCAGACGAAAGAGCTCAAAGATAGTTTCTCATCGATCTGCATTGTTTTTCGAAAACTAACCTTTTTAGGGTAACCGCACGGATGTTTTCAGCATGGAAGTAAAACTGTTATACATCGAATATTCATTCGTGGTGGGTCTTCTAGTAATCATTAACTGGAAAGCACACGGAAAGACCTTATTTCTACTCATTTTCAAAAACTATGATAGGTTTTTCAGACCTGTCTTGAACATTTTGATCGTAAAAGTTCCTAGTTATATTTTCGCGGGGGAAAGGTTGGACGACGATTTCATTTGTTCGCGATTCTTTTGCTGACGGTAGCAGCTCTGATTTGAGAGTATGTTGTTGTTGGGAGTGACAGTTGTTGAACCTCTGCTGACAGAGTGCATCGTGGTCCATAAGTCGACTGTCGCAGTGGCTGGATTCGCACCCGGCGGAGCGGGACCGCCTTGAGCTCATCGCCGGAAGCCTCCAGCGGTACCAGCAGACAGTCAGGCAAGCCAACCAAACGCAGTTTCATCCAGTTTATCCGGTGATGGTGCAACTTCTGGAGCGTGGAATGGCGCTGTGCACGGGGGCAAAACAGTCGCCTTAAAACACTTTTATCAAGCCAACAGCTTTCTGTATCAGCTATACCTCCCAGCGTACAAACTTTTCCCCTGATAAACAAACGCTGTCGGTTTGTTTTTAAACTTTTACCAATCAAGAAACAAGCCGTGTTTTATTGTAATGTTTTTTATAGCATTCAAAAAAACTTCGTTAGCTCTTAACTGATTTATCAGTCTTCGTATCTGCAAAACTCGCCTGAAAAACTGCAAGATCTTTAGCGGTATCCCATTTTAACGCCACCGTAATGCGAATCACTTATTTTCAAGGAAAACCGCTCAAATCATTCCAATTGCAGATGAAACTGCAACAATTACATGCCTGTAACTGTGGCGTCTTTTGGGATCACAATTGGTAACGATGCAATAACGAGAAGTTCAATCTTGCTCATAAATGAATTTTTACTCTCAGTATTTTTGCAAGTGCTTGTTCATTGTTTATTACTCGCCAATGACAAATGTAGTTAAGAACCGATTTTCAGGTGAATATATATCGTGTATATTTTATACGTTTAGATATATACTATTGTTGCAATCGTAAATTTCGTTGTTCCTTGAACGTTTCAATCCCTCCATGGCAAGTGTGGATTGGAGGAATCGAAAAATGGCCTTGGCCGGGCTTTAATGATGTAATATTTGCTTCGAAGTAATATGCTATTATGTTATTTTACTGTGGCAGCATTGCTTTGACAAAAAACGTTCTCCCACTCGGAATGTATTTATCGGAAGTCCTTTGAGGAAAGTGGGTTAAGCAAGGATACGCTGAACCGAAAGTGACTTTGTGTTGTCCCCTAGCAATGCTGAGCAGACATAAAATTGCGCCGTGTTTCTTTTCGGTCCTTATTGTCCGCGGAGAAGGAAAGCAGCGAGCCATTGAGGCCAGCCGCAAAAAGCTGCGCTTTGCACGGATTGAAGAGAACGTCCATGACGGGAACTCCGAAACCGCCGAGCTTGCAGAGGTAGTCATGACATTGCCTGCTGTCGTACAAGTACACCTGTGGAAGGAGATTAGAAAAAGATATAATTGATCAAATTAAAATTTTCGGGTGAAATAGAATTTTACGCTTTTATCTTGCGATGCCACGGCCACGTAGCGACAGCAGGGTGAAACGTCGATCCCGCTCAGGTGGGCTCTGCTTGAGTGTCTGCTGTACTTTTGGACGCATCTGTTAGAGAGAAATTCCCATCAAACTTGCAACGAATACAGTTTGGAATGTTACACCCCGTCAACTGCGAGGTCAACGCCGGGTCAATAGAACTACAAACTACTTCTAAATTATGTGGAATTTCACCAGTCAATGATTTTGCCGTGTGCATTCTTAGATGTTTTTTACAACTATCATTGCTCCGATAGCTTTATTTAGGTAAAGGAGGATGAAACGCGCATGACAAAGCGTAAGCTGCATTTACATATTTTTAAAATCCATTTAAAACTTCGCCGAAAACTTCCTCATTTTGTACAATTTTGGAAGGTCCCTAGTCAGGCGCGATTTATCGAGCTAACCCTAGGAGCATTGCTCGTACTATCTTCAATTTTGAACAGTCTCTGTGCGAAATTGTTGAAAAGATTGGCACGCACCTCGCTGTTCGGAGGTCCCATAGCTTGACCCCATCGCAGATGGCAGAGCTCAGAAGCAAGTCTAAAGTCCTGGCCGGCTGAGCAATCTTGGAAGAACCCGTGAAGGCGCACAGAACGTGAGGGGGTCGCTCGTGCGCTCCCGCAATGTTGAGCGCCAACATCTCCGCGTCCACGTCGTACACCAGGAGTGCTCTGTTGGACGAGCCGGCTACAAGATAATCTGCACAACAGTCAAGGAGAGTGTCCTGGAACTTCCGGAAGTGCCGTGAGGGTTGCGTGAAAGGATACTGGAATGGAAGCGATTCGCGGCAGAGAAACAGGTGACTTCCTGAGCTGGGAGCTCAATCCTTCGGACGCGGCGCCATGCACTGCGGGAATTCCTACAACATAACCAAATCCTCAGCCTCGGATATCAAACGGGCATCATACCTAATTTGGTAAGTTTCTATAGATTTTTCATACCCAATCTAACTCGTTGAAAGCTTTCCGAGCATTAATAAAAAAGCAAAGCATTAATAAAGCGAATAATATTCGTCGTGATACGGAATCAAAACATGAATTGTTATTTGATCCGCAGAATGTATAACGCCATCCAAAATTCTTTCTTACCGTTCCCAAAAATAATGCCGTGACGAATAAGCTACCGATTCCCTGCGTTTTTCTATTCCTACGAAGCTATGTTAGCTTACCGCGGTTTATCTTCGTGGAGACTATGGCAGCACAAATCCAAGTGTGAACCAACCGCCTGAACGACAAAACGATCCATGTAGTAAAATGATGCTTGCGTCACTTTTGATCTTGCCCCTGTCTGTCAAGAAATTCGCGTTGTAATGCCTGGAAAGTGCTCCACTGTAGGAGGGGGCTTGTTAGAGACGTTCGTAGCTTACTTTCAGTTTGGTATCCTTATCGCCTCTGATGTCGACGACGCAGCGTTTGTTTTTCCAGTCCCACACTTTTGATGATCCATCGTCAGATGCGCTTACCTGGTCAAATTTTATTTTTAGGGAGGAAGAAACGTTCAGAAAAAGCCACGGAAATGAGACTCTAACTCATAATAAGGTAGATGTCTGCTTACCAACCAACTGTTATCAACGCTGAAAGCCACCGAATTAACTTCACTGTCGTGTCCTATTAGCGAAATACTGTCCTCCCAACTGACAGTGTTCGCGTTAAATATAGTGATAAGCTTTTTCGAACTACACGCCAATTGCTTGCCATCACCTGGAAACAAACAAAACCGGTACCCATTTGATTACTCTTTTTTAGATTGAATATTTTTATTTTCTTTTTTGAAACTTGAAGCATTGATTTATATCGCTGTGAATTTGGCGCAACTTTTACCTGTTACTCCCAAATGTAAAGCAGAACCGTATTGTTCTTGAAAAAAAATCTTGGCTTTTAAGTTGAGTGGTGGCTTCCAGGTTTTCAGGTGATCAGAATCTTGGTTCGGTGCCAGACATCTCGAGGATTGGACATTGGCCAGTACCTGTTTAGTAAGGAACTTAATGAATAGTTTTAATAAATGAACAAGCGTATTTTAAAGTTTTCCGGGCCCAAGATCTTCCAACCTAAGTTTTACGGGTATCAAGATAGGTCTCGACTCACCTTCGCGTTAGTTACATGACAGAGAGATTTCTTGAGATCAACCACGCTGTTTATCCTCGGGGCAAAATCGAGATTACGAGGCGGCAAACCGTACCCAGAAGATCGGATCTTCCGTTCGAGTTTGCATCGCGATTTGATCGAAGCTGGATTGTAGATGGTGCATGCCGATGGTAAAGCGCGCGGTTCCATCTGGACTCGAAGAGGTGACTTCGAGCTCACAGGATTCCTAAGTTTAGAAACATAAGTCGCATATTAGACAATGAAGAACTGATTGTGAGTCTTGTCTCAGACTTGACAAACCTCGCTAGTATTGAAATGGGAGTGTTAGCCGTTGAGCCGTGTTTAGACTTCACACCGAACGTGACAAGGTAGGCTTGCTTGCCCCCCACGGCCCGTAAAACGCAATGCACTGTTTCGGTCGTCGCTCCGGATAAAACAGCGTAGTCCAGGCATGGCATCGGTGATTCGATATTTCCGGTGGAGAGCTCTGTGAAGAACGGAAGCTTTAGTCATCCTTAAAACAGGCCCTCTACTTTTCACCCGGGGTTTAATGATGCATCATTTCGAATTTTATCGTGATCAAAAGGTCTGGAACACCTCACAGTGCCGGAGCAGCCGATATGTTTGCAGCACTTGATATGCTGGCCTCGAGGTTTGCCGTGATCGTTCAGAACTCACCCAGCGCTTCCAACTTTGTGCTTTCCTGATCACTGTTACGTGTTCCTAAAATTTCGCCCACGATTGTACGCACAGGCCGGTTTCCGCCTTATTTACATGTTAAATATTCGTATGTTAACATCTACTAGTTTGATAACGCAGGTAGTTTACCTTGGAGTGACAAGAAACACAAGTGTTCCCCCGGGTTCACGCTATACACTGCAATGCCCAGGTTGCTGCATGTGACCAGCATTGGTCCAGGCTTTAAGATCGATCTGTAGATAAATATTCCTTCAATTTCTCCGTTATTTTTCGACCTTTCTCGAGTGATGAATTTTCTTTACCTTATCGTTGAATAGTCGTTATCAAACGCGTGGTGAACCTCGTCTTCGTTTATTGTTCCTGGCTCATCAGCTGAGTGAACTAAAATCGCGCTGAGCACTATGCAGCCCGCTTCCGCAGCGTTCTCATCATGCGTTCGTCTCCGGTTCTCATTTCGGCAGGGCTCCGAATCACCTGAGACAAACACATAGGTTTTGATAGCTTTCGGTCCAAAACGTATACCCCGCTAATTTGACTTTAGAACCACGTACAAGCTCGCTAGCCCCCACCGACAGATAGCACTCCCATCACGCGTAGATTCGGGAATAATAGCTTCGCAGTGAAGTGAGCCTTTTGTGGATGAAGACGTTAGAGCTAAGGATTGAAACCTGCCCGCTAGCCGCCGCGAACGCTCGCTCGTTTTCCGTTCGTGCCGCGGCCGCCAGCGGCCGCCGGGTTGTTTACAGCGTAGGCAACCGCGACACATAACAGGCGAGGAGGTTGCCTATGCAACGTTTGTCAGGGGCTATGATCGGCTCACTCTTGTTTCATTTCGTGAGGTGAGGATGGGGAGGACATCGCCAATCTCCTATGTGAACTCAGAAACTAGCGTTACACCATACCGGTAGGCAGTGCTGGGTTTTTTGGGCGCGCTAGATCCACCGTCAGCAGCAGTCGAGGAGGCGCAATGTGACTTTCTCCGGGAGCCTTGAGCCTGTAAATGTGGACGACGCCCCGGTTGGAGCCGACGAGCAGGAGTGACCGCCAGCTGGAGGAGAAGGCACAGAACGAGATGCGGTGGGAGCCGAGGACCCCGCCCTGGTACACTCGCTCGGAGCGACGGACATTCCACACCTGATTGCAGAAAATAGCTCTGCATTTGGACCGTTCAACTATTCAACTTGAATAGGCGAAAGGATCGAAGGGACGTTACTAAACCTGGGTGAACTTACTTCAAAGACGCTGCTGTCCGCGGCAAGGACCAGCTCATCAGGATCGCCTGGCGAGAAGGACGAAAAGCTCCCCAAGGGACTCGCACCTGGGATGCTGGAATGGTGCTCCACTTCCGCTATTTCTCCTGTAGATTTCCACTGAACATATACTTAGACTAGAGGACTCTGCACCAGCTCTTGCTGTATTTTCAGGTGGAAAATCTGTGATGGGTCATCGTCATACAAACGTCGGGAACTTTGTCATTCCTCCGAAAATAAGGCTGTCTTTCAGGTTCAGCATTACAAGTATGGGCCGATCCTGGCGAGACTCGTTTCCGCGCTACGCAGTTATATTTTATTTTAAAATTTAAAATGGCGCTATATTACTGACGAAGAGCGTTGAGAATCTATTTTGGATTAATATCCTGTGGAACGAATAAATTCAATACTTGCGCGAATATCTTTCTTGAAACAATGGACAGGTTTATTTAAAAATACAGCCCAGCGGTTTCGAGAATTTTTCTTTCGGCCTAGTCATCTTCAAGGAGGCATCTTCATGAAATAGCGTACCGAAACATGAGCGCGAACTGATTCCGTGTAAGCATCGTTGTCGTGCTGGGTAAATTTTAGAGGTGGCATTTTGTTTCACCTATCGTTTCAAAGCCGAGCGGAGCTAGGCACAAAAGCAATCTCATCGCCAAGCCTCATGCCGCTTACCAAGATTAGGTTTCGTGTTTCGTGCTTTGAGTCTCGCTTCTCTTCCTCCCCTCTTGACCAGGTCTACCGCCAAGCGGGATGTCTCTTCCTAATCGGCTACCTTTCCTAGTCGGTTAACCTCCCTTAAGTTAAGTTAGATGCCTTGTGGCTCGCTCCGCCCTTGCTCCCTCGGCTTTTCGACGAAAGGCGAACACTTGGAAAATTGCATTTTTTTAAAGTGACTGCGTAGTCATTTGTAGAGCTAGAGTAGGCGACGCATATGGTACCTTGAGACGGATTATCCAAATCTCGCGTTCTTTACTGAAAGCAATCCATTCATTGTTA
>Ga0058701_10003728_pt1 | contig 12162 bp, 8 predicted proteins | sample AgamicOrMae_FD_97039 | JGI IMG/M metagenome (GOLD analysis project Ga0058701, IMG submission 97039) | Agave microbial communities from Guanajuato, Mexico - Or.Ma.e | ecosystem: Host-associated > Plants > Phyllosphere > Phylloplane/Leaf | place: Guanajuato, Mexico | collected 2012-06-04 | reverse complement strand
CGCCTCGCTCCGCTCGGCTGTCGCCAAGCCTGACGCCGCTTACTTCTCGGCGCCCCTGAGCGGGCGCCGAGAAGTAAGCGGCATCATGCTTGGCGACCGTTTAGTTGGGTAACCCCAGGTAGAGTTAGGTTAGGTGCCTTGAGCCTCGCTTCGCCATCGCTCCGCTCGGCTTGACGATGGAGGGTAGCACCAAATTTAAACTAAAAGGCTGAAAATGCTACCTGAAAAAATTACAGTGCAGCCAGTCCATATGTTTTGATAAAAGTGCTTTTGGATGGACCGCGTCTTCGCTGTGGACCCATACTTTGCCCAGCATCATTCCGGTCCTGGGATCCCAAAGACAGACACCCGCGCCCAAAGTATGAAAAGCGAGAGTGGAACGTGGGACTTGGTGCCTTATGGAACGAAAGGGGAAAGATAAAAAATAAAAGGGAAATTGAGAGTTCGCCTTCGGCATTTTATGCGTCACGATGACCAGCCCAAGAAAAAGAGATACTGAGGTGTTAAGGCACGTGTGAATGTATTAACGATAATGGAACGATCATCTCTTGAAAGCTAATCTGCTCTATCACCATTCCCTAGACTAATTTGTTGTAAATTAAGATTTTTTTGGTTATTTATGACACGCAAAAGTGAAGCTGCAAAGAATGTTTCACTATGCACGATGGGGAAGTTTGATTCATACGATTAAAAGCAAAAAAAAGGTATTAATAAATACCAATTCCAAGATAAACAAAGTCGAGAACTCTTCATGACCTTAGCTAGCCTGAAAATCTCTGAGCCAGACACAAAACCAAATTCTTCCTTTATTGCTTTTAGGAATATTATTTTCTGCATCTACAATAGACTATGGGCCGCTGCGAACATGATATTGATTGTTTTAGTCACGTAAAGATTAGATGTATCCTATAAAAATCTACCTCCCGACAATTAATCGTTACTCCCTTCCTCTCTCACTGCTACACATAAGATGTAATTCTTTCTTTGTGGCTTATCCCTAAAACGTCTGACGCTCCTAATCTTACCTTTTCTATGCAAAATAAAAATGCGTAAGTTTTGGAATGCGGGTGGTAAATATTCGCACATCCTGTTGAGAAAAAAGGCTCTTTTTTTTGGAACGCAAAAAGAGCACGTGTTGTGAAGATATTCAAGGTGCCAATATTTTAGGACACACGAAAAAATCGGCACTTCAACAAGTACGCAAAAAGTCTCGCTAAATTGCCTGCGAGCCGAGCAATTCTATTTCAGATTTTAAAACAAGATATTTCAGGACGTACAAAGTAGCGCTGTGTCGATGTTGCTTTTTTAGGGCCAGTAGCACATCTTTGGCTAATGCTTCTTCAGGCTCTGACTTTGCGGTGGTTTAGTTAGGCAACCAACCTCACAGGCGCCCAGAGTGGTTGCCTACCGCTCGGCGTCTGGCAATCAGTTCCGACTCCACTAGTTTTCGGAGGTGCTTAGGAGAGACTTTTTGCCGTTCTTGATTGACATTTATCTCTATAGAAGGGTAGGCGGAGGAGCAACTAGTGACGAACATAGTATAAACGGTTATTTTTTTCACCCTTTTTGCCGACTTTCGTTGTCGAGTGGAGTAAAGCACGAGGGGACCGCACTAAGCCTGCTGTCACGATTGCGTGTCCCAAAAATGGGGCTGAACCGTGGTGGATTACAGAGGCTACCAATCGAAGCTTTGGAAGTGAGAGTGAAGTTCTGCAACTTATGGTGTTTGTTTCGCGAGTGCGTTGTTTATCTTAGATCTCTGTAATGGAGATCGAATCAGCAAATAACACGCAAAAATGCGTATCCTCTTACGGTTTCGTTAATGATGATCGTCTGTCCATGGACTAAGTTTGTGGGTAGCAAAATAGAAAAAAAAATGTAGAAATGCTCGCTCCAAAGCTCTTATGTATTTGGGTTAAAAATACAGTGATATCTTTTTTTATTCCAGAAAAAAATGAGCTGTTACAGAGTTCTGGTTAGGCTAAAATGTTTCTCGCGCCGCACGTTCAAATATTTCCAATGTTTCAGAAAAAATCAACTAATTGGTATTTTAAGGATAACATTGATGACTTCATGAACGATGATTGTGAATGATCGCTGTGTGCATAAACGAGGGTAAGATTGGAATTTCACTCGTGAGCGAATGAAGAATTAAGCAATCGAAGTGACAGCCTCTCACTTTGTCTCAGAAAAAAAAGCCTTAATCAGAGTTTTTCGCGTTACGTAGACTATACGTAGATATCTGTTTTTGCGGTCCGACCAGTAGATTTTTTTTCTTTTCAATCCTGCGGGTAGAGGTCATTCCTACTTTTCTTTTTCATAAGTGCCCCGGTTTTTTCCCCTTCTCCATCGACATTCCATTCCATCAATGGGACCCCTACAACCTAAAAAAAGGGAAAATTAACGTTTCGTGAATAAAATAACTAATGCCACTTGAAATAAGTCTTTTTGTAAATTTTAAGAGCTCTTTAAACCAAGCAAAACAAATCAATGTAAAATAATAACCGATTACAGAGAAGTAAGCATGCACATCTAAAAAACTTGAATGTTCCACTATAGGTTTGTCTCTTTTAGGGCTCTCAACAAAGATGCGCCAGAGGCGAGCGTATAAGGACTGTATTCCTGGAAAATTAAGGGTTATTCCCCCGACAGATTACACGTGAAAACGGATTATATTGCTGTAATACCGGCATAGAACACGGTGTGGCCCGATGACCTGCGAAGTTTGCCGACCATCTATCACATTTTTTGGACCACCCTGACCTGTAGAGCGGGCCTGTTGCAGCGGGCCTGTACCAACCGGATGACGTACAAGTATTGTACGTTAAGACGATGCCGCAGTTGCTCATACTATTCCAAGAACGGGGAACGAGCAACGCGATGCGATGCAGGTCGCACTGTCTTCGCCGCACACTGCCTGTCAAGGTACGCGTTGTAAACATGGCCAACGACATACATTTTATTAAGGACAAAGGGCAACATCTCAGGAAACCAATATAGCGAGTATGTATTCGGAAATGCATGCAGGGACATTTCATTACGAAATGATAACTTGAGTCTTAGAGAAGAATTGGATTTTGAATTTGTTGCAAGTTTAGGATTTGATGCAATTTTTGCAAAGGGAAAATCGCTAAGGAAGTAGTATACTCAACCTTGGTCAAATGATCAGAATAGCTTTAAATTTTTTTGGCATATGCTTTTCAGGACACGCCGAATCCATCGTACACTGGGCAACCTGCAGTCACCGAACTAAATTTTGAAATAAACAGGATTGCATTATGCGTTGGTCTTTTGGGAAAACGCATATACTTGCTTTTGTTTATGTAATTTTTTAGGTTTACGCTGTGTTGGAGAAATTTGGATTTTCTTCAAAACAAAACCTAAGTTCCTCTTTAGGCGGAAAATAAATAGAAAAAAATGTGGAGGTCATCAACCAAATCACGATAACTAGCTTTGAAAAGCTTGTTGTGGCCATATTTGGGTCCAGTATGTTGAGGGGATGCAAAAATCAAAATTTGGAAAGGAACTGATTTTTTAAACACTATAAGTCGATAATATTTAAGCTTGACGAGAGTTATGATTGTTTTTCTCAGCTGTCTCCGTATCATTCTGTTTTCCGGGCGCAGCTATGCAAAGCATCTCTCACCATGACTCCGATCTTCGCAAAATGAAACCAACCAAAGTCACGAAAATCCTGAATTCCAAGTGTGCCGGTTCATTTTAATATAACATTCTTGTTTTCGCCAGATAAGATGCAAAGCTATCAATTTTGTTCAAAATAAGAAATTGGTGGTCAGCGTGATCGGGGCGCGTTTGTTTTAATGACGTGTGGGAGTCGGTTGGCAGCACTGCTTCGCCGCGCCGTGCCAGCAGGCAACAGGGCAGCCAACTTGATGCCTTGACAAAGTTATTTGTAGCCGGCGTTGAAATCGGATAAGACTGTCAACATTGTGGACGGGTTGAGAGGTGGGTGGCGGGCAAAGGGAACGGGGTAACGGGGAGGGGGGAACTGTCAGTGACATCACACAATACTATAATTTAGAGCTGGACGGGAGAGTGTGAATCTGCCCCCGGAGGTTAGGCATAATATTTCCACTAGTCAACAATTTATGGTCAGCGCTTTCGGAAGTGGTCCTTGCGGCATTCTCTGTACTTATCCATAGATTATTCCGAGCGGGAGAGGCGTCACAACTATACGTGGGCCCATAACCTGTCAATATTTCAGACAACAAATCAAACCGAGAAACTGAGTCTTTGAGTGTGCTTCTTCAGGATATTTTCTTAGTCTAAGACTCCTCCACAAAGTCTTCGTTGTATGTATAGTACAAAAATCTTTTTAAAAAAAAGGAAAGCTCAAGTTGGTATTTAATTGTCATTAAAATATAGCAATTAAGAATAGATGCAAGTAACCCGAACACTCTTTGGCATAACATGTAAAAGCAAGGTAGGCAAACGTTTCCCGAAATGCCTTGTACTTTTTTATCTCTCTCTCTCTTTTTAGAAAACAGTTTATTAGAACTTGGGCAAGTTGATTAAATTAGTATCGGTTGGTTTGTAGATGGAAGGTATTCAGTATGACATGTTCGTAGCATGTGCTTAGTGCTTGTATTCCAACTTTTCGTGATTCCGGTAAAATAAAACCATCTTTAACTCAAAAACAATATGCTTACATGTCGGGTTTATTATCCCGCAAGAGCTTCCATCGCTCTCAAAACTGGGGCGTTCAAAATTTAACACAAAGTTATAATATGTCACGATTCAAAAGTTAACCTTGTTTAGGTACAGTGTAACGCAGCCGCGGATTCTTGCACCGCCAAAATATCAAAACATTTTCCGAAAAAAAAATCCAGTTATAAAAATACCAAAAAGCACAAAAAAAAATCGTTATCATGTTTACACAGAATATCCTTCTGCTATAGCATGATCTGTCATAGCATTCCATGTCTCCCGAAATCTCTTACGAGTTTATGAGACTGAAAGCCGACGCTCCTCCAGAGTATCAAAAATATTATGCGTAAAGAGAAGGAACGTTAAGTGTTTGACTTGGTCGTTGAGTGGTTACAGTCTAGGGCATCTCTTAAAAGTTGTCCCCAATAAAGACTTGACATGCATCATACGCGTACCAATATACATATTCATACACTATATATATACATTGTACTTATTTATAAACTATATACTGTATATACATTGTACCTACGTATACTTATACAGTATATACACTACATATGATGTAAATTTATAGCCCTTATTTCGTTTAATATGACTAACATTCCGATATCACACACTATAAAACTTTCTGTCCTATATAGGATATTACTGTATTACCTCCCACGTTTACCATTAAACTAATACTTTGTATTTTGCTCCATAAAGCAAGCAATTTTTTAGTGAATCTGAATACAATAATTTTAAATCCTTCATGGTAAAAGAAACTTAGGAATGATATTCGAAAATCTATTATATATTTTGCGTACAGACGAAAAAATATATATAAAAGTAAAAAACAAAGATAAATAAGAAAAATAAAAAAACAAATTTATATACAAATAAAAAACAAAACAAAATCAGAGTCGTAATTTTGAAACATCAGTATGATGTTATGTAAGGAGACTGGCATCATTTAGATTAGCTCATGATAATGAGGTAGTAGCGTGGTTGGCCGAGTCGCAGTGGTTGGATGCTACTCTGTGCATTTGTGGGCCGCACTTAGAGGGGCGGGCAGAGAGCCCTCAAAACGACCACGAGAAAATAATTAATAAACACGTCGACCCGGCATGGGAAAACAATCCTGACCTCAAAGGAATGTTAAAAATGTGACAAACTACAGTGGCACTTAAAATGGAAATATGTTTTGATTATATTCCAGAGTTACATCTCATTGCTTCTGAATAGAAAAAGAGTTACTGCTCAAATCTTTGGACGAACGGAATCGAACACAGCGCAATCAGGACGTCACAAAAAGTGCGACAAAACACCTGTTGTGACCTGTAACCTAAACTCACCTAACCTTGCTATACCTAACCTTAACCCACTCTCTCATAAATTTCATATTTTATACTCCAAAGTACTTTCATTTAGGGTACAAGGCTCTAAATAGATCGGTATTGGGAAAAAAGGCGCCTGTATGAGAGTAAGTACATTTTGGTTCAGTGTGAAATATTCGTACCTCACCGGAGGGTAGTTTTCAATAGCCGAAATTTTATTTCCAATTTTGTTATTGCAATTCTTAGTCCTGAATTAAAATTTTAAAATGACTTGTATCTCACTTGCTAAAAGTTAATTCATTCCCAAAATTTATTCGTGTATTCTCTCTTGACACTTCAGCTCGAGGGCTAATTCCTCAACGTATAATCGCATTCCTCACAATGGCTCACAGCATACGCTTGACAAAAATGTCCAAATCTGCAGAAATTCTGTATCGGAATCATCACTTTGCTGACTTTTCGAAAGGGTTCCTACGCTATGTAAATCTCTAAAATAGAATTTTCAACTTGCATTCTGCTCTGCTCAATTATTCATTTACTTTTTTCCACTTCATGAATTACGAGAAAAAATGGTTACCACTTACAGTAACTTAGTTTATATTAGACACAGGTCACTAACCAGGCTACCGTGTACTCGTGCCTCCCTACGTCTGGCTTCTAGAAGGCAGAACACAAGAGTTAGATAGTACTCGAGGTAGCATCACTTCTGGAATTTACGGTGTAACAGTGTTACTACAGGGCGTTATTAATATCACAAAAAATGTGTTTAGTGGTAGGTCCGCGGTTAACAAATGCTTCCTCCATGACAAGGATCCCTGAAATGATTGGCTCGTTGGTTGTAGACAAGGAGTCCGTATATTTATAGCATCGTTTTTATTAAGAATTAAAGAGCACATCTTGAGGATGTGGTACAGGGGCGGCGGGCGCGAAGCCTGGGGCAGACGGGAGTACCCTTTATTTTGTGCACATCTGAATATGCAGCAGCTTGGTGGGGCAGATGGACACCTAAGTCGACCTACGGCCGGCCTAAAGGGGGCACCATGTGTTTCCAACTTGCACCTGTGCCTGCTTCTGGCACAATGTAAGACTGGAATTAGTTGCTGGTAATATCAGCTGCTGTTGCTGCTGGCTCCTTCGGATGTTATGAGCGAACTTTGATTTGCGAGCAGAATGCCATAGAAAATAGTTTGTGGCCTCAGGTTTGTTCTGCGAAACTCAATGAGCGTCACTGAACGTAACTTACCTAACCTTAGTTGGACTACCCTAACGATGGAATCTGACTGAACCTAACCTAACTCGACCTGAACCCAATCCGACCTCTTCAGGAACCTTGATCGAACCAACTTCAACCTAGCTTAAACTGATCTGACCTATTGTTTACCTAAAATAAGATAAACTGATAGGGCCAAGTCCAAAACTGACCTGCTTTTACGTAACACCTTATCTTTTATGTAGTTTGACGAAATCAAACTGAGCTCAACCTAACCTCAATATACCTTGTAAACTCACTATCAAACCGTTATTCTTTTTTGTTACATTTTATGCATTAGTTTATTGTTTTTACGGGTACAGGAGATACAAGCAGAAATTTGTAACTTGCATAACTTTGCTCTACAGACAAGTGAACTCCACCCAAAGATGAATGAATTTCACTCGATAGGTTTTCAACAAGATTCTAACCAAATTTCTTTCGTGTCTTCTTCCCTCGGTTATTTCCGCGTAGCAAGACCTTACCCGTGCCCGTACCCGTCATAACGCAAGCTTCGGAGCCTTGGCTGTCTCGTTGTCAGAGAAAAGAGGCAGATTTATTGTTTTTGAGATTGGCGATGGCCGGCGTTGCCCCCCTGCTGGGCCGCTCGTCATTATCAGCGTATGCCCTCATAGTTTGCGCGCTTTTCATTAACTTGCTTAATTAAGGGACTGTTTTCGCGTTTCGTTTCACTTCGAGGAGAAGGAATTCGGTAGCGTTCCGTCCCTCCTAGGAACGCCTCCGGCCCGCCCTCGGGCCGCCCCCGGGCCGCCCCCATCACCTGCCCCGCCCCGGGCATTTCTCTCCACAGGGTTTTGTGCCCCCGGTGGGCAGACTCCACCTGCGCTCGCATCACACATTCTGAATTTCCAACTTTCTACAATATACATTAGACAGATCCCCTTGGAAGACCCGTATATCCGCTGTAAAAGGTAAAGGAATTCTCGTGTTTCACGTTTTGGCCCGAAGTCAACTGGAGCTAAAAGAGTTCCTTACATGTCAGAGCAAAGCAAAAGGTATTTCACTTGACTTACACCTCGTCGTTTTCGCCAAGCCTGATGGAACTTGATCTTCTCTGGTGACTGATAGTTGATATCAACGAGAGGTAAGCAGCATCAGGCTTGGAGATGTCCGGAGGGAGTGGAAGCAAAGCGAGCCGTAAAATGCACGTTATCTGAGCTACGCGGCAAAAAATAGTAGTGGCTGCTAACGCGTGAGTTGATATAGCTGGTACAAATAATTTAAGCAGACACTGATATTTTTTTATTTGTAACTGTAACTTTAACGTTAGCAATGGCTGCTAAAAGTTCACAACGGCTGCCAACATTAACAGCACCTGCTATAATAATGAACGCCTCAGCTGCCACTGCTAGCTTTTTCTTTTTTTTTCGTGTACGTTGTTTACGTTATTTCTAATCATGTAATGAAAGATTCGATCAGAAGAGTTTACAAGAGTTATTGAATGATAAATTTCGAATTTAGGTCATGGCTTTATTAAAAAAAAGGGTGGCATTACTTTTTGGCCGTATTTTGTGTATTCTCGGTTGTAGGCCTAATCGACGATCGATTTTCGTTTCATATTGAGTTATTCTCTTTGCTCTTCCGTTACAGCTGTTTTTGGAATAATGTTACCAGTTCTAATGAATTTTTCGAAAATTGGGAAATGCAACCGATTATGTTTACGGTGCTTGAATTTGCAGCTGTTCCTTACTTTTTTTAACGGTAGTAAGAATGAAAAGCTTTTCAAGCACCGGTATTACACGTGCTTTGCTGACTTGTTTACTGTCTTAAAGAACTACATAGAGACAAAAGGACCTTGAATGAAAATGAAGCCCAGTAATTTAAGGAAAAGAAAAAAGTCGAACATTGTACGCTTCATTCAACAAAAACTGATGTAGATCCGGCTTACATGTTCTCGTTGTCAATCAATATTTTTACGCAAGAAATATTTGAACGTCATTTGTCTGATGGGCTGTTCTCGTCCGACTGCCAATGCGTTCTTACCTGTGAAAGGTCCAACTTTTATTAGAGCGTTTTAGATTGAAAATATGGCTTAAACTCTTCTTGAAGCAAACTTTGAACTATTTCTGAAGTACAACTTTACAAAACCTATTTCACTACACCACGGTGTTTTTGATCGCATATGTAGATAGTTTTTCTCGATAACTAAAATGACTGTTAAAATTATTATCATTATTTTTTTTTTACTAGAAATGCGAATTGACATTTACCTGAATAAAGAATTTGATTACTTTCATTACATTGTTTTGCGAAAGTTTTCTTTGCGATTTTTTTAAAATTAAAACGCGAAGCATACGTACAAAGTGCACAAACTGCTTGAGCCAAGATTGTAGATTTTTCACGGTACAATTTTTAATATTTTAGAGACACAATAATTTCGGAACATATTCAGATCAATATGAACGCTACCAGTAAGAAGAAAGCTACAAAAAATATTGATAAACCGGCGTGTGTTATTTTTAGCAGAGTTGCAAATTACTCAAAATATCGTAATTCATAGGTTCCACGCGTGCCATGTCTGCACAAGTCAAAAATAATAAAAAGGTGCGTCCTACCCAGTGGTTTCAGTAAACGTATTAAAATTATCTCATTAACCCATAGTTTCCTTAATTGGCCAGAAGTGTGCGTTGTAGGAGCACTATTAGCTTGTCAGATGTGCACAAAAGGCGTTTTGCGTTCGGAACCTCACCGATTTTGGGACATAACGGGCCCCCCACTAAAACCGTCACGCGATGTGCCCCAAAAGCTTACCTGCCTTAGTGAGTCCACTTAAAACGATGGTTATTACCATCAATAGTGCCTCACCTGGTATATCTACTTTATTTTCACGGTAAGGCTAAGAAGTGACTCATATAATGCCGTAGGAACTCGGGTGAAAGATCTTACGCTTTATGCAATTTCCGTGATCTGTTTGGTATGGAAATTTCCTTCTTATTTCATGACAAAAATTTGTTTTCCATTTATGGTATCTTGCCGTACCGTGTACGAGGGCATTCCTTGCCTGCCTGTTGCATTAACTGGATGCATCCTAATGAGGTTCATTTTTAGTAATTATTGCAAGTGTGGGTTAATCAACTCAAAATTCGCGCTGTCTTTAACCAATAAGGATTTTGTAAAAATGAAAAAAAAAAAACTTTTCTTTTTGTTTTTCGAGTTTGTGTAACTTAACGAAAAATAACAACCATTTTTTAGCCTAAAATCTTAAAATTTTGTCAATCTAAATTTATTTTACAAAATTCAACGTCTTTTCCTCCTTCAAATTTCCATTTTTTTAATTTTTTTAATTTTTTTTTTACTTTTTCTGTGCGGTGGTGTCTAATTGTCGGAGCAATAACGGTACGTACCGACAAAGGGTCTCTCTGTAGAAACGCGGAAATACTCTGATTTGAAACTGCAATAAATGACAACAATAGAAATTGAGCAATTCTGGTGTTAACAATGGTGTCGGCAACAATAGCATCTTCTCCGAACGGAGCCCTATAATTAGGCGCGACCCCGATCACGGACGGCGACGTCGCATAGCACGCGTCGCGAGGCGCATTTTATTGACCAATGGCAGTGTCTGGGCGACGTGCCACCATTGGGTGTCGCCTCTAATCGGTACAGGTCTCCGCGCAACATCGGACACGGCTCGGAGACAACAATGACAGCTTTGGCAATTTTCGGATGCTCACTGCTGTTATTTCGTACTCTCCGAAATATCCATCTGACTCTGTTAAAAAACCACGTCTTGAATTTTGAGGTCAATTTGTTGCACTCCTCTCTCGTATTTACTAAACCTAACCTCGTAAGACTTATACTAGCAAAGCTGCCACATATTTTTACAAATGTTTAAAGGAATCGTATATTAGGAAATTTAAAGTGAGGCGCTCTTTCTTGAAAAAGGATGACGTCTCTTTAGGCCCGCCTCCTTACTGGAGAAGGGCTTCATATTTTCGTGTGAGTCCGTATGTCCGGATGTATGTTGTCCTCGCTCTGAAGGTACTGGTCGAAAAGTAACGTTCAGTACATGAAATCTACGTGGAATGGCCCCTTGATGACGACTGGGTGGCAGCAAATCTTTTTGGTCGTCGTTATTTTTAGTCATTAAAAAAAAAGATATGATTGAATAACGAGTTGCAGACTACTCCAGTACTTGGTGTATTGACATACTTTCTCGGGTACCAACCATCCCTTCTTTTGTCACTTTATGGTTTTCTGCTTACTAGAAAGATTTTTAAATGATCACTGAGAATTAATGAGGTGGCCTTTTTAATCAAAGTCCCAACTTCGTTTAGTTTAACTGAAAAACTTGAAAAAAAATGGCAAATGGCTATGATGAAAAGCACCCACTGAAAGAAATCGGGCGGGCACGCCCGATTTTTAAGAATGTATCGCGGATTTACAATAGATGTGGTAGCTTTGGTTGACCGGCCGAAGTCTACAGTCACTTAACCAGTTTTTCATTACCAGAATTCTTCGAAAAATCGAATCGAATTGAAATCAATGATGACCAAGTTAACGTGTTGATGATCTTTGCTTAGGCAGTACCAACCAACAAATTAGTGACAGAACATCGAAAAGTGCTTGTTAAAACGAGGCCAAATTACTCAGAAACAATTTAGTTTAACCTATACTGGACAGTTAAAACTCAAACCTGACGCTCCGTTTCCCTTGCTAAATTTCATTAAATTGTAAGGAATTTGCGAAGATCGGGTTAACCTAAATGAAGTAAAGCAACGTTTCTCGCGCCACAATGTGCTACCGCTCCGCTCAGCTGTCTCTAGACTTGTCGGTTACTTTTTGTCAGTTACTGCCTCCGAGAAGTGGCATTAGACCTGGAGACCATTAGGTTACCTTAACCTAGTTTAAGCAAGGTTAGGTTAAGTGTTTTGTGCGTCGGTCCACCATCGCTATTTGTCCTTG
>Ga0058701_10003727_pt1 | contig 12163 bp, 11 predicted proteins | sample AgamicOrMae_FD_97039 | JGI IMG/M metagenome (GOLD analysis project Ga0058701, IMG submission 97039) | Agave microbial communities from Guanajuato, Mexico - Or.Ma.e | ecosystem: Host-associated > Plants > Phyllosphere > Phylloplane/Leaf | place: Guanajuato, Mexico | collected 2012-06-04 | reverse complement strand
CTTCTGCTGCTGCCCCTCAAAGCCGGCTTATCAATGCTGGTTGGTACTTAGAGCGCATTGCGGACCATTTCCGGGAAGTCCCTTGCCGCTTTTATGGCCCTTTTCCAGCTTTCTTTCTCTCTATGCTTCTCTGCATCGGACGCCCCCGCATCACTCTCGCCCTAGTTCGGCTTCGTGGGTGCTTGCCGGCGGATTGGCGGCGGGCGGCTTTTTGCGGGCCCGCATCATTGGCGCCAACAAGTGTCTCCCTTGCGCCGTTGTCTTGGCGCGCCCGCATGCCTCGCTCCTCCATGGCCGCCGGTGAGAGCCATTGAAGTGATCCCGGCTCGGCCGCAGGTGCAGATGCGGGCGCCGGTGGCAAACGTGCAGCACTAGCACCAAAACAAACACCATTCCAAGCCCACCAGGACGATCTTGCGAACGCGAAGGAGAAGCCAAACACTCCTTCAGGTTGCCTGAAAGCGCATTAGCACAACACCCCTGCAGGTCGCCCATACTGCACGCTAGTCCATTGCATTAGTCCATTGCGTCCAGCTAGAGTCCACTGCAAAGCCACCGTTATGGCACAGCTCAGCATTAGCGCTGGCATATGGCATTAGGTGACGACCGAGAGTCGCAAGAAAAGCAGGATGAGGCACACTTTTCACCTGTTGATCCGCGCAAACAACACACATACAAACGGACTCAGAGAGGAGCCAGTTTTCCGCCAGTTGCTTGTCCTTGGCAGAGGAGCAGATTGTCCAACACAATCAGCGTGCACAAACGCAAGCAAAGAGCCACCGAGAGAGAGAGAAGACGTTTTCTCCATCTAACCTTGTTGTCGTTGCTTTGAGTTTAAGACTAGGGCTGGCCAATGGTGCGCCAGCAGAACGAGGAGCGAAAGTTGAAAGGTGCAAAATCGTTCAACAGGCTGATTATTATTCATCGCCATTGCCATATTTATCTGTGGTTTTGGGCAAGCAAGTTGGGAGAGACAAAAAGAGCGAGAAAGAGAGAAAGAGATGGTCTTGCGTCCTATTCACTGGCCAAGATGTGCTAGTGGGGGGCTTTGCTTGGTTGCTTCTGAATTGGAATTAGAGTGAGAGTTTGTTTGGCAAGTTTTGCAAAAATTAACAAGCCCAAGTGTTCTTTTTATCTCTCACTCTGCCATGTGCCTCTCCTGCCGCCATTGTGCCACTCTAATGCCGACAGATCGTGGAGAGTCAAATCAAGCGCCAGAAAAGATACTAAGCCCACCTGCGTGGCACTGAAACGAGCGAAAAAAAAACATAATATTACAAACTCTCTCTTTCTCTCACTGTCTTTCCACCAGAGACAAGGGTCACACAGGCGGCCAAGCGGAAATTGACCACTCTTCGCTCCTCCACTCTGCCTTCTTGCTACCTCTCGAGACAAATGATAACAATATTAATTATCCAATTGTTGCCCCAAACAGGCAGACCTCCAGACTGCCAGGAGTTGGTCTGAAGTTCTACTCAGAGATTGGCCAAAATTATTCTCGCCATGTTTTGTTGTGAGACTTTAATCTGATAGTTGACCAGTTTTTGTGAATGGCCGCTCGTCTGGAGCGCCGCAGAAGAAAGAATGTCCATTTAGCTTGGCAGAAGGAGCGAGCAAAAGGGAGACAAAGACCAAAGGAGTTGAAAGAGCGGAGAGACAGTCTGTTGAAGAGAGTAGAGGCGTGTGAATAGTTTGTGCCAATGGTCAGATGCCAGCCAGCGAGATGAGGTGGAGCTGTAGGAGATAAATTAAGCATTGAACTGGGGAGAGCAAACAGACGACAGGTGTCTCCATTTATGGTGCTCTTAATTCGCAGTCTTTGTCCTCTGGTCTTTTGTTTGCAGCAAGGCAACGATGCACAGCCGCCAGTACAGCAGTAAGCTCTGCCTATTCTCATCTTGTTGAACACTCCTCGTCTGAACTTTTTCACTAATTGGGACACTTGCAAGCCCAAGTTTCTCCAGCTCGACCAAAGCAGATCAAAAGTTTGGATCTTTCGAGACTGCAGTCAGAGGTTTCACTGTCAATTGATGCGCTGCTTAGCTCAAATTTGAACGACTAATTCCTCGTTTCGGATCGAATTGGGAGCAAGGCCCATCATTTTGACCAAAGAAAACAGAGACTGATGCATGAAGGAAGAGAGTTTCTTGAAAAAACTGCTCCAGATAGTTGTCAAAAGATGAAGCTCGAATATGTTGGAAGACATGGGCCGAACATAGCAGATGGCCGGCGCCCAAGAATGCTGTCTAATTAATTGGGTCTGTTGCGGATGTTGTTGCGAATGCTCTTTTGCTCGTGAACAAGGAAAAAAGCTCCACAAGAGACGCCAGCTGTCTGATGCAAATTGACCTGTAAAGCTGAGGATTAATTGTGGTGAGCAAGCGAGTCGAATCGCCAGGGAGACATTTTAATCAGATTTTGCTTGGGCAAGAATCTACTCGAAGTATTTTAGCAGTTAGGATGAGCTCGGATGTGCTCTTTTGCCGCTCGCAATAAGCTCAAACGAAAGTTCTTTTCTGCCTCGCCAAAGCTCTAGAGCTAATCCACCGGCTCGAGTTAAGGGGAAAGCTAAGCAGCGGCAAATTCTTCACTCTGTCAACTGGGAGTGGACCTTCACCTGGAGGCTGCGGGCACTTGTGGAGTGGCATTGGTGGAGATTGTTAGCGAATCAACGCCAAGTGTCATTGTTGTCCTTGCCACTTTGTATGCCATTAGAAAGTTGGCCAAATCTGGCTAAATTTATCCAAGAAAGACGCCATCTCGTCTCTTTGCAAAGATCTCCTCCTCTGGTTCGCTTGTCCGTCTGTCTCTCTCACTCTCTGCTGCTCGTCCAAAGGAAAACTCATGCCGAAACTGCATTAGGCAAGCTCCAGACTGAGTGTCGCCCCTCGAAAGGGGCTCTTCATGCGTGTTCAACAGAGAAGAGCTGCGTCCACTCACTAATCTTTGATTGGCTATCAACGATAAGCTGGGGCTCGACTCAGCACGCTTGTTTCTACCATGAGCCAACACGGGCCATCAAACAGAGAGTCAGGCAGCAGCAGCTTCAAGGAGCTGAGAGGCGACACAGGGCCAGCAGTGTGGAGGGGCAACGCGAGGAGCAGGGCGACACAGTCTTGGGGAGTGCTTGCCTTGTAATAAGCTGGAGAAAATCCAACCACTGGAGGATGCACCCAGAAAGCTCGCCATCCTTGCAGGGCAGCGCATTCTCCACTATCCATTATCCAATTGCACCATTTGGCCAGGCTATTCTTTCGGTCCACTTTGCATGGTCGAGCTTGACAGCGGAACTCGTCCCTCAGGTGGTCATAAATCTTGGCGCTGCTGCTCGGGGCCGATGGCGAGCGCGTGGATCAAAGTGGAGTGGAAGGCGCATAAAGTGACCATTTGGCAACGTTTCGCCGACGAGTGTCCGCCGACCACAACTCCACTTGGCCACTTGTAACTCGCACAACCAGCAATCCTGTTCGCTGTACAGTGTGTCTTGTACAGTGTGGGTCAGCCACAAGACACGAGGCTATGGACAATTTTGTAGCATCGCTCTTGCGCCAGAGTGATTTACCGGAATCGCAAGGCAAAAACGGTGCTCAGAAAGCCTGCCGCAAGGCCACAAGATGGACACGAAAGCGCGCTCATCAGCAGCACGAGCGCCCAATCTAAGCACAACCACTCGCCACTTGTCCATTAGATGGACTTGGCGGCGCCGGAAGGGCCGACTTGAGTGGGCGCTTATGCGCCAGGTTTGCACGAAGCTCCGACAAGTGGCCAATTCTCTCTGGCCACCACTTGTTGGGCTTCTCCGCGACCGATAATTGGCCAAGATAATAATAAAGACGAGGGGAAAAAACAAGAGAAAGAGAGAGCGAGCAGCAACAACAATAACAATAAGAATAATAATAATAGTAATAGTAATAGTAATAGTAATAGTGATAGTGATAGTGTGCTCTCTGGTGTGCAGGCTTAATGGGCACGAGCAGAGGCGCAGTGTTTATGCAAACAAGCGGCTGACACGCAAGCCAATCGTGACAAACGCATTGGACAGAATGGGCACCATGTTCTCGCTCTTTGTCTGGTCTCTCCCCGTTCGACCCTTAGCGCCGAGAAGAGTGGCTCTCTGGCGGAAGGGTAGCTTCAGAGCAAAGGGTAGAGAGCGAGAGGGGAGGAGAAAAGCGGGTCCTCCTCCTGATTGTTTGATGGATCTGTGGCGGCCCGAAAGAGGTGGACGTGCGTCAGCCCTCAGTTTCATCTCTTCCGGCACTCTGGCACACCGAGCTGGCAAGAGCAACAGACAGACGGGCCGATTGGCTGACAGACAGACAGACAGACGAGCTGGAAGTGAGTTATCTCTTTGGCAAGGCAGAGATTCTCGGTTACCTTCGGCGAGCTCATGTCTTCTTGCGGGCCACTGTGGCGGCCGGACGCTTTGGACGTGCTGGTGTTGGTCTTGGTTGTCGAGCTAAAGTGTTTATTTGTTTAATGAATGCAAGTGGGCCGGAAAGAATGCAAATCGGACGTCGTTCCATCAGATGATGCTGATGATCCGCAAGCTTGACTGGCGGCCCAAGCAACAGAGAATGCGACTGGGAATAAAAACAAACATCGTCCACAAAGGCTCCACTCGTCCTAGTCCAAAGACTCCGCAGACTCTTGCCGGCTTGCTACTCTCCGGCGCCAATTTCTCCTCCTTGAGGGCGGCGGGGGAGCTGAAAATGGCGGAAGCGAGATGAGTTAATCGCCCGGCTCGATTTACATATTTCAACTGCACAGCCGCAATTCGCCTTAACCTTACTTTTGGCTCACTTTTGGCTCCTTTTCGCGCCATGAGGATATCGTTGGGCGATCTCCTCAAGGAAACGGCCCACTTCTCTCACGTCTAGCCCTTCGCATTGGCATTCTTTCACTCTTTTTCTCTCTCTTTTCTTCAGACTTAGACTCAGACAAGTGCAAGGCGACACACTTTCGACAATTGCGCCCGCCGAGTGGCCCTTGAGCGGCCGCAATGGTCAAAGAGAGAAGAGAGAAAAGAGAAAACAAGCAGACGAGAGCTCCAGATGCAAAATTGATACTAGCTCGTCTCGGTTCACCACAAGAGACTGTTGCATGTCTCAAATGAAGCCCATTTAAATGCATCGATTTTGGAGCTCTCCCTTCAAGTGTACGCCAAGTTGAAAAGTGGAGAAAGATAATTTTTTCCCTGTTCACTGTTGCTGTTCAATGGCATATTTCACGCACTCGCCAGCTACTCTAAGCTCTAAAAGTGGCCTAGAAGTGCCAGAAAAATGTGGGCAAAAAACACAGGCCCTTCAAACACATGCTCAAGACAGACGTTGGAAAGAATGCTTTTCCCTCTCCAGACACAAGCTCAACTCTCGCTCCAGACAATACTCACCTGTTAATGAGCGAACTCTGGCGCCCAGTTGGAGCTTGTTGACGCTGATCAGCAGCGTGCTCGGCTGGCCCGTCTCAGTGCTAGTGGCTGCTGGCGAGCTCGAGGCCGGCGTCTTGGCGGCATTTGCAGCCAATTCGGTGGCCAGCTCGTTGGAGCTAATGGCTGGCTGCTTGAATTTGGCCGAGCTCATTGTTGAAGCTTCTCGTTTGGGACTCTCGTCGGCCAGCGATTGGAGGCTCCTGGTTGTGGGTCTTTGTTGTTGGGCAGATTTGGGCCAACCGGACGGTTTTTGGGTGGTTCGATTTGTGTTCGTTTGTTTGTTGGTTGTCGTTTGGTGTTGCTGGTGGTTAGCTTTGGTCACTGGAGCTTTCTGTCTAGATTTCTCGTGCTGCAGTCTGAGTCTGTTGACGTTCAAGTTCACGTTCGGCGGCGTTTGGAACTTCAACATTTTGCCCTAAGAATGCCTCTGCCAATTGAGCCGAATCGAAAGAAGAAGAGAAAATTCGATTTGCCGATGTAGAAACTCAATAACACTCAATAACGATGTGCTGGCAGACAATTAACAACAACGCTGGACCCTTGCAGGTTGCTGGCCGCTGTTTGTGTCTCGCCGGAGCAAAGCACCAATTAATTGTGTGCGATAATAATTGTCCGAGCAATTCTTCTCTCCAAGTCTCTCCAAATCTCTCTCTCTCTCTCAATCGCCCAAAAGGCTCCTCAAAAGTGCAATAAATTCCTCAATAACACACAACAAACACAAGCCCATAAGACACACTACATCATAATTGTCCCGCACTTGTCAAACTCCCATTGGCGTGCAGTGTGGCGCGCGAGCAGCAGCCCAACAAGCTGAGCTTTGGTCACTTAGGCCGCTTAAGCTGGCCTTTAGCATTAGGGGCAATTCAAGAGCGATTTGGACGACGCGCTTGTTGCGCAGATGAAGAGAGAGAGAGAGAGAGAGAGAGCCATGGATGCTCTGTCCATGAGTAGGCTGGCCAAAGGGGGGCGTCCAAAGGTCCAAAAGTCTAAAGGTGGAGAAAGGCGGCGCAAGAGTCAAGAGCAGAAGGGGAAACGGACGCGGATGAGCGACAAACGAGTGGCCGAGGAAGAGGAACAAGACTGAGAGAGAAAACAACTTGTTGACTGTCAAGTTTACTCTTCACTTGGCGCTCTCCATTTCCTCGCAAGTGGCCAAAAGCACTGGCGACCAACTGGCCTCCTCTGGCCGATTCATTTTGCTGCTCGATTTGGCGGGCTTCTCTTCTCTTCTCGCCGGCCAAGCCGCCACAGAAGTTGCCTTAGAGCAGCCCCGGCAACTCTCCACTGCCCGTTCGTCCGTTCGTCTGTCCATCGCGAGAAACTGATGCAGCATGGACCATGTGGCCAGTGGAGACCAGTGGCCAGTGGAGACCAGTCGTGGAGGCAGCAGAAATGTAGGCCGACTAAAACTAAGGAGGAGGAGGAGCAAGATGGAGAGCGGGAGAAAGCGCCAGAACAAGACGAGAATCTCAATGAAATTCATCGCGCTTGGCGCTCGTTGATTTTGGTTCTCAAATCTTTTTAGTTTGCACACCAACAACCAACTGAAAGCTCGCCCATTTGTTCAGAAACTTTGGCGGGATCTTCTTCTTCTTCTCCAGCGATTTGTTGGAGACGAAAAAGGTGTATAAGAGAAAAGCAGTGTGCAAAAAGCTGTGCGCATTTTACTATCTGTGACTTACTGTCACCCAGCGGGCTCGTAAAAGTGTGCCTGCCCATTGCCAAGCGCCACAGTCTCTGTATCTCGGCCAGCTGCAGAGAGTTGGCCGCAACACTGCCCAAACAGTGCAAATCCAGCGCCCCCAAAACATGCTCATCGCTTTCCCCCCACTCGTGAGCCTCGGCAGTGCAAGTCTGCTGATTGGTCACTCCAAAAGCAGCACTGGTCCAGTGGAAGCTGAAACGCGCCAACATCTTGATATCTGCTGGAAAATGCTCTACTCAGAGAGTCTCTCTCGCCACAAACAGTGTGTTTCTGCCCAAATTCGGGCCCAGTTTTATGGATAGTCCCAGAGGTCGTCACTTTGCCCAATGGTCTGCCGTAATAGAGGCCAGCAAAAAACGCCAGTCAATATCCCATTTTTTGGGAAATTTAACGTGGTTTGAAGTTGCTTCTATACCTCAGACACCCCAGAAAAGGTCGCTGAAAAAATCTGAAAACGCGTGCTTGTTTCGGCGCCCTCTCAGACGCAAGCTGCATCACAGAGGCACAGAGGAGGTCCCCTCCAGTCTGAGGCCAGAAGGACTCGCGTCGTGCCAATGGGGGTCTGAGACCTCAAGTTGCTAGGCGCACGCCACAGTCTCTAGAGGATGTCTGCAACCTCAGGCTCGCCAATGGCTGATTTCAACGCTGCCTGAAAAGCACTCGGCACCTCTGGAGATGCGAACGGGAGCTTTGTTTCCGCCGTGAACAGATGAGACAAGAGACCGCAAGATCGACAAAAGCTTTGCCTCAGCTGTTCGTCTTCCGAGTCAGTCTTTACTCTTCCTCGTCCATCCGAAGCTCCATCACACGAGGATGGAGATCTAGGCCAACGGTGGAGGCGGCAGTGGAGCCTGATACTCGGTCAGAAATTATTAAACTCTGAGTGGAGGATTCTGTTGTAGTTCTGGAGCGACAGGCAACTCTCTCGCCGAGTCGCCGCTCTCGCTCGATCTTGCTGGCCGCCTTCTGGCTGCCCGGCGCTTTGCAATTCGGACGCAATGACAGTGTTGCGCGAGCAGTAATTAATGCGCCCTCTAAACTGCCGCCGTTTCTCCCTTTTCTAGCCGCTTCTCAGTTGGCCAAATGGGCGGCCCATCTTCGAGCTCCTCGGAAGATGTGCAGCCAATGTCGTCCAATCGACCAAATGGCCAATGAAACGGCCGCAAAGCCAATGCGACCGTTTCACGACCCTCCCAATGAGAGCGACCACTCACACAGTCTCGCTCTTGAATATTTCCCCCCTTGGCGTCCGACCAAAACAAGTGTCCTTTCCTGCGTCGATCTTCATTTTGGTCTCTCCTCCACACTCTGGACTCTCCTCTGACTCTCTGCTAGCTTGCCGGACGACAGAGAGAGACGAGCAAGCGACAAGTGGCAGCGCCAACGGACGAAGCCACGAATTGCAATCGCTCCCGTGGATTGATTGCAGTTTGCTGCTGTCGAGAAAATAGAGGCAACAAGTCGTCCAGAGCTTTCTGCTTATAAAACTGGCACCAACACAGTGATACTCTGGTGCTCAGAGAAGAGGAAGGGATAGCAATTTCAATTTATCTCTCCATGACATTGAGAGTTATCTTCAGCGAGATAATAAACAACTGGCCATGCCTTAAGTTCGGCGCTTCTTCCATTCGTTCGCACTGGTGAACAAAGAGTTCGATTTTATGCCTGCACTAATGCAATGGCCGACTGGCCCACTCGCAGAATAGCACACAGAGGACGATATATTTTTATATTTTTCCCTTATATATATCGTATATACGTATAGAAGAGATTTTTTATGATTCATGCCCGGCCAATGGTGTTGGAGAATTGGCTCGGTCGAAAAAGGAGACACCAAAAGGGGTGTGAGGGAATTGGAGTTACGTCGCAGGGCAGAGAGACCTGTCGGGGTGTGAATTTGTGTCAAGAATTTCCTTTTCTCAAAGGGAATCAACTTTGCATACTAAAGTGCTCGCCTTCTTGACATCGTGCGACTCGGAATGCTCAATTGGAAAGCAGAGTGGGATGGCAGTGGAATGAAGTCAAGCAACAGGAGGAGGAGGAGGAGGAAGAAGAAGCAGAGGGAGGCAAGTGCAAATTGGCCAAAAGGCTGATCCGCTTCTCATTGGTCGCTTAATCTGCACCGTTGCGACACCACAACATGAGATAACCTTGATTTTCTCAGCCTCCAATCGAAGCCGGTGCACCAGCTGAGCGCCGAAACTCAAATTGCTGCTTGATGTGATGTGGTGGTGGCGGTGGTGCTTGAAGTGGAAGTGGAGAAAATGGCCTCGGAGGGGAGAAAAATAACTCGAACTTCAGATAAACTGAGGCGAGAACAACAATGAAGCCCTGCCTCTTGCTCCGGCACTAAAGAAATACGCCATTTCGAAGCCCATTTCCGATTGTCCACCTCCAAATGGGCACTTAAGTCGGCGCTGATGTGCGATTGTGCAGCTGGCAGGGAACGAAATGGTGCTGCTCCAGCGAGAGAGAAAGAGAGAGAGGCAACAAATAACAAGGAGAGAAGAAAATAACTCGTGCAAAACTCTTCCTCTTCTTCGTTTTGTTTGCCGCAATGGGCAGTGTGCAAGTGATGGCCGGCCAGCCGCCAAATCACAGAGTGCTGTCCCGCGTTTGGCCTTCACCGGCGAATGGGCTCGAAAGGAAGCTTGAGGCGAGCTGAGCAGAGGCGCAACAGGTTGTGCCCAGTTCTGGCTCGTTGCTTATCGGCTTTTCCGCCGCAGACTGGCGGCGACCAGGAAGAGAGAAAAGAGAGAGAGAAACCGAGCTGAGGGAAGAGGGCTGCACAGCTTGACTTATGCTCGCATCAGCAACTCCGATCGGTCAGCGTGGCTTGGCGCGGCGTGTCGCTATATTGGACGATGGCGCCAAGTTGGGCCATTTCGAGCTGGCCAGTCGTTGGGTTTCAAGTTCGTCCTGGCCGCCAAATGGAGGCGGGTGGACCACGGGATTGGTTGTGTCGAGTTCAAGCGAGCAGACTTGGGGACTGGAGCGCGGCCATTGGTTGGCGCTTGGCGAGGTGTCCAGCCTGGTGGAGGGCGGCGGCTGGAGTTGTTGCTGGGCCGTGTTTCTGGCCTGCAGCATCAATGCCTCAAAGTGATGCACTCTGCTCGCCGCCAGCCACACACTAGCACTATTGATCCGGAGCTAAATTGGCCGTTGCACGCCATACGCAATATTGCGCGCCGACTTCCAGTGGCGTGCCTGTTTGCCCGGCGACACAAAGGGACTGCTGCGTGGTGTTCCAATACTACTGCGGTTTCACCACAGCAGCGGACACCTCGCCAATTCAATGGGCCTTTTTCATTTCCCGCCAGCTCAGCTCAATCCAATCCAATCCGAAAAAAGTCCCTCAAGTGAGGCAACAAACGCAGCAGTCTGGCAGACTGACTGCTGCGCGCCGTCGCCAAATGGAATCCAGCTTGGCACTCCAGCAACAATCTCTTGCAGTTTCTCTCAAGGCCAAAGGGGAAAGGCAGTGAGAGCTTGAGAGGCGCCTCACTTGGTGGTGCCCAAGATGAGCGAGAGAGTTGGCGCGCCGAAAAGTTGGCCCAATCAGATCAAATTGGGACTCAGATTGCCTGCCTGCCAGCTGCGTGCTGGAATATGGTGAACCAATGCAGGCCAGCTCGTAGCTGAGAGATGCTGCTCCACAAGCTGCAAGAAGATGGCTAATCTGAGCTTTGGAAATCGATTGTCTATCCACAAAAGATTGGCCGAATTTTCTTTCAAAATGTTGGCCCAAAATTGTTTCAACGCAGCTCATTATTTTCCCCCCTCGGTGGACTCATCATCCTTGTCCAAATCATGCCGCCACTCTCATGCCGTTCGGCTGCATAGTGCTCGCGCTCGTGAGTGAAAAAAACTAGGCTAAAAGGAGGCTAAAAGAAGAAGAAGAAAAAAGTTTCCCTCTTCAACAGGCTAATCAATAAGAGTTCTACTCACCCAATTTGTGATGATGAATTAGGAGCAAATCTGCTCTCCCTTGACCGCTGCTCGTCCGGCCTGGCTCGGCCATTGCAGAGTTCTTGTCCTAAACTGTTGATTGCAGTGGAAATGCTGCCCACCAGTTGCACTCTGTCCGCCGGAAGCATCTTTCTGGCTTGTTTTGAGTATTATCGAAGTGGCTCTTTTGACTAAAATTGTACTATTTGATACTGATATTGTCTCAGTTTATCTTGTCGCTTCGAACTGGCACTCAATCGATGGGCGAATGTGACATGATGTTTAAAATGCTTGAATTGCATTGAATAATGAGGGACGACAAAAGTTTCTGCATAATCGATGCTCACACAAACTCACAACTCTTTGTTGACTCTTTGAGAAAGAAAAATTCACCAATCCATTGAAAACCAAGCACTGAGTGACCTTTTCTTCGATCAAAATCGCTTGCTTCAAGCTCTCGAATGTGAGCCAGTTTGTTTCACAGACGACGTGTTTCCGTCTCTCATGAGTGGATGGCAAAATGTTGACCACAACAAGACACTTGCTGGCTTCAAAACTCTCTCGAGACGCCAAGATTTCTCCCCAGAGCTTTGTTGTTGCAATGCTCATTCTTCTTTTACCCTCTAGCTAGTCTCATGCGACTGCAATTGCGCAGCTTTTCCCATGCGCAACTCTGACCATCACTTATTGTTTTGCGTCTTGGCGCAAATGCTCGCAAAATCCCAAACACACGGCCTGCTTTGCGGCCAAAGGAAACTGCTTGCGGCCAATCGCGAGCTCACCAAGAGCAGAGTGCGCAGACGGCGCCAATCTCCATTCCAAGTGGCTACCCAAAAGAGGCGAGTGGAGTGCAAGATGCGGCCCAGCCAAGTTAATGAAGATCGTTGTTATTCTGAAAAGAAAAAAAATCTCACTTCACTTTGGCTCAGATTTGAGATCGGCCAAAGTGAAGTGCAATGAAAGAGTTGGACGCGCATGCAAGTGCGTGCGCGTGGACAATCTGGCCGAAAGATCAAACATTCAATGGATTAGGATGGAAAAATGCAAACAAGGAAGATCTGAGATCTGGTTTACTGGTGTCT
>Ga0058701_10003726_pt1 | contig 12164 bp, 8 predicted proteins | sample AgamicOrMae_FD_97039 | JGI IMG/M metagenome (GOLD analysis project Ga0058701, IMG submission 97039) | Agave microbial communities from Guanajuato, Mexico - Or.Ma.e | ecosystem: Host-associated > Plants > Phyllosphere > Phylloplane/Leaf | place: Guanajuato, Mexico | collected 2012-06-04 | reverse complement strand
GGTAGTTTTTGTCGATAAACAAAATGGCTTAAAGAGTAAACGTTTCTCTTCATTTCGCATCAATTTCACACGTTTTTGGAGAGTCGATTTTCTTCAACCCCAATTTTGGGGGTGGCTAGCGGGGGTAGTTTTGGGTTGTGGCCCGAATGAATGCCCATTCCCGTGTCTACGAGAGGTCTACTACGTATTCTGATAGGTTTGGAGCAAATCTAGGTGTTACAGGTTGCGCCCTTCCCTTGTAAGATAAGCAGCTGACCTACCCTTCAACTATTCGTTGAAGACTAATATAAGCAGACTGGTCAAACCTATTCTCCTCTTACCAGCCAGTTCAAACCCACCTTATCCTAAATCAACGAATCGGGAATCCACCGCCGGTGTGGAAAGCTATCTTGCGGATATTTTCTCGCGCGACAAGAAAAAACAGACTTAACGTAATCTACTCTAGTAAAAGAAAGAAACATTGTGATGTTTAGAAAACGGAATCCATCCCTTTTTGTGGGACTGCTTCCGAGCCGATGAACATGTTTCAACTCTGATTTTGTTTCCAGAGGACGACACTCAATGACGTCTTCTGATAGGCCCCCGCAATCCAGCCGGCCGGTTATGGCGCAGAAGATACTGCAACAGAGCCGGGAGGCGGAATCCGCTTTGGCTGATGCATTGGTAAGTTCTCGTCGAGGGAATTTACATAGGGCATTCACATTTACATAGCGGAGGACTGTCACGCTTCTGGACTAGGTGGGAAAGATAGGCGACTACTTTGTCTGGGAAGGCCAGGAAATTTCCCTTCTGTTTTTTTGACAAAAGTGTTCTTTACGGATTTAGGTTATATGGTACAGTAAGGAAGCTTTTTGGAATCTTGTTAAACTTAGATTTAGTGTTCTCTGAGGTCACCCTCAGCTGGGTACATTGCGAACCGTGGTTAACGTCGATAAGTTAGCCCGTTTCAAATAGAAGTTATTTTAAGTTAGGCATATCGGTTTGGGTAGATTCGAGGGCATGAATGTCGGACAGCAAGAATTGTGTATTATTGGTCGGTTTTTAACGATGGTAATGTATGGTATCTCCATTGATGACGCCAACGAACCAAACGGAAGTAGAATGAATTAAATCATGTCGTTTGTGTCTGTTTCGAACCACTGGTACCAACACAAATCGGGAAACCATTGTTTGATTTGAACAGAATTGGTTTGAGCTTATTCATCAATTATTTTTTTTAATGAGCAAAACCCTTTTTTTACCAGGCAAAAACAGGGAATTTCGTTGAGCAAATGCGCAACTAGCGGGCCTACGGAAATGCAGCCCCTCTTGACCATGAAATTACAACTCGCAAGTATTTTGCATATCAAATAGTGTAAGTTAAGTAATATCACGATGTTTGTTTCAGACGATGGACGGTGGCGATGCGAGTCGAATGTCCCCTAAGAAAACATACAGACCTTTCGAAGACCATTCCGATGACAGCGAGACGTCGAGCGTGTGTTCAGAACGCTCCTTCGATTCGTTCCGAAGGCCTTCCGATGTAAGTTGCTCGCCATATTGCAGAAACGCTGTTGCCTAGTTTAGCGCAGCCGTGCTAATCCAGTCAATGTCGGTTTCACCATGGTTAGTTAGCTTAGGGCGGCGCGATAGTGCTATCTTGGGATTTCTTATTGTAGCATAGTGGAAGGGAGTGAACTGTTTTTTTAGAACAAGTGCTAACACCATTCTTAGACCTCTCAATAATTTTAGGGCCAAAACTGAGTCTGTCTTTGGTCTTCACGATCAGCCGATCTCCAATCAATCCATTTCGTCAAATGTTCGCGTGCGATTTTATTTAATCAACAACTTTACAACATTCGGTCAGCTCCGCCAATCACCTACATACTCCTAGAAGATCAAATGAATCTATAAAATCATTTCTATGAATAACGGCGAAAATACTCAAGTTTTCGACTCGAGTCTCTACAAATCTCTGTCAATGCCTAAAAATTAGGGTATATATTTTCACCGAAGATCTTGAATAGTCAGCCAAATATTGAGGAAAGAAGCCGATCGGAAACTACAGAAATAGTGATTTCAAACAGAGTCTAAGAATGGGCATTAGCATTAGGAGATTGGTGTTGGTGTGGATTATGATAGTGTCAGGTCGTAGTTTTTGAGCAGAAACACCCTCAGTTCCTGAGGTTGCATCTTCTACCTCTCGTGTTCAACGGTTCAACTTTTGATTTCTTGAGAATAATCAACAAATACCGCGTTGGTCTTGTGCCCTGTGTCTCGCTCTTGTGTCGCCAGCCCGGATGTGACCTCTCGCAGGCAGTAATTACCGTGGAATAGTACGCATCAGACTAGGCTACGGAGGGTTAGGTAGAATAACTCTAAATAGGGTTAAGTCAGGTACCTTGTGTAATGCTTCGCAACCGTTCGACTCAGCTTTCGCGACCCTTCCGCTCGGCTTTCGCGACCCTTCCTCTCGGCTTTCGCGACCCTTCCGCTCGGCTTTCGCGGAGCCTTTTGTCACCTACATATTGGTGGCAGTAACTGCCGTCGAGAAAGGGGCGCCAGCGGCTTCGCCTTGTAAGGTTAGATTCCGTATTAGTTACTTTAAGGTTAACTTTCGTGCCCTGTGCTTCGCTTCTCTGTCGCCCCGCGTGGCTGTCGCCGAAGGAGTAAGCGGCATCAGGCTTGTCGAGGTTGAACACGAGCTTTGGAAAGTGCAACCCCTCGGAATCGCGAGTGGCGAGTTGTCTTTCGTGAAAGTCGTCCGTGCATGAGGCTTGTGCTAAGTTCCTGTTTTTTGTGTGCTCCTTTGTCGCGCCCGCCTGAACCATATCACCTGTGCTTATCCTTTGTGCCATGCCGCTGTTGCTGTCGCTGTCATGACAGTCGTACTCGTGGAGTGGGTCCCAACAGCGCATTTACCGGGACACCTGGGAGCCTGTCTCCAAGGTAAGTTACCTCCATGGCTTACGTTCCACAACCCTCCCGCGAGTACTTTCAACTCTGCTCAACAGATTGAGATTTCGAGAGAAGGAAAGAGACAGAGTTCCAATAAAAGGCTGTTTCTGGACGCGGTCGTGTGCAGATAAAATGACTTGGTTATCGTCCAAGGAAATATGCTTAAACAGGGTTATATCTTCCAATACTATAAAAACTGAATTTCAGACGTCCGTTGGTTTCACTTCCTGACCTAAAATCTCTTTTCCGCTAAAAGAGAATAAAAAAAAAAATAAAAAAATAAAAGTGATGCTTTTGTTTTTCACTTAAAACTAAAAATTAACGGTAGGGATACCCTCGTCAAAAGTACTTGTGCTAGCGGCTTTTTATTTTTCAATATTAAAATCGTATTTGAAATCATAAGTACATATCGGATTTCATTTTTTTCACTAACACTTTGTGGACAAAGTTTATTGATTTCTGATGAGTAGTAACCTGGATAAATGGGCAAAACTATTCTTTGAATCAAGAAGTTCGGTCACATTGAAAAATCAGAGATAAGATGGAAGTATCCAACAAACTTCGTTGAAGTGAGAATATTTTTTGTAGCGTCACAGTATTATGGCGGGAAATTATCTGGAAATCAGGCAGTTTTCCACGCGATTTTTTATTTTATTTTTATTTTTATGCTAAAACAAATACCGTGTCTAGAGACTTAAGCAAGTTAGATTAATATCCACTTAATTTTTCTTATACCGTAGACCTAGCAAGAACTTTTTTCAACAATCTCTGACCGCTTTAGTGTTGACACTTTTCATTGCTGCACTGTCAGTCTTAGTAAAGGTCAACTTATGCCCAACACGCGAACCTTTCCTTTCCCCTATCCATAGCCTGGAAGAGTCTAAAATGTCCTATCCTGGCCCCATCAGCATTCATCTCATGTTTTATGTTTCCGAAGTTCCGTTTCTTCATGTTTCTTTTAATTTCATGGTCGAGTTCAGTTAAAGAATACATTTACTGGGAACGCTGTCATATGTCAATATTTTCTCCTATTTCCTCCTTTTATGAACCTCCAAAATTTTCTCCTATTTCTTCCTATCATCAACCTCTCTTGAGCTTTTTCAATAATTTATGTGAAAAATAGGTTACATGTGGGTTTCCTATCACCTTGTTGGTTATTTACTAGTCAGCGATTTTTCACAATGCTGTGAAATATCGTTTCATATCTGTAGTATTTGCTGTATCTTTTCGTTGTCTGCTGCTTTTCATAGTATACGTTTTGCATGAATACCGTAGTAAATTCAACTGGAAGTTGTGTTTATCTGTGAAGGTCTTCAATTTTCTTTCCAAATATTCGTCCAACCAAAATATTTTTGAACAGGATATCAGCGAGATCATAGCCAACTGCGCCAGTACCCATTGGGCCGACCGCAAAGAGGGTCTTTTGGGTCTACAAAATTATTTCCAGAACGGAAACCTTTTGACTGCAACGGAGCTGAGGAGAGTAACCGACATTTTTTCGAAAATGTTTATGGATTCACATACTAAGGTAGGTGTTCCGAAAGTGCTTTTCGTTCGAAAAGGTGGTGCTGTTTCTAACGTTTCCCTCTGTTTTTTTCTCCAGGTTTTTAGCCTATTTTTGGACACCTTAAATGAGTTGATAGTTAGCCATCACGAAGATCTCAAAGATTTTCTGTACATTCTTCTTACGAGATTGCTCAACAAGTCAGGTGCTGACCTGCTTGTCAGCCAACAGAACAAAATCCATAAATCGCTGGAAGTCGTAAGGTAAGAAGGGTCTTCTTAAACCGATCTGTGTGTGCTGAGGAGCTGCTTAAAAGTGCTTGATTGGAGGAATAACCAAATCCTCGGGGCTGTGAATTTCGTAAATTGAACTGATATAGTTTTTGGTTTAGGCAAATTGAGTTGGCTTTCATCTATGATGCGCCTTTTGCAATTTGACGTCGTTGAGTAATGTGTAAGTGTTTGCAATGGGTGGAAAACAGCATATTCCGATGAAATTCGTCGACTGCATTCCTTGCTAAATTAAACTCGTAATTAGACACTGTTCTGACACCCACTCGGTGGCCAACTGCATTTTAGGATCCCAGCGAGAGCGGATGCTCGATCAGTGCAATTAGTTGAGCTTCAAAGGATCGCATTTTGTTACGCGATTCAATTTGCACTTCATTAGCTCAATCTGTATTAGTTGTGATCCTCTTGCGTCGTAATTAACATAAGCCACCCTTTTGCAATTTCGCGGGAACACCGAGCAAGTCATTAAGAGCCGCCAGTTTTGGAAGTACTAGCAGTCTCAAAAGTATCGATCTCTCCAACTATTTCAAACCTCCGTAACTTTGGAATGGAAAGAGATACGACAAAAAGCCAAGATGAAACTGACAGATCTCTTGAAGATCTAGCGATTTTATGCTTGCGTATCTGACGTATCTCTCGTCGTTCCAAAGTTACGGTGGTTTGAAAAATTCTGAGTGATCAATACTTTTGAGACTGATAGTAGGAGGGGTGGACGTCGTCTAAGTGGGTTTCGTGCTGTTCCAGGGACTCTTTTCCTTCGGACCTCCAAATGAACGCCCTGATGAGGTTCCTCACCGACCCTGCACAAACGCCCAACATCAAGGTGAAAGTAGCAACGCTGCGGTACCTCACTCAGTTGGCGTCCATGATGGATCCCTCCGGCTTCAACGGGAGCGGCGACCAGACGGCCACCGCCCTCGCCAAGATCATCAGCTGGACCATGAGCGACGTGACGGGCTCCGCCAGCAAGACCGGCGACATCAAGAAGGCGGCGCAGCAGGCTCTCATCGCTCTCTTCAACCTCAACGCTCCCCAAGTTACCAAGAAGATGAGCACGCTCTCTAAAGAGTACCAGGACGCCGCGGCGGCTCTCGTCGAGAGCCACATCCGGAGGAGCAGTAGCAGCGCCGCCGAAGCGGAGGTGAACCACAGCCATAGCAACGGCTTGTCGAGCACGTTGAGTTCACCGCCCTCGTCGAATGTCTCTTCGCCCCCGCAGATTCAGTCGCCGCGGACGCCGCCCCCCGGCATTCACCCCAGGACCGACTTGAGCGGTCCGCACCGATCGTCCCCGCTGAGGTCCCTGGCCAATCACCCGTCGGCGCTGCAGCACCCGACAGTCACCCATCTGCCTCCGTTGCATGGCTTGGATCTAGGAGACGAAAATCTCAACCCCGAAGAAGTTTATAAGTAAGTACAGAGTTACTTCATGTGACCTTTTGAAAATTAGCTTCTGCTACTGGCATGTAAGCTTGCTCACTTGGGCATTCAATAAGATATCCAAGGATATTACAGTGAATCTTTGCTGTAAATCCACCGAGGTGATTCACATCCATGTATGATAGAGATGTGAATGTATAATAGAGGAATGCATAATGGAGAAAATACTTTTAAAAAAGTACAAAACAATAAACTTGTGTGAATCATGAACCTTTTATTCGTCTTAAATATATCGTTCCTGTTGGAAAAGAATAGTATAATCGTTTCCAATTCAAAATAACGCGAAGTTTGATTATGCATCTAAGGACAGTTGAATTTAAAATGAAACTGATGTAATCAATCTGAGCGTAGCCTTTACATCAGTAAGATAAGTCAAAGACGAAGAGGACCATAGCATGAGAAGGGGGAAATTTGCCTAAACTTTCAGTAAAGGTGGAGAGATTCATAAGAAAACATTCAGTTTGGTTGACTGTGTTTTGTTTTCCAGGTCGCTGAGACGCACAACTGCTGAAATCCAGAACTACAGTTTTGAACCGCTGAGCGCCACGAAGCTCGGAGATCGCGACCGCGACACGACTTCGCAGGACTCAGGAATCAGTCAGATGTCGGCGGGGCCGATGGACAAGATGAACACGCTGGAGGAGCGCTTCGAGGACCTGAGCATCACGGGAACGTCTTTAGTAAGTCTTACAAGTAGGGTGGCCTATGAAAAACCAAGTCTTCGAGAAAAAAACGTGGTTAGTGCGGCAAAGTGGTCAATCCTAACTCTTGAAGTACTTGAAAGGTTTTACCGGTATTCCCGCCCCCTTTCTCCATCGCTAAGCTGGGCAGTGGTACTGGCAGTCAAAAATGTATTGCGCAATCCAATTTTTTTTAACTTCCGTAACTTTGGAACGAACCGAGATACGACAAAAAAGCCTCAATAAAATCATAGATCTCTTGAAGACCTAACGATTTTATTTCGTGCTTTTCTTACGTATATCTCTCCGTTTCAAAGTTAAGGAGGTGCAAAAAAATTGGAGCGCGCTATACTTTTTTGACTGCTTGTACATGAAAAAGAAGGTCATACTCGTCTTGAGAGCAGGCATTGACGAGTATGCGCCAGAACAATCGGAACCAAATGGAAAATGTTCTTATCTCTGTATCACATCGTTTTAGAATATTCAGTGTTTTACCTTGTTAGGGATCGATGTGTGGTTGATGCGTGAGGTTAAAACAAAGTCTCAACTGTACAATGAGAAGGAATTATATCACACGCTCAGCACGATTGGTGCCTCAGCCCCTGGAAAACTCGCATCAGGCAGCCGGCTCATCTCCTGTGTGCTGGGATTGCCTAAGCGCTGTTAGGCGGGCGCTCTGAAGAGAGCACTGTCTTTTCTCGTTCATTCTCTTTGGGCTGTTCCCGACTGAAAACCCAAGATTTTCGGCTACCTCGTGTGAGGAAATAGCTTATTCGTATCTCTTTTGCTCTGTTCAGTAGCAACAATTCATTAAATTCTAATAAAAACGATACTCCCGCCGTTGGTCATTTTTTGAAATGAATGAGTTAAGAAGACTTATCTACGATTGTTGTTTCAGGGACGGTCTTCTTCGTTAACATCACCAACGCACAGGCTAAGAGACTGCAACGGCATTGTAAATAAATGTTCGTCGAATGACTCGGTTGATGGCGACAATCATTTCACTATCAAAGGTAAGTTACGATGTAACAGTAAAAAGTGCAATGAATTGCACGAAATTGGTCTAAAATATAGTGAAGATGCTCTTTGGAGGCAGTAAGCCCTCCCATAGCATCGTGCCTTCCGCGATCCTCTGCAAATGTTTACGAAACCTACAAAACTCGATGTACCGTATCTATTGAGTTAGGTCGTGATTTCCAAGTTAAATTTGTCCTTAACTTTGTCGTTTACAGTTCTGAAGTACCTCTATGTGTGTAGCATAGAAGTAAAAAGTACGAAGTCAACTTTGACCTAACGGAGAATTTTACCGATTTCAAAATACCGGAATCACTGATTCCAGTTGAAATACGTCCCTATTTTTTTTTCCTGAACCATGCATTCAAGCAATTTCGGAGCGGTGCACTACATGCGGAGGAATATGAAATTTTAAAAATTCTTAAGAACACTGTCATTGAGAAGAGCTCAGAAAATAATGAAGAACCCCAGAAACCGCACATCGATACGATCAGCCGATCGCTAAAAAACTGACGTTGAATTTGCCTGTGACGTCACAACTCATACCAAAGTCGTACGAGTTGTGACGTCACCAGCGACTTCAACCTCGATTTTCTAGCGATCGGATGATCTAATCGGTGTGCGGTTTGTGGGGATCTTCATTGTTTTCTGTGCTCTTTTAAGTAAAAGTGATTTTAAAAAATCGTATTCTTCCCCATTCTCAGGAAAAGAAAGTCCCGCCATTTCTTCAAACTAGGGATCGTGAAGCACTCACTCGGTGGGCACAATCGGTCAAAAAGCACGATGTTTTGTTTTAGTGGAAGGAGAAGATAAGGACGACGTGGACCTGATCCGGAAAACGCTGGACTCGATCCGTTCTTCGGACATCTCTGACGTGACAGCGAAGGTAGCGTCCCTGAAGCGCTTGACTGAGGTGGTTCGAGACAGCTCTCCGAACGCGGTCGCGGATCAGCTCAAGTCGTTGCTTCGATTCCTGCTGGAGGAGTTGCTGAAGCCGGAGAGCGCGGTCCGCGCTTCAGTCCTCGAAGTCCTCACGGAAATGGTCAAGAAGCGGGAACTGTCGTCCTACTTCGCCAACTACGCCGAACTGTTAGTCCTTCGAGTCCTTCACGCTCCACGGGATGGAGATATGGATGTAAGTTTTAACCCTTTTTGTATTTTTCTTTGGATGATGTCGAGATTTTGTTCACTAAGCCGGATAGGACATCGCGTCCTATACGGGAAGGGAGTTCTCCGGCAGAAAGGACCTAACCTAATCTTGCCCTGACCGTCCCGGTGATCGCTTAACCTCATTTTCCTCTTCCTCCTAGAAACGGCAGCATTAGATTGCCTTAACTAGCTTGAATCTTTACTCCCCGTAAAAAAAGAGTTCACCGTTGAAGAAGGCACAGGGATCATATTGTACTAGCAGTCCAAAAGGTTTTGTCCGTTTCTGGTAGCGCCGAAAGGCTCCGCCTTATAGGGAAATACATAGGCCACCGCCTTGTTGCACGACCAGAACTGAAGAATACCTTTTGGACTGATAATACATGTGAATAAGCAACGTGAACTCGCTGAAGATAGCAAATTTTTCTATTTGAAGGCTTTGAGCCTGATATGTTTTTGTAATTATGATAATGTAATGAAACTCTATACAGAGTTTTTTTATGTCTTCAAATCGGAATACTATGCAGAAATGGGTTCAGTTTACGTAACGTACATCTATTCAATCTTACTAAAGCTCGCCTATAAGCATGCATTCTCAACGTCATATAAATATACGTAACCTCATTTAAACAAACCGTACCTCACCTATCTGGAGCTCTCAAAGTTTAACCTACCTAACCTCGCTGATCCTCAACAAGAAGTTGCGACCATCTCATCTCTATGTTGGAGAACATCTTTTTCCCTCACGGCTTAGTGCACGATGGTTTCGTTTCGAAATGTTGGTTTTCGTGTTTGTTATGTGCCTTGCTAGCGTTGCGTCTGGTCGGGAGTCGCAAATTAGAGAAAAGTCCAAATATTTTGGGCTGCTTGTCAAAAATGTAGTTTTTGTAAACCTGGGAGACAATCGAAGGAGATACTCCACTGTTTTTTCCTTTCAGTATCTTGCGAAGCGTTTTAATGGTTAGTCATACAACCGTGAGGCTCGACTCTTTTTTAATACGCCTGTGTGTCAGATTTACTTTTTGCTATGTAGAAAGCAAACCTAATTGCAGTAACGTCGGTAGTTAAAACGAGGAGCATACATCATCAGCCCTGTCGTGGGGATTGGAGGTTGTTTATTTTATTTTACAACTAAATTGTGTCAAGTTAAAGTAGGAAGGGCTTATTTATCAAGTTGAAACTAACTAACGTGCAATTTAACAACAGCCGTAATAGTTGAAAGTCCGAAATCAGCCCTTTGTTTGGCGTGCGAGTTTGTTTAAAGTGTTGACTTGAAAAATTACTTCTTTTGGATTGTGCTGTTTCTGTCTTCTCCATAACGTTCTCCAACTCTCTTCCTCTTTCATAATAAAAAGTTCCGCTGTCTAAGTCAAATCACAATTTCTTTCAGCACGTAAGGGTTGACGTTTTGTCAGCGGATCCTTCGTTTAAGCAAGTGAGTTTGCAAACATTAACGCAAGCATTTCGTTGAGGGCAATCTTTGTGGTTTAGCGATGTAATGAAGACATCTAGACTTTTTGTTTGTTTGTTAAAGTTTACCACCTTGCCTGGTTTTGACATGACATGTTTGGTCGGCATGATCCTTATTATGTTTTATCCCTTTTATCTGTAATTACTGGTATATGTGAAAGGCATGACTTAAAGTTTCATCGGTAGGAGTGGAAGTAGCGCGAATTCCATGTTTGTTAATATCGGTGCCTGCCATTTTGTGATCAGTTCAAGAAAAGTTTATACTAGTGCTTAAACTTGACATGTGAAGCATCGATGTTTATATGTTTACCGAGTGAAGGTCCTCCCATCATTAACTCGGTGTTTTGTTTGCATGTCTGTCCTGAGTCTCATTGTCAGTAGGTTTCACTAGTGTCACGAATGGATTTTTTTCCTTGTTTAGAGATTTCCGGCAATTCGTTCAACAACCCAGTTTCTTTAATCTCCTTTGTTGGTTCTGCTGAGTTGCGCAATGTAGCCATCCTTGTGATATTGCCAACCTAAGTTTTAGCCGTATGTTGTTCCCCTGCGTCGGTATCTCCGTTCGAAATCGCTTTTGTGTAACGTACACACAGTCGTAAGTGCATGTCCCTGTATCAAGTTAACAGCCAATTCGCAGGGGATAGAGACATGATTTCGACTGCTCAGCCGAAATTATACTTCACTTTCCTAAAGTAACGGCCACGGCAATTGGTGATAGGGATTCGCTTACCATGGGACCAGACACTCGACTGTACGTTTGGTTTTTAGGGATTTGTGTTTATATAGGTGACGCATATCACGGGAAGACATTATTAGCTGATCAGATCGTTTAAAATAATGCCAATAAATTTCCAATCACCAGCAGCCCCCATGATCTTCGCACTGTATTTTGGAAACTTTGACACAAAGTAACTGATTCAAAGTAACCTGGACACAAGGTAACCTGGACTCAGAGTAACTTTGACTCAAAGTAACTTTGACTCAAAGTAACTTTGACTCAAAGTAACTTTGACTCGAAGATACTTTTACTCGAAGTAACTTTGACTCAAAGTAACTTTGACTCAAAGTAACCTGGACTCAAAGTAACTTTGCCCCAGAGTAACCTGGACTCAAAGTAACGTGGACTCAAAGTAACTTTGACTCGTAAGTTATCATCTTCTGCAAAGACGAGAGATTCCTCCCGAAATGTAGAGTTGTTTTCGATTTTCTTGGGCAGAGGTGTTGAATCATTTCGGCTTTTTCTGTCGTGCGCGTTGTGAAAACCGTGTTATCTCCCGAAAGTGACGATTGCTTCGTTTTTGTCAGGTTCTGAGAGCGTCGGAGTGGTGCGCTGCGGAGTTGGCCACGTGCCTCCCTCCGGACCTCGTGATCCGCGTCCTCCTGCCGCTCATCATGACGGGCGAGTACCCGTTGACTCAGAGCTCGCTCAGGATGTTGACCAAGATGGTCGAGCATCACGGCCGCGACGTCGTCGAGCCTCACGTCGGGGAACTCATGCCGGCCATTATAAAGGTACGCCCTCGAAACACTCGCATGGTGACTTGACGGCACGGTTGGGCTTGCCGTACTTCTGGAATAATGGGGTACTTGACCATTTTTTTCTGAGATAGCCATTTGAAAGAGCTAAAAAAATAATGAAAAAAAGTCCGAAGGAGCACCCTTCTACGATCAGCCGATCGCCCG
>Ga0058701_10003725_pt1 | contig 12164 bp, 12 predicted proteins | sample AgamicOrMae_FD_97039 | JGI IMG/M metagenome (GOLD analysis project Ga0058701, IMG submission 97039) | Agave microbial communities from Guanajuato, Mexico - Or.Ma.e | ecosystem: Host-associated > Plants > Phyllosphere > Phylloplane/Leaf | place: Guanajuato, Mexico | collected 2012-06-04 | reverse complement strand
TTTTATCTCAGCCAGATTGTTGGTTGATCATGAGAATTTTCTCTCTTTCTCATCTCCTTTTCTGCTTTTGTGTCGTCCTTTGGAGCTTGGCTGATTTCACCGCCGGATGCTCCACTTTGGCTGGAAAAAATTGCCGCCAAACACGCAGACAGAAAGACTCACACACGAGCACTGGAACGCTAAACTATTTGCATAATGACAACTGTTTGTGGACCAGAGCATATTTGACGACCGTTCCGATGATTGCGACACTATATGGGCGGCCGAGCAATCTCCATTGGTTGATTTCCATTTGGATAAACTCTCACTATTATCCGCCGGCATCAGTGTTCCCTTGCTCATTAGTTGGCGCCACTTTTCGCCTCGGTGTTGCGCCACGGAGGCCACCCACTAATGGGCGGCCACTGGAGTGGGTAGTCAGTGGCTGATGCCAGTTGATTGACCTCACAACTGCACACTAACACAAACTGCAGCACTTGGCACTTGTGAGCAAACGGAATCTGATTAATATTCAATCCGTGAAAGTGGTCGCCTGTGCTTGTGTGTGGGAACAGGACGAGTGTGTGCGCCAGTGCACACGAGAGCCGCTTGTGCAGAATGGCAATAGCGCGCACTTCATCCACTGACTGCATCACGTTTTCCGACCCCCCACCCCCCCTTCTCTTTCCGTCTGTCGCCCTTGTCAAGCTGCCGCTCTCTCAACAGGAAGCCGCTCGTTGTCCGCTAATTAGCAGACACCATGGGCGCCAATGGCCGGCGACTGATCAATCAAATGAAAAAATGAAAACAATGGACTGGCCGTTCAGGCCGCCGACAGGCAGAGCTTCACTGCTGCGGCCCAGCGGCCCAGCACTGGACTGGAGTGTGTGTGGAACAATGGCCGCAAATTGGTGGTGGACGAGCCACTGGGACAAATGAGAGCCGTCCAGTGAGACGATTGGGCGATCCCATTTGGCTAGCTGCCAAAGCAGATTTGAGGCTCGCCACCGCTTGCCACTTGGAACAAGTTGCAACTGTGGCCCGCGTCCATTGAACTCCACGTCCACGTCCATGTGCCCGAGCTACTGTCTCTATCTCTGTCCCTGTCTCTGTCTCTGTCCATGTCTCTGTCCATGTCTGGCTCAGCTCTGGGCCGCCGGCAGCCCATTAACAGTTTCGGGCGCAGCTTCCGCATTCGAAGTGTCGCAAGAGGGCCGCTTGAGTGTCCAGTTTAAAAAAGGGTCGAATTTTCCATCGTTCGACTCTCAGCTCGTCATTGGGCCGCAATTGGACGGCGCTGCCAGGCCAGGAGGGCCCAAAATGCTTTGGGTCGCCCCCTCGCGAGCCTCAGAAACAAACAGAAGTGAGTAGAAATCTAATTGGATGTAAGTGTCGAGCGGGCGCGCGCCACTCGCCCACCTGGTCCAGTGGGCGCGCAGCACATTGTATGCGGCCGCTTGCGCGTGGAACGGGCGCTGCCAGTTGGGCTCGCTGCTGGCCCGCTGACTGTCGTCGGCCTTGCGCCACTCCAAAGGGTGCGTTGTTATTTTTAATGAACCTCTTTAAAGCCTTCGAGACCAGGCCGACCATTTGGGCGTCTCTCTCTCTCGCGCGCGATGACGCCTCAATGTTGGCCCCAGTTTGGATTTGGCCAAAAAGGGAAATCACACAAGTGACGACACACTAGGGCAGAAAACTCCCCCATTGGAAGTAGGAGCCATTCGGGCGCCTCGCCCGCCCAACACTGGCCCACTTCCGGGCCCCAATCGCGCACCAAACAACTCTACTTACCCTTTGGAAAGGCCGAGCGCATCCTTAGGTAGGACGAGGTGAGCCGAATGATGGAGGCCTTGTCCAGCTGGCTGGTGGTGCTCGAGGGAAGTGGCAGCAGTTTGGAGAGCTCGACGAACTCGGTGCGCTCCTTTTCGCGCCTCATGCGGGCCGCATCTTTGCACTTCTCTTTCATCTTCCTTATTACCATCTTACTTCCGCGCCTCTAAACCAGGACTTCTTGCTGCAATCTTTCTCTTCCCCAAGCTTCTTGTGTTTGTGCCTAAGGTGTTTGTCTGCGCCAAGGCGTGCCTAAGGTGTAAAATTTCTAACCTTCCTCTCTCACTTCTTATCTTTCTTCTTTGTTCCCCTCGACGTAGAAGAACTCCTCAAAGTCGGAACTCACCGTCTGAACGGCTGGCAACTGTCTTCAGTGCTCGACTGGGAGCCCACTCCTTCCACTTCCTTCCGGCTGGTGTCTAGTGTAACGGTTTGAGCTGCGATCGAGCGACGATTGGGCGCCAAATCGAACTGTGATCGATGTTTGTTGTGGGCAAAAATATTCACACTAATTGAATGCGAGCCGAGCGCATGCGCGCCATTGCCACCCGCTCGGGCAAACTAGACGCGCGCATCCAATCAAATGGCCTGCCCGGCACACAGTCTCCAAATGGCCTCCCTTGCGCTCTCTAGGTTTGCCCGTCGTGCACTTGTTGTAGTTGCTCTTGTTGTTGCTTTGTTGCCCCAGAACTTAGACTGAACTCGACCGCCATTGACCATAGAGATCGCACTGCATTTGGAACTCGAGTTGCGACGGGGCGGAAGCTGCAAAGCGAAGGAGGCGCCGCCGAGCTTTTGCTGGATATCAATTTTTCCAAACTGGCCTCCATCCTCGAGGGCAGGCAAGTGAAAGCCGAGGGGATAATGAAAATACATCGCTGCTTGGTTTGCGCTCGTTAATGGGCGCCGAGCTTGTTCTTGGCGCCTCCTGGAAGGCGATCGCCCTTCCAACAGGCGCCAATCGGAGATCGACAATTGTCTACTTTTCACACGCCCATCGAATGGATATTTTGTTCCCACTTTGAGCTCTCTCGCTCAGACTGCAGTTCATTTGTTTCCACTTTCGCAAGATTCAATTGAAAGGGCGCAAACTTGGTCGCCGCTCAGCTCGGGGCCACACAATGCATTGTCTGAAAGGAGATCTCCCACTTTGAGTGAGAATATGTTTGCTCGAGGAAAGAAGAGTGGCCGACTTTCTTTCCTTCGAGTGGCCAAAATGGAGACCACAATTCGAAGGCGGCAACAGTCACTACGAACACTTGAGGCAACAGGAGGCGCCCTCCTCCAATGGTGCTAAGGCCCAAAGCGGTGCCACTGGAGAGGCGTTTGTGGCCTTGTTGTGGTGTGACGAGGGTGAATATAATGATAATAATAATAATCTAAGAATAATAAAAATAAAATTGAGGCGCAATTCAATGGCGTTGTTTTTCTCTCTTTGCTGTGTGCCGCTAGATCAATTAGACGCTCAATTGCGCGTTACGCAAGGCGCGCCTCTTTGTCTGCCCAACTTGGCCGGCCAGTCTACCTCACTCGCAAGCTCTTTCTGTGATCCCTTGAAATTTGCTCCCTCAACAACAATTGCACTCTAAACCTTAGCTAGCCCGAAAAGAGACAGAGAGGGAGAGATTTGTTTCTGTCGCCCCCCAAGTGTGAGGGGCGACTTTTTCCTTTGCTTTTATTTTCCTTATACTTTTATTTCCCTTTTTCTCAGCCTTCTCCTTGGTCCTATAAATGATCAGCTGACCGAAATGAGGGATCGCTCGCTCGTTCCTTTGGCCATCCTTTCCAGCCGGTCAAACTGGAAAGCTCCATATTTGGGCTCAGCTCATCAGAAATGATATGGCATTTCTAGGCAGCTGCTCGAGTCTGCTAAGCTCAACCCAGCTCATGGACACCCAACTCGACCCATCATTATCCTATCCTTTTGATAATCCTTTTCCTGCTGCGGCTTGGCTAGACATGAAGCAGGTTTTGTGATGGTCGGCATTCATTTGTCCCTGAAGATGTCTCTATTGCAAGATTTCTCTATTGCAAAGCGCTGATGAGATTTCACACGGGCATTATCATTCTATTTTCCGATCACCTTTTTGCCTAGTCCGCCGGGTTGAAGACACAGGTTTGTCGCTTCTTACTGAATATACCTCTCGAAATTGAGCTCCTTTTTCCATCGCGTTCAAATTCAATTTGCTTCAAGGTCAGTTGAGCCACTCTTTTCGTGGAAAATGAGTCCATGTTGTGGCTCCAAATGCGCTCCAAACATGGCAACTCTATTTGAGACATGCACGAGTAATAGTTTTCCATCTGTTGCAAAAGTCTGATTGGTGTTCCCTGAATTGAGCACTCAAGAGATCGATGGGCAGTTTGTTTCTCCTTGGTGAACACTGTTTCAACTTCTATCTCGGTCACAAGGAGCTCCCTGGTGGTGCCCACCAGGTGAAATCTCAACCGTGCACAATCCATCATGAGGAGCATAATTTCTTCGTCGTTGGTTCCGCGACTTTGGCTAACTCTTTCCAATGTTAACGGCAGATAACTATCCTCCCGCTCGATCCTCAGAAAGGCCTCGATATTGACTAGTGTGGTAGAATCATTGTTGGCACTTGATTTAGATCTTGTGATCAGTTTGTCATATGGTTTCAGCAAACAAGCAGTTTCTGAATCTTGCACTCCAGCGGAACCAGGTCCTTGGAAGATGGTTTGCTTGTAGCGATCTAGAAGAACAAGAAGGAGAACCAAACTGGCTGCTAATAAGATGAATAAAATGCAGACCAGCTTGGTGAGCCTTGCGCTCTTATCAGGGTTTGGCATGTCCGTTGGTGATCTAATTTAGAGTCGAGCAAAGACTGTTTCATTGTTTAAATTGTTATGGATTTATTCTATTCGATAGCTTATTTTTATAATGTGCAAACCTGGTTTCAGTCCGGGCGAAGGTTAGCCTTATCTTTGCTTGGATCTTCTATTACGGTTAGTCTGTAAAAGAGCACTTGATGCCACGCAATCAATATCTCCCATTTTCTCTCTAACAAACACGCATATCCCAATTCTAACCATTGATACGCTTGCCTAGCAACAATGTCACCAGTTAAGCTGATACTGTGCATTCCGCTAAACAATTCTCAAACTACTGTTAGAGCGGATTCTCTGATTGTCTTTCTCAAGCCACTAACATTTGCGTGCTTAACACTGTCTGAACAGCAATCAGATGTATTCTCACATTCCCACCCTCACTCAATATGAAACCGAAGACTAGATGATGCAGATCTCAAATAAAACAAACACTCGGTAGTGATGAGTATAATCAATTCAAATTTAGCTTATCTCATTTAATTTCTCTCTCATTGGTGTGATAAAATAATCCATCATAAGTAGTCCATAGTTATTGAGCTTCTGTTGTGCTTAAGGTAAGTTGAGGTCTTAAAATCATCGTTGTTATTCAGGCTGGTATTCACAAGCATTCTTCGTCATGTGGCAATCATTCCATCGTCTTGAGTGTCACTCCATTTGGTGCAAATTTCTGATTCCTGTGTGCTGTCGGCCGGTGTTCCGGGAATGTGATACTGGGCCCTGAGGCAGACCCGACGTAAACTTGCATCGCCCAAAAATTCTGGTTCACTCTCCTGAACTGATAATTTGTTGATGAGAAGATCGAAACACAATGCTGGATCTTCCATCGTGGCACCTGTTTGGCTTGTATTGTTGTCTGACCGAGTGAACAAGGCAATTTGCGTGCAAGGTCCAAGGGGCTCTGATCCGGGAAGTTTTCCTACCCCACCAAATGAAACCTCATAACAGTAAGTGCGGGCTACAAAACTTGCCCAATGTGCAAACTCGGCCCTATTCCATTCAAACTTGTGATCACTATGGCGGTATCTGGGCGGGCTCTGAACCACCAACTGTTGTATTCCTGCTGGAGAATTAAGTTGTAACTCTAAGGTACTTATGGAGTCTTTTATAGTCCGGATTGCATCGGCATTGATCGCAGCATCTAGTTGCAGCTTTTTTTCTTGCTCTTTGAGCTCTTGTAACTTTTTGCGGATAGTTGAATGGAGATCAATCAAAGGGTTAAACTCGGCATTTGGTGTGGTAACAATGACGTAACGTGGTTTATAATAGGCGAAAACGGTTTGGCAAACTCTCTCGAGATGATCTAACGGAATATGCTCAATAAACTCTACCATGGTGAAACAATCAGCTTTCAACCTGTCGTCAGGCACAACAATGTCCCCATGATACACCTTGATGTCCAACCTCTTCTCACTATTCTTGCGCCCGAACAGCATTTCAAACAAGTTGGGCTGAAAATTGGTTTCCAATCCATCTTCAATGGTCCTGAGATCCTTATCGATACAGTTGATTAGTTCCAAATTGGCTATATGCTTCAACCATATAACCATTCGGCCGTAGCTACAGCCGATATCGGTGACCGATTTTATGCTCTGGTCTTGACTGATAAAATCCTGAACCCAGCAATACCTCTGAGTGGACATGGGTGGATTGAATATGGCTGCCATCTCTAATAGTTATATCGAGGAATGTGAAAATGAGAATGGTCATCATAGTTGGGAGCTATGTCGGACAGGAATAGAAATTTTTATCCAAGTGGACACGTTTGGGGAAAATCACGTGCTCAACGGTCTGGCATTGTGCGTGCTTTAGAGCGCCTAATGTGTGGAGTTAGCCTGCAAGTGGCTATTGTAAACAAGTGAATTCCACTCAAGGGATGTTGGCCAGCAGAGGGCAATTTATGGGTACGATGTTGGGCGATGGATCGTTGGATGTTTGCTCAAGCGATTGTCGCTCCGTATCATTTGCATCGCATTTGTGATAGCAGCATAGAGGTCACGTGCCTGTCCATATCTCAAACATCATTTGGCGTGAGTCTGCAGAGTCATTCCAGAAATGAGAGCCATCCAACCGCGCGACCTTACACTTGCTAGTATATCTTCCCTAACACGAGAAGCTAGGTCTGGCTCAGCCCCACCAATGAAACAAACTCATCCAATTGAAGGAAACAAGTGGGTGACAACATGGGGTCAAAGTTTCTCGAACAAGAGCGCCGGCAGCTCTGCGGCTTTAGCCTTGACGAGTATTGGCCATTGTTGTGGGACTCTGGCGACCATCTCCAAATTGCCATCGCATGAACTATGACCAGTTATCATGATTCCTTTAGCTGCTGCGCCATCTGAATATACCGAGCCAAACTACGATCATCTTCCATAGACAATTCAGATGGCAGCCCCAGTGCACGTCTGGACGCTCGCTAGCGGCTTTATTGCCTGTTTATTGCGATCCTGCCCGAATCTAGGCCATCAATCTGGGCGATCCTCAACATCTTGTCAAAGTTGAGGGTCACCGGGCGCCATTTAGAGTTTGATTTGCAACCATTCAAGATCGGATGCCCACTTGTCTGCTTCCAGTTAAGATACAACGTCCAACCCGCACACAGTCGATAGCATTGCATACTTGCATGCAATCGTATTTGTGGTCAACAAGGGGAACCGAAAGTTGCTGAGCCCACTCTCATGACCTCGAAACTAGGTTCCGTCTCTTTCGGTCCGTCTGACTTGTTGCGAACGGTTGAGGCACCTTTGAGCATCACCAGGGCAGGAATCAGATCGATAATTCCTTTTCAATGGCACATGTATGGAGTGTCCCAGCAATGACAATTATCTAATTTGTATGCAACCCTTTTCATGTATTGCGGCCCAAGACTGCAATTTTTTAAATGCCATTAATTCCGGTTGTACTTTAGTTCAGGGTGCAAGATTCTTGCGTCACTTTTTTACTGCCGGCAACACTGTATGTGCATCTCATGAGCTTATCGCAAGTGCTCGACAGCAACAAAAATCCACAGCCTTGGGCCTCTTGTTTCCAGAGGTTGGGCTTGACCATCTGCTTGAGAAATGTTCCTGGAATGAGGTGGCTGACGCTTGCCTCTAACGTAAATTATCTACATAGTTTTCGCAATAGTTCCTTGAGTCGTTCCAGGAATCTCTAACGAGCCTCACAGGCCTCTACCCTGGTGGATATCTGGTGATTGAAGACAGCAGCCGAACTACATTAGCTGGGTATTTTCCTAGCTATTTGTAACCTGGGCTATCCCGAGGATTATCGCCTACTTTGAAGGTAGCTTCTCACAAGGAGCTACTCTTAATCGGCAATGCGTCTCGATGTTAGAGTCTGCCACTCCCTACTAGTCACGACCAATGACGATCACCAGGATGATGGACCTTTTTCCTGGAAATCCCAGACATTGGTATCGCAGTAGCTCAAGAGGTCGGATGTTTCAGCTCCACTCAGAAGACTCTCGCATCTCGATAAAGCACTAATAATTTCCAGTCTGCATCAGATAGAAGCTGCTCGCAATTGAGGCTGTGTCTAAGCTAAGCCCGACTAGACTGCTTCATGAAATTTCATAGACTGTCAGCGGAAACCCAGAGACCGGAGCCTCATGGTGACTAAGAAGTCGAGGCGCCCCGGGCATACAGGTACATGTAGGTGGCGCGCTCATTGCTTCATTCGATTAGCCACTGGATCTCTCGAGTCCATCTGGTTGTCTCAGTCGCCGACAGATGGAGGTAGTTCCAATTGGATGAGTTTGTATCTGGTTGAGGCTTGCATAAGTGTCATTCTGACACGATCGACCAAGACATGATCCAATAATATCGACGCGCATGCTCGAGGGGCCCCAACAAATGAGCCGATTTCATTTAATCTTATCAACTTGAAAGTAGCTTCGTCTCACGCAGTACAACAGCCAAAAAGGGTCCAGTTCAGTGCCGCCGTGTCCATCATCGTCTGTTGGTGAGCGACAACAAGGTCAATTGGTGGGCCAGGGGCGCCAGTTGGACCAGATCCAGTCAGAGTGCAATGCAGCGCCAATGGGAAGCAGCCTGCAAAGTGGAGCTTAGAGTGGGGCGAGCAATTGAGAGTGGAGGATGGAAACTGGGAGTCCATTTCCATTACCTTGGAACTGGCCGTTAGGTTTTGAGTGGAAAGGTGGGATGCTTTTTGTGTGTGCTAGTGCAGTGTTCTGGAATGGAGTTGGACCTTAGGATTAGTGGTTCATTTTTCTTGCCCCCCAATTTGATGGGAAAAGATTGCAAAGGCGCAGGCGCCAAACAAAGCAAACCAGAGTGCAACCTAGGCCAATGCACCTTTTTTCTGTGCCAATATAATCGGGCTGTCTACATGGTTGCAACTTGCGAGCGGGCCCAGTTGGGAGTCACTTTTATTTCTGGCTTCTCATTGAACAGAGGCCAGCTTGTCGATTGCAGCTGCCAGCTGGTGGCTCATTGCGAGACAAAGTAACAACTGGAAGCAAACGATCGCCGAGGGAAGCCAGTAAATGAGAAGGGAAAAGGGAGAGCAATTGTTAGAGGTGAGAGAAGGTGGAGCAAAGAGACTGGCTGCCTGGGGGGCACAGACAAGAGAGACAGCTGGATTTGTTCATTTTGGGGCCCACCAATTGGGTGGCCTTTTGATGGGTTTCTTTTTGTCGCAAATTGATCGACCTAATCGATGATAGGCGCATGTGATTGTCCCACTGGAGGCCATCCGTTATGGATACAGAAAATTGGGCCACTTTCACGCTGAGACGGATTCGAGAGCAGCGTCCAGAGAGCCAATTCCGGATTGAGATGGAAAGATTGTCCCGCGAAGATGTAACTCAGGCAGCAAGAGACAAGCTACACAAACAGAGAGCAAGATGATGCTTACTTCCTCCCAGCTAGATGCACCTCCTCCTTCCCGTCCGGGGCTGCTTGGCGGCGGGCCGGCTCGCTTGCCCAATGGGAGCGCCGCCAGAATGGTGATGGTGGCCACTGCTGCCGCTGCAACGGGACACCAATCGACACGCCTGCTCGAGTCGTACCCAAACGAGTGGCCGCCGCTCGGTGCTCTTTTGGACTCAAGTGGCGGCCAAGTGGAAGCCAATCAAGACGACCCATTTGGCTCACACAATAATGGTGGCCAAAATAGTGATCTATTGCCTTCATTTGTTGCTGGCGCTATGAGTCAGCAGCAGCAACAGCAGCAAGTCTACCAGCAGCATTTGCCAATCACGAACCAGCAGCAAGCAATTGAAGAGAGTGATCTCAATTTGATGAAAATTCATTCCGAATTCAGCCCACTCCTTTGGATAATTTCAATACTATTAAGCTCAATAATCTTTTGTACATTTGTCGGCAACCTGTTTGTCATAGTGGCAATCAAAATAGATAAGAATCTACAAACAACTGCCAACCATTTGGTGCTGTCGCTCGCCTGCGCCGACCTCATGGTTGCCTGTCTTGTGATGCCTCTGGGCGCCTACAACGACATAAGACAAGGCTGGTACTTGGGCGAGGGTCTATGCGAGTTTTGGACCAGCGCCGATGTGCTCTGCTGCACAGGTTAGTTCATTTACTTGCATAGCAATCAGTTATTTAAAACTTATTTGTATTATTCTAATCCAACTATCTGAGCGCGTCCATGGTTGATATTTCTAACACAAACACATTTCGTCCATTGTAACCTGAACCTTGATGCAGCCTCCATCTTGAACTTGTTGGCCATTGCTGTGGATAGATATTGGGCAGTGACAAATGTGGATTATATTTATAAACGAACGAAGACGCGAGTCAGCCTGATGGCAGTGACCGCCTGGACCATTGGGCTCATTGTCTCGTTGGCGCCCATTTTTGGCTGGAAAGATCCCGATTTTGCCACCAGAGTTCTCGTGGAACACAAGTGCCTTGTTAGCCAAGATGTAGCCTACCAAATTTTTGCAACCATTTCGACCTTTTACGCGCCCTTAGTGCTCCTGCTGGCCCTGTACTGGAGGATATTTCAGGTGAGTGAATTTGGATCGTAATTTAAGTAGATGTGTAAAAGAAGGAGAGTCATCGGCGTAATTTTCGCCTCTTTTTCCGGCCTCTTTCTTGCCTCTCATGAGCTTCTCTCGAGTTGCTCATCGAAAGAGGGCCCAACATTGCTTAGCTCTTAGCTCTGGCAGCTCCCACTCGATTTAGGCAAAGAGAGTCAACTTTTGCACTCTGGCGCCTCCAAGTTTGCTCCAGCAGCTGCAACACTTGCGACTCTTCCATGAAGTTCTTCCACGAGGAACTCTGGACTCAGTTCTTCCTTTCAATCGGCACTCATCCACCGCTACCTCTCTTGCCTCTTGATGAGCTGTGTGTCGTGCAAGAGACGGCCGGAAGTGGAGCGGCGCCCTCAATTTGGGCGCAGGATAGTCGACAGGAGAAGGAGGAAGAGGGGGGCAAAATCGGAGTAGTTCACGCACAGCACCTGTGTCTAAGTGGCAGTGGCAGTGCCCCAGTGTGAGTCTGAGTTTGGGGGCAAAGTTTGATGGCTCCAGCGAGCAGCAGCGGAAGCGAAGGGCTGCCCATTTGGCGGCGAGCTTATTCAGGTGTGTTTGCTTTGCTGGACAGGCCGGCGGGTTGTGGGCGAGTTTTCCTCTGCCTGGGCGCTCGGCATTAAATGCAGCTCTTTCACGGTGGAGCTCCGAATGGACTGGCCACAATTGGACGCCGAGGACTACCAGCGGCACACTTGGGCCTGGAACTTGGCAACTGAGCCCTTCTGGAGCCCCCCAAAAAGGACGGGCGAGAAGTCGGCGCTCTCAACCTCGCCAAATGCTGCCCCAAATGCGCCTCCCACAAATGCCGTCCCCTCAGGACTGCGCCAGCGGCCGATCGGCTAAGAGAAAGAAAGAAATGCGCCGCCCAGAGACATGCATCGGCGGCACACGCAATGAACCGGCTTCCACAATTTCATCGTGGCCAACCGGACCAACAAGACTGACCAATGGGCAGGGCCGCAAATCTGGCGGCCGGCAATCATCTAATTACTGGTATCAGAAAGACTTGAGCTCCCCAAAGGACGAGCTTTGGCAGGCGAGCGAGTCTTGCCGAAGGAGATTCATCATTTCAAATTGGGCTAGTTTTTTCCTTGTTGGAGGCCAACAAGATTTTGTTGGCCTCCAAGCGAGAGATCTTGTTAGCGGTGGGGAGCTCTCCTTCGATGCTTCCTGCCAGTGTCTGACAGTGCGCAGTTTGGCAGACGAGGAATTTGCGAGCCCACAGGCAGCAGTTCTCAGTGGCCCCCTTTCGCCCTTCTTCCGGTCACCTCGGCGGCCAGTTGGCGGTGGATAAATGGAGACGGAAGCAAGAGGTTGCGGCGAGCAAGAGGGGAGCGAACAAATCGGCCGCCAGACGAGGGGATTGCCGGCCGCTCAGGCAGAGACAGGGGCGAGCAAAAAGTGGGCCCCTAAGCCGCTTAGTTGCGGCCCAGTGTGTAGATGTAAAAATTTAATACTCTTTGGCGGTGCTCTTTGGATTTGGTGGGCGTGTGAA
>Ga0058701_10003724_pt1 | contig 12165 bp, 5 predicted proteins | sample AgamicOrMae_FD_97039 | JGI IMG/M metagenome (GOLD analysis project Ga0058701, IMG submission 97039) | Agave microbial communities from Guanajuato, Mexico - Or.Ma.e | ecosystem: Host-associated > Plants > Phyllosphere > Phylloplane/Leaf | place: Guanajuato, Mexico | collected 2012-06-04 | reverse complement strand
CGTTGAAAAATAAAATTTTCCGCGATTGCGGGGAAAGTATAGAATGGAAACACACACACAAAAAAAAGAAAAGCAAAAAGAATGGTTACTTTTCCTACAGGAGGTATTTAATGTGACCTCCCTCAGCCTCCAAGCATAGTGCTACTCTTTTCATGAAGGACCTGTCTACGTCTGCAAACATAGAAGGAGTTACAGCTCCAAATTCCTGTGAACAGGCATACTGTCACTCTTGCTTATTTCCTTTTCTTATGTCCTGTAAGAAAAGGGACCATTTTGTGTGTGTGTGTTTCCATTCTATACTTTCCCCGCAATGGCGGAAAATTTTATGTTTCAACAATATATATAAAGTTTTGGATAAGAAGTTTTATTTTGGTAATGAACGTGTGATTTATCTTGGTAAAATATTTTCATTACGGATAGAAAAATAGTGAAACATGGACTTGATACGCAGTGACTACAACGAAGTAAACTGATTAGAGGAATCATAACTCAAGTGTTTGGAACTCCATAATTGATTTTTTTTTTCGTTTTAATGATTTGTCTCTCTAAATCAAAGTGATTTCGTCACCACAAAATGAAAAGCCTTCCATCGCGTAGTTCCTCGCCCAAACAGTACGAGGAATGGAAAGGCAGGCGGGCGAACGGGAATTTTGTCCCGCTACGGCACTGGGTAGGCAGCCCACATGACGGTGCTGTATTTATCACAGACACGCTGTACAAGGCAAAAACATCGTAATATGACATAAAAAATTTTAAAAAATGATATATTAAGATTTTTATTCAAAATACGATGTTTACTTTATAATTTTCTTCGTCAATTAAACTTTTTATTGTGGTTTGAATTAGTTTATCGGAATGAAATGGGCAAGAAAGGAATAGCCTACCAAAGAAACAGAGCCCCTTATAACTTTAGCATAGGCAACACGCGGGACACAACTGTCGTCCGGTTGCCTGTGCACTTACGTGCAGAAGCTGTCCGTGCTTGCAGCCATACTATAGTATACACGGAGGAACCTGTTTTAGACTATGTCGCTTCATTAATTCCTATCGGTATTGGCGTTACGCGAGCGTGACTCTTTATGAATTTGAATTCAAAGCTACGGAAGTTTTCATGATCGTCGCATTTAAAACTTTTCTTTGAGGAACTTCTGAGGTCTGCTTTTGGCTTTTGGCTACTAGTAAAATCTCGCAGCCGGGGAGGACCTAACCACTCCATCAAAATAGTTCATTCTCATATTAAAAAAAAAACAAAAAAAAAACATAATTTTCTACCCAGCCGTATCTTTTCCTTTCACTTTGGAGCAAAATAATAACAAGTCATCAGCAGCAAGTTTGCACATCTTTCAGCATCCATCTCAAAAGTAGTATTTTGATGGCTTCGAATAAAGCTGTACTAGTTGAAAATACTGTTTCAAAACTTCACTACTTGCAATTTATAACCATGGGAATTAGTACATCCTTGGACGAGCATTTTCAACAAGTGCAGCTTCATTTGAAGACGTTGATTTTTTTTTGTTATCAAAATCAATCAATAATTGACCCTCTTTTGGTTTAGTTCTCTTTTTAGCGTGAACTTGGCTCATTAGGGAGCTTCATACCTCCAGAATAACAGCCAAAACTGGTTAACATTAAGAAATTATCGCGGTGGATCATTGTTATAGGCCACATAACAACACAATTAAATTCCACCAACAGACGCAGCCAATTCCACCACAACGACCTGGTCAGACATATCCTGATTTCAGCTAACTTAATGCTTAACTTAACCAAGTCAAACTTAACGTAACCTAACTTTTCACAACGCTGTGAGGTGACGTTTGTGCACCTTTACATAACTTTTGTTAATTTGCGTAAACAAATCCCAATTTATCTCAATTCAATCTACGGAATTTTACTATACTTACAATGTACGATGAGATTGATCCTCTTGCTGACAGAAGGCGGGACTCCATTTGATGCTATGCATAAGTAGACTCCCATGGAAAGTCTGTCAACGCGACTGATACTAAGCACAGGTCCTTCGACCAGCGTGGTTACTGCCAAAAATACAGTCAATCAGTTTTAAGCCGGATTGGCCCGTTTCCGCCAATCAGGATCTTTTCTACAAACCATTGTCGATTCTGATTGGGCGGCCGTCCTCGCGACGCCACTGAATGGTCGGCTTGGGTGATCCTGAAGCCGCACACCGCAAAGTAACGTTTGATCCTTCCCGAACGACAGTATCAGGACTCGTCGGGTAATCCAAAATATCAGGGGGCACTGAGCAAAAACGTCACATCGTTATATTGAGCACAAAGCGATTTTCTCCTCCTCGTCTCGGGATCCCTTGTTAACAGAGCACTCCATGTTAACCCATTACCGCCCAGCAATGCCGTTCGGAAACAGAAAAAAATATTTTAGAGGATCTTTTTATTTCAATATTGCCACAATTCAAAAAATATCATCCCTCTGGAAACCTGAAATTTAATGATTTAGGTATTTACCAAAGCTTGAAATTGCGTAATTTATAATGGGAAAAACCCTTCGAATTTCTCTTAAGTTAAATTTCACTCCAAATACTTTGGGCTGTTACGGGTTAATAACTTTTTCCTTGAGTGTAAATTTGATTGTTATTAGGTTTTATCCCGCTGTTTAATTTTATTTTTGACACACATACATTGAAGCAGAAACCGTTAGAATATCGTCATTTCAAGTTACTTCACTTAAGAGGGTACAAACGACAAGATATGTTCGCTGAATTCAATAGCTAGGCAGTGTAAAATTAGTCCATGCCGAACCAAATATTTATCTTTTACTTTTCACTTGTCTGAAAATAAATCTGATCTCAGTTTATTTAATATTTTGTCACAGAGAATTGTAAAATAATAACAAAAAATAAAGGTAGTTTTCCTCGTGACATTACGAAATTAACTGCTAAAAAACTTCCAGGAAAATTCGCAGAAGTAATTTTTGACAAAATATTGTGCAAACCTATGTTTCTTCGAACTTGAATCAATCGATAGAGAAAAAAATGCACATAATCGACTATTAATACAACGATTATATAAATAGTTCTTACTTTTATGCATCAGTTGTTTATTAAATACTTTTCTTTCTAAGCAACCATTTCGTAACAAAAACCGTGTCACAGCCAATATAGCAATCGACTGAAAAGGTATCCAACATCACAAGTTGTTCCACTTTGCACATGTCCGAAAATCAGCTTAATACATTTATAACACTGACCTGTCGATTCGTATCATATCAGAAGCATAATATTGCATGTCAAAAACCACAAAAGGCAAGCCATTAAAATGTCAGCTTACTTTAAAGGGAATCCATAATAGCTAAAATGAATCCGCTGTAGTGCAGCGTGATAAATGTCTTTTAGAAATGTCAGGTCATAGTGGTACCCTCTCGGAAGAAATTCGCCCAAATATTTCCTGTGAATTTTTCATAGAATCGGATATAAAAACTAAAAGAGAGGTACATTCTTAAGAGTTTTACTTTAATTTTTAACTTGAAGTAAAAAGTTAAAATTCATCTGCAGAAGTTATCTGCAATCTTTAAGAATCAGTTTTGGGACTACCGCCGCGTGCTTTTTTTTTCTACTTTTATCGACATGGACTCCTCCGGTTTTCGAAGGTCGACAAACATAAAACAGAGAAATTCACAAATCTCGCATAAATTACAACCTTATTCCTCTTTCTAGCAGCCCAAATAACTTAATAAAATTTAAGGCTGATTTTTTGTGGAAGCCTTTTTAAGAAGTTCAAGGAGACCGTTTGGAAAATAGGCAAAAGACATGCGCAAAATAAAAAAATAACAAGACTTTCCGTATCGGGAAAGTTAAAAACAAAAACGAGAAAAAATAGTTTCCGTTTTTTTGAAAAAAAAGACACTTTTAACTATTTTTACATTGATTTTTGTTGTGATGGACGATTTGTGAATCAGCCCCATCCAAAGAAATTTCGACTCGAGTCTGTGGTGTGTGCATTTACTCTAAGTAGGATATTCTATTGAAACTTAAATACTCACTGAAGGCAGAGCTACAAAAAAGAATAGCGCATGTTATCGGTTACCTGTATGAACGGTTTTGGTTGCCTGGGAGCCAAACTTAGCTAGTTAGGAATAGGCACATGTGTTTTGGTCATTCCAATATCGCCATGTGTATTCTATTTACTCGAGGTCAGATTATTCAAGCGCAAATGGCGTCGTTAAGACAAAGTAATTAAATCTACAAGATTCGAGTGTTAATCCGTTCATGTGGGGCCAATGGCTTTCTTTTTGCAGTTTCCAGCGTGGCTTTTAAAGGTGCGGCCGCAATAGTTGGAGTGAGGTTGTGGGAGAGCAACCCAATTAAGAGTTCAGTTTTTGATGCTAATCCTTTCAATAAATTGATTAATTTAGTCAAATCACCAGGTGGGATAGAAATTCCAGAATGAATGAAATGAAGTTCATTAGATAGCTTCACTTTTTCTCCGAATCATAGAGAAAAGCTTCGTAACAGCGCGTGTGTAGCGTTAGGTTGGCAGCTTTTACCGAAAAGGCAAGACTGATCACATGTGATTGGTCGTTGGCGTCTAGGGGAGGGGATGAAAATCATCCTTTGTCCTTGAGTTGACTTAGTGTTTACTATCACGTCCCTACCACGAGCGACGAGAGATTCAAGTGCGGCCATTTCTCAAAATAATTCTTAATCTACTTACCTACGACGCTAAGGTGTACTATCTGACTGGCCATGGGATCAGTATTGATTTGGCACATGTACGAACCAGCATCCGTTTCTCGCACGTCTTTTATATGCAGCAACCAGGTCCGCTCGTCCGTGTGCGTCACAGCAATCCGGTTATTTTTGGTGATGACATTTCCGTGAATTGTGAGAATGGTTTGGGTGTCGACTTGCAGCCAAGCAACCTGTCAGCACAGACGGGTAGCTGTCATAAGCGCCAAAAACCACAAGCGCCAATCCGTAACCGCCAAATGAGAAAAGTCGCAAACGCCAAAGTTCGTATAGGTTAGGTCAGGTTAGGTTAAGTTAGGTTAGGTTTGGTAAGGTTAGTATTGCGGTTGTGAGAAATGGATGAGAAATTGGCGGTTACGGACTGGCGCTTGCGGCGTTGGCGTTTGTGGTTTTTGGCGCTATAGAATGCCCCCCAGCACAGACCTTCCTGAAGCGACGAATCTCACTGATTTTACTATCTTTTTCGAACCTCTTAATATTTAGGCCCAACCGCACTTCAAGTTTTGGAGGTCCCATTTTTTTCGTGCTCAACGCTAGCGACACCTTTGGTAAATATGAATAACATGCAACTACGTAAGTTGGTTTAGATGCCTTGCGTCTCGCTTTTATGTCGCTCCGCTCTTGCCAATCCTCGTGCTTGTTTCTCGGAAGAATGTTCCTCAGCCGAGAAGTGGGCAGACCTGGCGGTGGAAGTTTGGTTGGATAAGGTAGCTTGTTGCTTTGAAACCTCGTTACTTGGCTTTTATCAAACCAGGCACTGCCTTCTCGATCGCAGTAATCAGTATCACCTTATGAGATAAATACGAGAGAAATTGTGAGCATTTAAAATTTAGATTCAGCAAGGTCTTTTGGACCGCCTTCTCAACCTAATCGCGTCTTTCAACACGTTTTCCGACTTGGTTCTTTTCTCCCAATCATTTTTCCATGGGTGCCAATTGCACTCAGAAGGAAAATGGGTTTACCGGGAAAACAAACACACGATTGCTATTGCTGAGTCAGCTCATTCAAAACAGTATTCGTGGGCTGAAAGGGTTTCGATTCCTTGCGCGTTTTGCATTTTTAAGGGAAACGTTTTCTAAGACGCGGGGCGGTTAGCGCTCCGTGCCTTCTGAAAGTTCTCAAAGAGCCTATGGAGAACGTTCTCGAAGAGTCGCCTAAAAAGTTGGGCAACTGGTGAACTTGCTCAAAGGAAAGTTTTTAGAATCGCCTACCTGAACGATTGTATTAAGACGACCACCAAATCCTATGGCTCATATGACTTTCTGGGAATCCCATTTTTTTCCGTAAGAGTTCGTTAGTCTTCAGATGAGTCTGGGACTCTGCGGTGAAGTTTGCAGAAATATTTGCACTTGGCTAAGCTACTATCAATCAACCCTATCCTAATCCAACGTAACATAACTTAACCGTAACCGTAAGTTAGGTAACCGTAGCCGTAAACCGTCTCAACCTACAAATAAATTAGCAAATTAACCAATACGAATGCCATAGTGATCTCACCAAAGCAATAATATTGTGACATGGAACAGTGACTGAACGTTGAAGTGATATTCTACGTGAAAGCTGCTTGAGATTGCCGTTCCTTCCTTTTGGTTTCCCTTCTATTTTCTGAGGGATGGGTTACAGGTGCGTACGGATTCTCTCTTATTAGCGGGCTGCGCCAAAGCTGTTTGATAAATCAATTCTTTTATAATTAGTGATTTAAATTGGTCTTTACCTCGACTGCTTTGCAGCCTAGGGTATGAAAATATACAGAGATTGCCGAAAGGTAGGGAGTATCTTGCAGTACCTAGTCCTCCGTAGGCCTTTTTCTAGTTCGTCAGTTGGAAAAACTCGACAGTTTTCTCTAAGGACCACTTGAAAATGTTCAAAAGATGTGACCGACTTGGAACTCAAGAAACCTCCTTATAATTGTCCAGAGGATAACCCAATATTGTTTTTCTACGTATCAGGTTTAAGAGTTCGGCGTTTGAACTTTAAAAGAATTTCATACATTTCATCCAATCGCTTTCCGAGAACTATCGTGAGCAAAAGTTTTGGAACACTTTATAGGATGTACCAGTCAGGTTGGCAGCCCTGTCTCATACGCGCAACTGATGTTGAAGTTACCCATTACGGCTAACCGCCCCCGTCAACTCGCACAGTGCTGCCAAGGTGACCGGCTTTGCTCCGCTGCAAGATATCCCGAAACTCTTGCTCACGATAGTACCTGAAGAATGTTGCTTTGATTTCTTCGAATAAGCGTACTTTGAGAGGAAAGTTAATGAAGAGCATGATTTCATCGAGGCTGTTAGGAAGCACTTCAAATACTTGAACCACGGTAAAGCCGAACTTGTTCAAAGATGACCCTTTTGACTTACCTTGTAGTTAAGTAAATTCTCTACGACACAGACGAGAGTGGCTTCACGTCCTACTTGAACTGAAACGTTACTCATTGGTCCAACAAAGCGTGGGAGATCTTGCTGCCATCCTGCAACATTTCGAAATTGAAAATACAAAACCATTCAAATACATACAGTATGTGTAGTCGAATGTAGAGAACATGGCAACTTTTGAATGAGTATAGATCTCTAGACGACAACTTGTCACCTTTTAAGAGCTATTTCTGCGTTATCTGCCTGAGCGCAAAAGTTAGCTACATGAACTTGCTAGCTTACTCTCACATCACTCGCAGAAACGCCCTGCAATTATATTAATAACTGGGAATTGTTGCTGTTTTGCGATTTTTGTGACAACAAAATGTGAGAACTAAGCAGATTTCTCTATGAAAATGCTTGTTCTGGAACGCTTTGAAGGATCTCTGCACTTCGTGTTTTGCATCTGGATACGCCTCTCTTTTGCACCGTTTAAGAAATACATCTTTCCATATCATTGCTTTGTGATTTTTGTTATTTTCAAGAATCCAAAAAGCGTTTTTTGAAGGATGTTAACCCACTACCGCCCAGCGAAGCCGTTCGGAGACGGAAAAAAATATTTTAGAGGATCTTTTTCGTTCAGTATTGTCACAATCTAAAAAATATCACCCCCCTGAAAACCTGAAATTTATTAATTTAGGCATTTATCAAAGCTTAAAATTTTGTATTTTAATGGGAAGAATCCTCCAAATTTCTCTTAACCTAAATTTATTTCCAGATACTTTGTGCTGTTATGGGTTAAAATCTCGATATTTTAATCATGGTCAACGTAATATTTTGTATAACCTGTGCCGTATGTTATGATTTAAGTCTACTGCATAAGAATTTACTTAAAATTCCTTTTTGTTAAAAAAAAGAAAACAACGGGTTAGAAGGATTCAGTGAAGCGTTAGAGAAATCTTTAAAAGCCTGTAACATTCGCGATTTTCAACCTCACTAATAAGACTTAATATCAAGCACTAGTACGCACTGGAGCTGGGGGAAGGGGGTCTGCAGACCCCCGTCCTTTCCACCCAGCTGATTATGAACGATGCCTCCCCCGGGGTTCCCCTCTTTCCCGCACTACGGAACAATTTTTTCAGCTCACTACCTCTCCTGTTATAGCTACTATTTTTTTCTGCCAGATCTCTTAGGGCAGCTATACGATTGCTTGCGTATTTTTCCATTCTCTTTCATCTAGTGATTCGTTCTTTCCTCGTTTTCTTTTATTTGCTAAATCGTTACACGGTAAATTACCTCCCAGCTACTTTTTACATGATCACCTTCCCCTGCAGAATTTCATATTTCGACGGAACACCACCTACTCGCTCATAGCAAAAAACAAACAAAAAAATCGATAGCGCCAAAAACCACAAGCGCCATCGCCACAAGCGCCAGTCCTTGACTGCCAAACGAGAAAAGTCGCAAAAGCCAAAGTTCGTATAGGCCTAGGTTAGGTTAGGTCAAGTTAGGATAAGTTAGGTTAGGCTAAGTTAGGTTAGGTAAGGTTAGTATTGTGGTTAAGACCTTTGGCGTTTGCGACTTTTCTCGTTTGGCTGTTACGGATAGGCGCTTGCGGCGTTGGCGCTTATAATTTTTGGCGCTTATGACAGCTACCCAAAAAATCCATGATAAAATGTTCCCACCTCAAGAAAAAATAGAACTATATCAATATTTTTTTTAATCATTCGTTTATTTATTCTTTTCCATTAAAAAGGTTTTGTCTCTTTACTTTGAATCTTCTTTCTTTTTATCCTATTTTCTGTGTTGAGTGTAAATAAGTGGTTTCACTTTACGGGTCAGATTACTTTCTCATGGATAAATTGGAAAATCTGTCAATGAAGACGTTATAGCCCATAATATGTTTAAGTTAGCGCCCTTTATTGCATCCCCCCCTATCGGTGAGGGTGCTGCCCCTACTTGATCTGATAGGACCTTTCCTCCAGAACACAAACTGTTCCAGAATAGCTGTTTCTACGTCGCTTACCTCCCAGAACAAACAGATGAGTAGACTTAAGGGGGAGGAGAAAGGGAACAAATGTTTACTTGTGGGCGATGTGAGAGAGGCGTCACCTTTGGCAGAAGCGAGACAGAGATAGTATTCTGCACACAATTAACACTTGCGTCGCTCTTGCAAACAGACACTACTAAAATTGGACTGTCCCGTAGACGTGCTCAAAAGTGAACAAGCCCTGAAGTGCTTGCACATTCCATGGGCCAGTTATGTTCTCTCACATTCTGACTCTAATTCTTCAGTCCTTTTCTTGCACTTTCTTTTCTCCCTTTAATTTTTTTTTCCACCGAATCATATTTTTATGCATATCTGTGTTTTTTCGCGTTCGGACAATTCTGTCTTGTAGTTTCAAGCAGCTCTTGTACATTAAATTACTCAACAGATCTTGGTGTTACACGGAAAAAAATGGTTTTGTTACGGCAACAAAATTAGGGACAACAAATAATTTTTTTGTTGCTGCAAACACAAATTTTGCTGCAGCAACCAAACGTTTTGTTGATAGAACTATACATTTTGTTCTTGTAACAAGATATTTTTGTTATCCCTATTTTAACAAAAATGATTTTGTTGGTATAACAAAACCTTTTATACCGTGTATGATTGTGGAATGTGTCAGACCAATCATGTCATTGCACATTCCTCCCAAGCAATTTTTTGCACGTGTGTAGACATATTCAAGGAGATCAACTTTCGTGCGCAAATAGAACTTTGTAAAAATGTTCAAAGGACTTAACCCAGAACAGCCCGAAGTATTATTTGGAGTGAAACTTAGCTTAAGAGGAATTAGAAGGATTTTTTTCGCTAAAATACTTAATTTTAAGCTTTGGAAAATGCCTAAACTATTACATTTCAGGTTTTCAGAGGGGTGATATTTTTTTTAATTGTGACAATACTGAACTGGAAAGATCCTCTAAAATAAATGTTCTGTTTCCGAACGGCATCTCTGGGCGGTAGTGGGTTAATTAGGTGCTGGAAAATTCTCTCCGGACAATCATATTTCAGTACATTAAGAAAATTTTATTTCCCTCGTGCGTATTTTTTGACCACTCATTTAGCATATGCCTCCAGTACTTTAAATCAGCTCTATGAAGTTCAATATATAATGGAGGTCCTTTTGACCCAGTTATAAAAGCATCATTTTCTGACTTCTAAAGATGATGCAAAAATTTGAGTAAATAAGGGAGACCGCGAAAAATGAGAATACAGGTGGAAAGAGAGATCGGGCCCTGATAAATGTTACCAGGCCTAAATGAACGTCTTCACGCAGCAGATTTATCTTTCTTTCGCGTCCCCACTATCATTCTTCTCGTTCCGCCTTTCACCCTTAACGTGCTCCCCACCGATTATACGGTTTCGATATCGGCTTCATTCCTCGATTTACGGTATCTCGAACAGATTACTAAAATTAATTCATATCTACTCATCTAGCACGACGTAACGGATAACTAGTAAATAGTGTTACTGCGATACCTTGCAGCACATTCAGTGGCGCTCCTGAGTTAGCAAGCCTCCAACTTTCCCTCCAAAAACGGAGTCTATTCTTGGAGGGGAAGACGGACACTTGCTTGTCACTGAGTCACTGTGATAAAAGAAAACTTCGGCTGAACGCTATAGATAATTTTTTTTCAAAAGGACTAGACGTTTTTTGAAATGGAGTGGTGTATCAAGAACTTTTTTTCTTTTTTTACCTAGAAATCAAACCATTTTAACGTAATTAGTAACATTTTCTGATTGGACATTTCAAAATTAATCTGAAAATTGGATGTAGTTTGAATCTAACAAGGAGGAACTTCGTACTTTGTTTGAAAAAGAAAAATACAACTTACATAAATTATATCAAAAAGTCAAAACAAGTTAGATGGTACTACATTTATTTACTGAACTTCTAAACACAAATCAGGAATTGATATGGGACCTACTTTACTTATTCATGAGTGTTTCTTGTCATGATATACGGGCAACATTTTATTTATCTAGGTGTCAAATCCAGGAATCATACAATATAAAATCACATTTTCTGAACGGCCATATCGAGAGAAATTTGAATTCTCTTTAGGGATATTTCAGAGATACGAGAGAGATGTCTTCTCACTCAGATTTCAAACGCATGACACGCCAGCATTTAAGCTGCAACTGTTTGGGTTAATTGGCGAAAATAGCTTAATTATTGTACACTGTGATATACTAAACAATTTAAGCATGCGTGTTTTTGATGTGGTGACGGTGTTATTTAAATGGGTAACACCACACTGGCTTTTTCGTTTGTTGCTACCCCAGTCAGCGTCGGTTATCCCCCGCCCTCTAGAATATAATTTTAGCTCGTCGCGGGTCGTTTCATCAGCACACAGTCAGTCATTCATTCCTAATTGCTATTAGGTATTGACTGAGCATACAAAGGTGTCCTATTATTTCTGATTGCTCCGTTGACCAGAAAGCCTTAGGCCACCGAGGAGGACTAGTAGTCCAACTAAAAGAGATGACAATACTTTTCACTAACGGTTTTGCTCTGTGTGAAAGAATTGAATGGGGCACATTTGGAGCTTTTTCATTGATAGAGGCGAAATATTTAAATAAATAGCAGCACTAGAAAAAATGAGGAAAAATACAAAAATCCAGTCCTGCAAAGGGTGCCCAGGTTATTACAAAGTTTTCAGTCATGAAATAGTAGGTATTTTGCTTTGTTTTCATTTTAGACTTTTCATGCGCAATATTAAATGCAAGGGCTTTGTAAGAGCTGTCAATCATAGTAGTACTTTTTTCGTCACAAAAATTCACCTAAATATGACATGTACTGCCGTTTTAGTGCAACTTTCAAAATAGGTATAAGACATCACACAAGCATTACTGATAACATTACTGACATTTCATAAAAACTTATATTATATACGTCAATGTTTTTTTGTGTCAGAAAGAGGCTTGAATTGAACACGGTATAAAAGGTTTTGTTATACCAAGAAAATCATTTGTTAAAATAGGGATAACAAAAATATTTTGTTACAACAACAAAATGTTTAGTTCTATCAACAAAACTTTTGGTT
>Ga0058701_10003723_pt1 | contig 12167 bp, 8 predicted proteins | sample AgamicOrMae_FD_97039 | JGI IMG/M metagenome (GOLD analysis project Ga0058701, IMG submission 97039) | Agave microbial communities from Guanajuato, Mexico - Or.Ma.e | ecosystem: Host-associated > Plants > Phyllosphere > Phylloplane/Leaf | place: Guanajuato, Mexico | collected 2012-06-04 | reverse complement strand
GTCCAAAACCACTTTTCTCGACGTTTTGGGGGTTGTACATCCCAAATTCGGTCTTATCTCGAAGTCGATTTTTTGCACGATGCCAATACTTTCATTGACATGGAAGTAAAATTACGGCATTGGAAGCACTTTTATTTTTATTTTACTTCCATGTCAATGGAAGTATTGGTACGTGCAAAAAATCGACTTCGAGATAAGACCGGATTTGGGATGTACAACCCCCAAAACGTCGAGAAAAGTGGTTTTGGACAATCCGTCTGTGTGTCTGTCTGTCTGTTTTATTAGCCCGTCCCGCGGATCGGGCACGACCCGCTCGAACCAAGCTAGCTGGATTAGACAGATGTTCCTGTATGCCCTTTGCTGAAATAGCATTTCTGAAAATTATTAGGCATTTTACGCACCTTCATTTTTTTTCTACATGCCTTTGAGTATATTTTTGCAACTTCATCTTCTAAATGAGGCAAAAGCGTGTTACCGTATTTTCCGTAGAAAGATCAACTGAGGTGGTCAAAATTCGGTCCAACAGCTTTATATTGCTAACCCACATGAAAGCAGTGAGTGCGTTTTTCTCGCTTTTTTAAGTGATTTTCCTCTAGATGCTTTCCCTCGCAAACAACTTCCTCTTCGTTCCCAAGGAAGAATCGCCTGTCCGAGTTATTTGACGTGCCGATCGTCAAAATCTGTCCATGTTTGAACATTTTCCAATTTTTGTGGCAAACTACAAATTTTAGACCCGTTTGAGCCAATTTTCGACGCCTCCAATCCAGATGAAAAGCCAGACTTACACGTAATAAACATTTATGTAATCGTGCACCTTAAAGATGCCTGATCCGTTGCAACTTGAAGTAGTATCCAGCGTTTTCGTCTAGACATGACAGTAGTACGCACTTCTCTCATGGTCTAGAGCACTAAAAAGCATAATTTTCGTCAAGCAAATTGAAAAAAAGAAAAGAAAAAAAATAAACACGTGTTTGGCCCCCTTGGATGCAAACCTGTTTTGGTGGGACTCCTATGGCGGTATTCTAGCGTTCTTTGGTCCTACCAACAAGGCAAGATAGGTCTCCACTCTACGCATAACCAACTCCAAAATTTTGTGGCACAGTGCAATTAATTCTTGTGACAAAAACACACATTCCCAGGCCTCCCTTCCCATATATTGTTATCAGCAGTTCCTAGAACAAGAAACTTTGAAACTGTCATGAGCATACAAGATAACGTTCTGGGAATCAAGCATACCGGTATCTATTGACTGAATAAGCAATGCAAGGTTCTCCCAATTTACTGTCATTTGGGAGTGATTATTACCAAGGCATGTGTATCTTGCTGTCTACCTTCATTTTAAAGTCAAAATAGGTATGGGCAGATTAAGTTTCTTCTAAACGTATTGAGTTATTTGCCGATTATAAGGGAATGTGCGAAGAAAGAGTGCCTTGACGTGCGACAAAGTCTCCCATGAGGAATGCGAATTAAATGAAAAAAATGAATTGGAAAAAAAAACGAGGAAAAATCTGGGCATTACACATAAAACGGGAATGAGGATGTCAATGTGGTAATGACTAGAAAACGAAAATGAGATGCAGGTTAACAACTCCCAAGGAAATTTGGTAATTAAATGCCGGGCGCGGGGGCGATGATCCTTATTCCATGAGAATGCTTCTTCCCACCCAACAGCGCCACAGCAGCGCCATCTATGGACCGTTCCCCCACTTACAAACTAGCCCAAGTCAAATCAGCACTTTATAACATCGTAAAAAGGTTTTCCAACGCCTCAAACGTTATTTAGTGGGCAAAAGGAGGTGGAAAGCAACAACACCTATAACTGGTTACCTTAAATAACGGTTCAAAACGACAAAAAGCAATTCTGGAACAGATTCCTAACATTTAAAAATGACCGGCATTGCATTCAGAGGTAAACACTGACGGCAATAACCCGAAAATACGTCGTATCATTATTGCAGCAAGCTCAAAATAAACAAAAACATCGGCTAAAATGTATCAGAATAATAATTGGCCAATTCGTATCAAAAGAAGTCATATTTGGAGTTTAATATGTTCGGATATCGGCAAAACGGGAAGTACCTGGCGGGTTTGTTGACATTGTGTCAAGTAATACAGACAACTTTGGAGGTTGAAGTAAGACATTGATACGAGAGATGTTAAAAGAATAAAGGGTAAGAACTGAATAGAAAACGTGAATCTGCTGTTCGAAACAAAATTTCCGTACTTACAGGTCTTTAGAGGAGAACGGACGAAGCGGACCAAGCGTGATTATCCAATAGGGATTTTGTCGGATTTCCCATCATAAACCGTAAAAAAGTCCTGCAAAGAAACACAGAAATTATTGGAGACAAAATACTCGCGAAATTGAACTTCATTTGAATGTTTACAAGTGCTATCGAAGTGAGTTCACCTTGAGAACTCTGACATGTCAGTTTTGCTTAAAGAGAGGTTGTCAAACTTCCGATTTTTAAAACCTCGAAAGGCAACCACTGCCGAATATCACAAAAATGTGATTTAAACACAAACAAATTGTTTTCTTCGGAAACAATACTTGAGACGCAACGAAAAGACAACAATGTTAGCCTACCTTAGGCTCAGCTAGCAGAAAACAGGGGGAATTCCACCAAGGGCAAGACAATTACGAACGCTTAGTCTCTACTGACATTATACAAATACCAAAAGGCACAACTGTCAGTCGTTTAACAGTCCACAGCCCCAAATTTAAACCCAATGTTCGCAAATAAACATCACAGATGACACACCCCTACAGTAGCCTAACTTGTCATCCCCTCGCCACAGCGGTCGGCAAGGCAAGCCCATCCCTATCCCTCTAGTCCGCTCCTCTAGTGTCTGTGTCAAACTCTTGACTGCAATGTAAATATTAGATTGATGTCGAACGATACCCCCTTCTAACTACGACCGGCACACCATAAAAAAAATGGAAAACACGCTTGGAAAAAACTGAAATCACATGTTATGAAAGGGAACACAAGTTCACGTCAAAAGTGTGTTAAAAATACTGAATATTTACAATCCTGCGTACAAAGCTACAGCGCCACCTACTAGCCAAACTTAGAACTTATTTAGTTCAAAATTCTGCCGTAGGTAGCAGCACCGAACAGACGGTTATCTTCTGCTTGACGTCTGTTGAGGTTGAGGTTATGAGGAACACATGGTTTGCTCCTATATTTTCGCAGTATAAAATGATTTAACAATATTTTCTGTGTGAATCATTACTTGAAAATTAATTGCTATGGAAGGAGTCGGTAAGACTTGTTGTCGTTTGGATATATTCTTTTTTGATGGAAATTTAAGTTCTGGAACAGCTGACCCACGTTGTTTATTTACTTTTAGGTTCAAATGAGGATGATCGATCAAAGAGACCACAATTTGGGACCAGATTTCTAACTGATTCCTCGCAAGTTTTCCAACACAATGCATGGTGACTGATAAAAATAGTACTTATTTAAAATGCCAATCATCCTAAAATGATTTTTAATCCTACTTTAGTAGATGTGTGAAAGTTTTTCACAATTACCTTATATTCATCATTACGTTTCAAATCTATTTTTCTATATTGCAGGGATAATGTTGAATGGGATAGAGAGCAAGAAGAGCGGGCTAAGGCAAAGGTTGCTGAAAATTCCTCTGTACCAATGGACTCCAAGAAAATAGATGATTTGGAAGAAAAAGCTGATGCATATTGGGATACTTTCTATGGCAAGCATGAAAATAGGTATCTCTATTTTTAAATTTTAAATATACATTGTGCCAACAATCATGTAACCCTATATTTTATTAATTGCAGGTTTTTTAAAGACAGGCACTGGCTGTTTACTGAATTCCCTGAATTGGCTCCTGACCTTGAAAAATGCCATGCTGAGACCTGTAATGAATCTGAGAGTAATTTAGAATCACTACAGAAGCTTGCTATTTCATCAAATCGTGCACGCCGTTATATCTTAGAGATAGGCTGTGGTGTGGGCAACACTGTGTTCCCTATTTTGCAGTATAGCAATGATCCCAGCCTCTTTGTGTACTGCTGCGACTTTTCTTCTACAGCAGTTCAGATTCTTAAAGAAAGTCCAGAATATGATACCAACAGGTAAATGGAGTCATTTCAAGCTTTAAAAAGAGACTTCCTGTCAATATTTCTAAATTTTTACTTTTTGAATGTGTTTTTAGGTGTCATGCCTTTGTATGTGATGTCACTGCCAATGATTGGAAACCACCCTTTGAGGCAAACAGTCTGGATACTGTCTCTTTAATCTTTGTTCTGTCGGCAATTCATCCTGATAAGTAAGTGTGAAGTTCTTTCTTGGGCAACCAGCGGTAAGGGTCTGGTGTCAATCCTTCCCCCAGGCCACCCAATGGGTCAGAAACCAAGTTGTTGGTATTTCCTTTTTTCATGTCCACTGGTGGTAGAGGGCAAGTACTTGTGCCAGCCATTACATCCGTACGTATTGTTGGGATCGCGAGCGAACTTCGGCTACAAAAACCTTTCTTCCAACTGAAACAAAACAACTTTTAACATGGTTAACCAAAATGTTGTTATTTGTTGCCTTCAGATAAGAGTAAAATAATAATAGAAAAGCAATTTAAATTAGTGTAAAGAAATATGATGCTTGTTGCTGTGAAATCCGTGGACGTTGAATGCCCGGCCCCTTTTCTCCCTCGTTTGTGTACTTGTAAATAATTACAGGGAGAACACCCTTTCCCCAAAGCATTGTTCTGGTTACACCACTGATTTCCTCTTCATATCCAACATTTCTCGCTTTTTTACCAATGTTTGGAAATTTTCTCAGAATGCAGCAAGTTGTGGACAAGATATTTTATTACTTGCGCCCGGGTGGTTTAGTCGTTTTCCGTGACTATGGACGCTACGATATGGCGCAGCTTCGCTTCAAGAAAGGGAGGTGCCTTGCAGATAATTTTTATGCGCGGGGAGATGGCACTCGAGTCTACTTTTTCACTCAAGGTAACTTTGTTCACAAATTCACTAGTTTCATGCCGGGTAAAAAAATTGTCTCACGAAAACTTGTTTTGCAGATGAAGTTAAATCCATGTTTGAGGCAGCAGGTTTTAAAGAAGATCAGAATTTGATCGACCGGAGACTACAAGTTAACCGTGGAAAGCAGTTAAAAATGTACAGAGTGTGGATACAGGCTAAATACCACAAACCTGTGTAAGGAAAATTAATGCTTGTATACTTTCAAACAAAAAATTATACTATCAGGGTGTCCACAGACTCATTTTTCTCATTTTTACTCATTATTTTCTGTTCTTCTCATTTTTACTCATTATTTTCTAATTTTGCTCATTTTTTTAATTTGCCAATATTCCTGAAAAAAAAATTACGACGGAATTTTTGTGGCGCTACCCTTTGAAGGGGCAATCGCACACGCGTAGTCCTGAATCACCGTGCAGAGTATACGTTGACTCCACTTGCCGCCCCGCCCGCATGAAAAATTGAAGCCCAAAATCATGAGAGGAATACATTCCTCTCATGCCAAAATCACGGCACGTTATAGTTCTCCGCGCCGCCACTAGTACTGCGCCACTAGTCATGAAGGGGCCGACTTTTTGCTGGGCGCTTAAGGAGTCTCGTAAACAGGTGACTATAGTCACCTGGCCAAATCGTTATTTTTCGCTCTATTCAAATTCTGAATAGCCTACCAGGAAGCTTACAGTCTAGGGCTTATTTTTCACCCCTCGGCATCAAAAAAGGACCACAAATAAAAATTTGGTTAGCGACGAGACCCGTCGGCGCAGCGGATTTGACTGTCGTTTACGCTGCGCGGCCGAATCCCGTCGCTAGCTAAATCTTTATTTTTAACTTTATGTAAGAACCAAAATATACTCCAGAAAGGTCATAATGTGAGGATTATTTACCCCATTGGGACCAAAAGTGGATCATGAATAAAAATTTGGCTAGCGAAGACATCCGGTCACACGCAGGTATTTGTTGACCTAAAAAGGTAAAATCGGTGTGCGACCGGATGTCGTCGCTAGCCATATTTTTTTATATGATCCAATTTTGGTCCCAATGGGTGGTAAATAATCTTCACATTATGACTTTTCTGGAGTATATTTTGGTTTTTACAGTAAGAGAAAAATAAAGATTTAGCTAGCGACGGGATTCGGGCGCGCAGCGTAAACGACAGTCAAACCCGCTGCGCCGACGGGTCTCGTCGCCAACCAAATTTTTATTTGTGGTCTTTTCTTTATGCTGAGGGGTGAAAAATAAGCCCTAGGTGTTCAACATATCTTCAAAATTCTACCAAACCTGGCCAAAATGTCCTGCCTAACTGACGAGACATTTTATAAAAACGTGACATAACTTATTTTTTAATTCATGACGACTCATTTTTCCTCATTATTTTCAAGTAGTTTTACTCATAATTGCTCATTATTTTTCCGAAAAAGCTTATTTTTCTCATTATTTTTTGGGCGCGAAGTCTGTGGACACCCTGTACTATCTAAAAAAGCTTTAATTTACTCCTTCTCTCTCCCCCCCATGTAAAAATGGATTAAGTTTGAGGAGTTTAAGTAAAAATGTTTACGTTTTGTTACAATTTAATGTAATAATGTCAAGTGTAGAGATTTTCAGCACACTAGTGACATGCTACCTTATCACAAAACAAATAAAAGACCATTTGTTTTTAATTTGACTAGCACAGAACTTACGAACTTACAAGTGATGAAAGAAATAACTAAAAGACAAGTGTACAGAAACATGGATCCTGGAAACAGAAACTTGTACTTCTGCCTCGAGAAGCTGACAAGAAATGCAAGCCACCAAAGGAAGAGCCATGATCAAATTCAGCACACAGATCGAGTTTGCCCTCAACAATCAACAATGACGAGAGAGCAACTTTTTGATAGCATCCTAGCCAGCCATTGATCAAACCAAACTGATTAAAATGAAAACTGCATACGATAATCAGTCCATTAAATGTACACTCAGGTGATTTGATGGTTAACAAACAGCATTTCAAGTATGAGTATCCAGCTGACACCCCTTAGGCCATAGTCAATCCCTCTTGGTCAAAGTATGTCATGTCAGTTCAACAAAGTGTTCTGGAATCGGCGGCACTACGCACAGACAAGTCCCAATCACAGCCAGCGGAATGCTACTCTTTCAACTTTCTGCATATGAATTCGTGACCAGACGGGTTGTATAGTTGAACAGCAGCAAGTCCACCCAAACTTTGACAAAAAGCGACGATAAGAAATACTCTGCAAATCGTCAAGTCAAAAATGACTACACGAAACTTAAATTTGAGTTCACATGCAACTGAACTCAAGTTAACTATTTAAAACAAGCTATTAGTGTCCTTAAATTCATACCTCAAACCAATAGATCGCTGAAAGAATGTGCCATTAACCACAAACGCAATAGAAATCCCAGATATTCTGAACACAAAATACAACTTAAAAAGGCAAATTAACTCTGTAGCATCAAAGCTTTAAAAAGTATATTGTCCTTGTCACAAAGCCGTAACATAAATTTGCGACATGAACACTACTTAGCAGTACAGAAAACGTAACAGGGTGCCCTGCAAAGCTCGTGCAGAGTGGATTATTACAGACATACCTTATGTTATGTTTGTATCAAAAATAAAACAACAAACACCTACTAAAATTCTACAAAATGGCAAAGTACAAATCAATTAAAACTTTAATTCCTCGCTCAACCTGATGTCTTGCAAAAAAAAAAGTGTTGTCTAAAATAAGACACAATGATGTCCACGAAATAAACCGTAAGTTGAAATCATAGTACAAAGAATTTGACGAAAAGGAAAAGGCAAACGCATTTCATCAAGTTACAAGTCCTGAAAAAATAAAGCCATGAAAATTTAGCACAGCAATTCGGCAGAAATTGATTTTAAGATGCAGATTGGCACTAAGTTCCAAAAACGTTCAAAAATCTTTTGAACTCCACAAAAAAAATGAATGGGAACATCCAAAAAATCACTTCATGTGTCCAAAAAAATTAGGACACTCATAAATACAACTCCACAAAATGAAAGAAAATTGTTAGATTCAAATACAACAATCTCTTTCCAAATCCTTAAAATCACAATATAATAATGCAAACATCCTACTACTCTACAAAATAAATATATCTATGTGTATGTATATATTACTTTGAGTGACGAAAAAAATAATAATTTTATAACGACGGTAATCTGTAAGGTTGCACGCAAGTCTATAGCGGAATAAGTCATCCTAATAAATGAAGAACGAAGTGGTATCAGATCTGGTATTAGCAATTCAATTCATCAACAAAATGACGGGCGAATTCACATAGTTAGTTGCATTAAAATACTGACTTGGCGTAGTGTGTGATACTTCAATGAATGTAATGGCACAAAGCATGAGTAATGAAATAGAACACACAGGGGCCAATAACATATGGCAGTGCAGTGGCCAAGAGAGTTCATAAAAAAATATCTACAAATTCATCTGTTTTCCTACATCTATTTCAAATGCTCGCCAGAATATTTTCACATATGTACAAATTAAGACAATTTTTCAAGAAACGTAACGTAAAATCAAGAAAGCTGTTCAGTGTTCATTCAAAGATAAAAGAAATGGATGAGCACAACTGATATGGTAATTTTTTCACGCCAATATAAAAGAGTGTACTAAGCCCACAGCTAAAGGCACTTTCAAATCCGAAGGCTACCCGAATAAACCAAACCATCCCTTTGCTTTGCCCAAAAACCTGGAGCACAACACTAATAGGACGCAAGTTTCTGTCGCGTCAAAACCTACAACCGTTTGCAACGTCGTGCAACAAAGCGACTCGACGCCTCCTCACTCGGAAAAAGAACTTTTCGATTGACTGGGGAACGAACATTCGATGTTGATAAAAGAATTCAAAATCGTCAACACACATTTATTACCGAGCTCCACTCTCAGACGTTCCGACTTCCACTATGAACGCAGCTTCTCGATGAAACAAATTAACGAACACCAGCAATACGGACGCGATGGAACAGCAAGTCCTTAAAAAACCTATGGTTCCCTGTTAAGTAAGTAAACAAAATCTAATTTGAACTCTATTTATCGGTTACATTTGCAGCAATGTCAACGTAAGCATCCATGACATTTAAATCCTACAGAAAAAGTGATGTTGTGCTTCCAGAACGCTGATAAAAACCCACTCTCGACCTGACTGATTTACCACAGATTTAACTGCTAACAAAGTTGTAAATGCGCACGTTTTTTTCCCATGTAGGACCGCATGAAATCGAAGTTGAAAACTATTTTCATTACATCAGCAGGACCCTGTCATCAAACTAGAATTCGCTCTTTCACAATGCGAAAGTCCACAATTCTTCGCGGAAACAGTCACGTGTAGAAACACCACAAAATCGGACGTCCGATATCCCTACTATAACATACAAGCACGCCAGAATTTCACGGCTACAATAACTTTACAACCGATGGTTTCCTATATTGCGTGTAAATGAGCTTCTATTAATCACCGAGTTAACTTGGACCAATTTAGCTTGAACTCAGACGGATCAGGACGGACCACGTAAGTAAACACGCCTTCAAGAGGAGGTGGAGAAGGGAGAAGGGCTTCCCTGGTACCCGCCCCACCAGCGTGCCCGTACAAGCTCGAACCAACTCTACTCGTCCCTTCCACAATCAATCTACGTACACAGATAACTATTCTAACACACGTTAAACAATATCTGTCGTCATTAAAGGTTAATGATTAGGAATCTTTTTTGCTTCGTCTTTCCGAACTCACCCGCCAAAGTCACCCTTTTAAGCTGCTATTTTTGTTCTTTCTTAGTCGGTGATAATATTTGCATTAAGACACGGATTCGGTACTACCGACATGAAGTCTAGACTTTAGCTGAAAGGAGAGCTACGACGAATGGGTAATGAAACACCGCCTGTCTCACTTCCCTGATCCAAGACTCCACAAAGTAATAAAAATTAATTTTACACCACACGACTGGGAATGCCAACTCAACACCTCAAACAAAGCGACTTGTGGTTGGCTTTTAAAGCCAGATTTCATGGAAACTAAAAAAAAATTAGTTGTCATCTACGGCCTTAAACAGGTATGAAGATGCTGCTCCTCAATCTCAATTCTTTGATGACTCACAAAAATTATTCATTCCAATCAGACCGTTTTCCTGAAGACCAACAATGAATTGGTCATAAGACCTCACTCGTAAAATTGGATCTTATGGATGATAAGTTTTAGTAGATGTGATTGCATGCATATTTTTAGTCAGGATGACGAAACATTTAGGAGGATGAATCGAAAGCGGGCTCTGGAAAAACTTTTCATTTTGTGGATTTTTAGATCAGGGTTTGCCACATCTGATTGTGAGCGTGCTCTCCGACTTTTGACTCCGGTTCTACGAAGAAGAAAAAGAGTTGATAACAAGAAAAGCTCAAGAGCCATTCCCTCTACAAGGGTCTCCTTTGTAAAATAAACGGTTGCTCAAATTCTGCAGTGGTACTTACAAGGCTACCACATTCAACGGCGGTACGAGTCATCAACTACCATCTATAGAATTAAGGCCACACAGTAATGTGCAAGTCTGCATCAAAATACCCCGAAGCGGGCGCGAATAGAAATCGAGGGGGTAATCTTCAACCCATTCAGCAAACAGACGTCTAAACATAACCTAACATCTCATCGTATGTTGCCTCAAAGTCAATTTCAAGATGTCTACAATGCATAAGAAAAACCATCCAACGGTGGGATGGGACGTGGCAGCCTCCGCAACGAGTTTTCCTTACGTCTGCTCAAATTAGTTTTGAGGAAGACTTACTTCAGATACTGGATGCATTTGCTTAGCTAGAATACGTAACAGAAAAACAAACAGCTGCTGATAGCTATCTTAAATTGGACAACATCTTTAGGAAGCAGCTTTGAACTTTGTTCACAGTCTGTTCGGCCACTTCTGAGGACAGATAACTTAAGGTGCACAACTCGGAGTAGGCTAAGTCAGGTACGGTTGCTTTGCATCTTCGGTGAAGTAGATTGTTTTCTCCTTTGCTGGGATGTTAACAAGTCTATTGAACGTCTATCTGTTGCATAGGTGCGAAGGAAGACGCGTTCAAGAAGTGCGGGCGGGCGGACGGCGAACAATGGACTGCATCATGTTCTCGGGATAACTACGAGTTAAATGGAAGGAATCGCAGTTCATGAGGACAGATCTACGTACTGATAAGAACAACTCCACATATGCACATATGAACATGCCTAGTAACGGCAACCCCGCTTACACGGCATATGCACAAGGACACATGCGTACAGTACATACTGTAGGCTACTATTTGTATAAATATAGAAACAGCTAACTTCTACAAAGACATTTGTATGCGTTAAACTCTATGGCCACTCTAAGAATTCGCGTGTTGGCCCGGTTTCTTCGCCTCTGCTCTGCTACCAATAAAATACTATACACAAATAACACGGTCCTTGCGGCTTTGATCAAATAAATAAAATCAAATGACACCTCGCTATGCGTCATCTTTCTTATCTGCAGAACTCTGGAAGCGGTTTGACGAATTTATCGCTGTACGCCCGATGGACACTGCTACACACGAAGTGATACTGGGCCTGCAAGCAGAAGTTAACGATGCGATACTTTGTACAATAGAGATCTATAGTCGCGTCGCATTCACAGCCAAGGAATTTTTAGTTTCTAAAAATTTATGTTGGCAATACTACTGAATTTACCAGGCAGAGAGCGAGGTCTTCTGTGTTCGATGCATTAGTACTACCAACACTAATTTCGAGAAAAAAAAGTCTCATGATTCGAATGCGACAGCGACACGGCTTATGATCTCGACTCTACAACAGCTCAGGTAGCGACTGCTCAAAGCAAATCACACCATAGTTAAGCCTCGACAAGTGTGTAAACTGATACTTAACAGATACCCTATAACCACAGCGAACTTAACTAAACCTGACCCATGTTAACCTACACTAACAAAGACGAAAATAAATAAACCTGACGTACGTTAGCCTAGCTTTTGCTGACCTAAAATGAGCTTCCTCGAGGATGTTTGATCACTTTAACCATCACCCGTTTCTGAAGTTAAAACTCTCAAAATCCTGCACAGATTCAATTCTGGACGTGATTTTTAAACTCCTATGGGCTAAAAGTTGCGTATTCAAT
>Ga0058701_10003722_pt1 | contig 12167 bp, 6 predicted proteins | sample AgamicOrMae_FD_97039 | JGI IMG/M metagenome (GOLD analysis project Ga0058701, IMG submission 97039) | Agave microbial communities from Guanajuato, Mexico - Or.Ma.e | ecosystem: Host-associated > Plants > Phyllosphere > Phylloplane/Leaf | place: Guanajuato, Mexico | collected 2012-06-04 | reverse complement strand
GCGCTACTGTTACATTCCCACTCACTAGCTCGGCACCAGTTTGGGTAACTTTACCAACTAGCCGAACCCGAAGTTCGGCTCATTTTTGCTCCATCGGTTTTCGGGACACCTCCTTTGGCTCATTAGATGAATGGTTTGTCGTGTCGTGTCGAAGGTTAAACGGACATCTAGCACGGGACTGCTACCTTCGGCACGCTCGGTTGGACCTCATCCCGAGCGCGACTCGATCACACCCGAAGAGAAATAAAAGGTGTCAATAAAGATACGTTTGAGATTCTGATTCTGACAATATGAAACGGAAGTTGTAACGGAAATAAATGTCGCCGCCCACTTGTGAGCTTCGGGACAGACAGCACTAATTCTATGGCGGGTCTCGCCATATCTTCGCGTCTTTTTGTCGGGCTGAATGTCTGTGAGCAGCATAAATCTCTTGCCCGAAGCGCAAAGTTTGCCTTCATGATTTGTGGTCCCTCCAGGACTGAAATCTGTCTTGCCGCGCTCTTTCAAATCGCCTCAAAGACCGAGTTCGGCTCGATCAACTTTTCACACTTATTCCACAACAAGATCATTGTTGATTGCGCATCAACTTCTATCAGTTTCACTGTCGCTCTCATTCATTCTCATATTTTATTTATATGATAAGAGCCTCGCTCAAATGTTCAGCTGCTCTCCCGCCTCTGCCGTCCATCGCCAACTTGTTATATTGTCCAGAGGGATTGGATGATAGCGCAAAGGGATTTGATCCACCATTCGGAGCTCTTTGACATGTTGCTCCCATATTCTTCTCTCGCACTGTCGACAAGCCGATCATGTTGGATGACTGATTGAAGGGAATTTGCGAGCCATAGGATTTTTTCCGTCGAATCACCACTGAATCCGATTGCGCTCATCTGGCTCGAACCACATCAACCCTTTGCTTCCGCTGCTAAGCGGGGGGTTAATCCAAAAATTTATTCCAGAGAGAATTGGAATTTGGACCTGCGGTTCGCGAACTTTAGCGCCAAACCAGTCTCTCTCATATTCAGTGAAAATTCCGACCAAGATCTGAAGGATAATCATGTCAAAAGAGGGCCTCTCTCGAGGTACTACGACGATCATTGGTAGATGTCGACAACTCATTTCAGCTTCGAGTCTGGCATCTCGGAATGAGGTCTGAGCCGAGTGCTCCCAAGTCTGAACTGAACGCAAACTCTTGGAGCGAAAATAAGAGTAGATATGGAGATGAGGGGTGAGAGAGTATGATAAACAGAAACAGCCTAGCTCGACTGGGCCTCTCTGCTCGACTGGCAGGCCCAATCCGACGAGCCCGTAGTGCGTGTAAACGTTTACAAAGACTGGGGGATCCAGCCTTCGTATTATCACTTTGTCTATCAAGAGTTAGCGACAATATATGACCCGGGTGTAAGTTTCGTATTCCTGGCTACACCAGAACCGGACGAAGCTAGCATCTGATAGTTCTGCGCGTCGGCTCGGAGTGTCACTTCCTTTGCACTAGTTTCCGCTGCCTTTTACGAAGAAAACGTCTCTGTAAAACGTTAACACCTGGAGCATGAGGCTGGCAACCAAGTCGGAAAGTATTCAGGTATCCACGTTAGGAGGTTGAGTAGAAAGCAACCTTTTCTTGTTTCAGGTGAAATCGACAACTCATTCTTCGAATGATCGGTTGTGCCCTGGGTTCACTTTTTAACATTTGAAGCCTCTGGGGCGGCCGCGTACACTTCTTGTACTTGAGTTAGCTCGCCTCTCTCACCTGCGTATACAGTACCGAAGTGTACGAGTGCCCGGGTAGGTTTCTCATCGAGTTCCTATGGTCCCAGGAAAAGAAATGCCGGGCCGCTGTGCTCGATCTTGCATATTCTCGGATTATTCTCGGGGTAGCGTGTCGATGGTACTTTAATTAGGCCTACATCAAGCAGACAGAGCTCATCATTATCGAGAATCGATCAAGACCGCCCTCTAATATCGAGATAGAGTTTTGGCTTCATTCAGCATTGACGTCGAGCCCCCTATCTAAAGGCTTGGGCGGCAAGACACGATTCATCTGTTGCACTCGAATTATATGAGTCGAACGCGGCAACGTATCGCCTTTCAATGCTCATTCAGTCGCTTCACGTGAGGTCTGTCTAGAGAGTTTCTGAACTGGCAGACTGCCAGCTGCTTTTCTCGCAACATCTTGGAGAACAACTTCCATAGATGGAGCCATTCAGTCTGCTCCATGAGTCGTCTTATTCGATTAATGACATGAGGCAAGGATGAACATGCACCTAAACTGGCATTTCATCAGTGTTGTGATAGCTATAGTTTATTTCGTAAGCATCGCATACTCCACATCATTGGCAGCACCAAGAAATGGGCTCTCATGGAGCAACGAAGCTAATCTCGATCCGCCCTGGCTAACGGATTCCATCCATTCATTTAGAGCTAGCGAGCGAGAGCTGCATCCAAGGGAGGAGGTTCTCCGAGGTGGTGGAGACCTTTTTACGGCAAAGCTTAGCCGAATCCCTGGCGAGCAAGATGACCTGACCGAGGAGCAACCAGGAACCATGGCCATCGATGCTGAGGAAGAATACCACGACAAGGCAAATGAAAATGTGGAGGAAGAGGACTCGCCTAAGGGTCCAAGCTATGGTTGCGATGGCAAGCTTGATTGTGGCCGGCTTGACACTGATAGAGAATCTGATACAAGTATATCTGACATGATAGATTCTCGCCCTGATCTAGCCTCGGCGAATGCTTCGATGCAACTGAATATCCCTGACGACGAGGGAAGCTGGGGCGATGATATGAAAACGCCATTGGATGAGGGTCAGGGAGGACCTTCGGGTGGTGGCTTTCCCGGTTGTGGTAGGGCACCCTTGAACAGAGTTTCGCAAGGTTATATCATCAATGGCGATCGTATCAATTATGGCGAATTTCCTCAATATGTGCTTGTAAATATCAGGAAGTCTGCTGAGAAAAGTTTCCTCTGCGGGGGCACGCTGGTCTCCGATCGTCATATCTTGACAGCAGCTCACTGTGTCACAGAATCAAACCGACCCGTACCGATCAGCGTAATTACAGTTGTATTTGGTGAATACCAGCTGGACGTGGTAGATTCAGAGGAGGTCCAGCTTCCTATCGCAAACCTATGTGTCAGTCCAAAATACAACGACGAAGAAACACGCTTTGATATGGCTATACTTACCTTGAGAGGGCCAATCAGATTTAATAATTACGTACAGCCTGCATGTTTGCCTCGCCCTAAGGAGCTCATTGCTACCCATGGTCCTGAATCAGTTTGCTTTTTAGTTGGCGCCGGTGCAGTCAAAGTAATGCAAACTCCCGACAAGAGACCGATGCCGGTGCGATCCAACTTTGTTAATAAGCATCGTGCCGTCAACGTACCATGCGTCAAAAGCGGCTTTGGCCCTATAGATATTGATCGCGTTTGTTACACTGGGATAGGAGGCGATAGTTGTGCTGGAGATTCCGGAGGACCGCTGTTGTGCCTCAACGAAATGAACAGGTGGACCCTTATGGCATCCGTGTCATACGGGCCTGAATTCTGCCAACAAAATGATCCTGCAACTTATGCAAGAATTCGAACTTTATTGAATTACATGGAGCAAACATGCGGTGTGAATTTGTTGGGCTAGAGATTTTTGTTCGGGAGAGATATGATGAATTTAGCCTGGTTGAATCGAGCTGCGCTCAATGAAGGCAGCAGAAACCAGGAGGCACAATCAATTATGTCGAATAACCATCGTACCAAGGCGCCAGCCTTCTCGTTCAGCCCAGAATCGTGAATGGATGATGTTTTCTGGTGGAACTTACTCAATAGTCACTGTCTCGCGACAAGGATCAGACTCAATGGATCTAGATGAACGTAAGTTCATCGTTTGAAGATGGCATACAAGAAGAGAGGAGAATAGATTCAGAAAGACAATTTGGTCTCAGACTGGGCAGGAGACGAGTGAAATTGAAGCAGCAATCGTTGGTCATCAGCATCCACCGGGTGAGCACTGGTGCGTGGTGACCGACATGAGATCGCGTCTATATAACACCCAACCTTCTGGATCAGAGTCGCTAGTTATCCCATTCTTCCATCTGAGGTATGCTTGAGAAACTTCACCAGCTTTTACGTACGTGTGGGTTTGTTTCACTCAACTCCATACTTACGTATGTTTATCTACAGTGATCCTCGCTGGTGCATCGGATACAGACGTGGATTGAGGGCGTCTACACTAATATGGCTCAAATGATACAGCAAAATCGGTCGTAAGATTCGAACTCGTCGCTTGTTCAGCTATCTCAGATATCGGTTTCCCGTCAGATAACGTCTGATGAAGGTCAAAACAATAATCTATCTGATGAGGGCGAATCGAAGATGAGAAACGTTTCACAATCAAATTCGGGCGCTTCCTCTCCACACCGATCTAAAGGAATAGAATGAAGAGATATCGATCCTCTGAGAGTTCTGATAGGGCATTAGTTGAAGAGCAGCCTCATGGGTTGTGTTGGAACGATCTTACATGCGAGTCTAGTTCAGTTTCATGAACAATCCCGTGGGATATAATCTGAGATGGTCCTTACTTCGCCGCATCAAGCCTGAGCCTCCTCTACTCGCAGACGTGTCTTCAACTACTCAATTCCATCCGGTCCCAGATAAAGTTTGAACTGTATCGAGTTCGTTCACGGAAACACCTCTGATCTAGTCAAATTCATGAATCAGATTGACTCAGTAGAAGACTAGCAGAACTTCACTGACAAAGACCAAGACAGCGCGGATCGCTCAACAAAGTTCTTTCTATAATCAGGGTCACTCATGTCAGTCGATTATGTTGTGACAAAGTCATATGAAAATAGTCGAATACTAATCGGATGTTTCATTCAGTTGACACAATAGTTGATAATGATCTTCTGACTTTTTCAGAAGCCGACTAGAGTTATAGTGTTGAGTCACACTTAATCATCATCTGTTCCAACGTTGATCGGAACTAGGCCTTCGAAAAGATTGCTCCTACGAAGAGATTCTTCTCTGGAGCCCAACTGCCATCGAGCCCTCAGATCCAGATGGCCTTCTGAATCGTGTCCAATCGACCCCCAGACTTCGAGAGTTCTCCATCACAGCGTTCAGAATATCTCAAAAAGCTGGACCCCCAAGTCAAGCGGTCTCATTTGTCTTGTGCAACGAGTAAGGTGCAAGTAGCTCAGGCATTTCCCCTTCCTGTCGAAGTCAAGAGTTATGACTCGGAAAGCAATGGACGTTGGTAACGGGTCCAACTCGAATCTCGGACCAGCAACAGTTGTATTCTGCGCTTGAGACTGGCGTAGACCTGAACCTAGCGCTAGAGATCAGCGGGACTGGCAAGATTTCTCGTGAGAGTGGAATCCTATGCTCAGCCGGTGGATCATGATGTGTGCCTCGTTCCAGCGTGATTTTTCTCTTCTTGATAGTGATAAGAACAAACGATTTCATGAGAACATCAAAGACTTCTCAGACTAGAGCCAGACTAGACTTCTCAGACAACACACCCTGGGATAGCTCTTTTGATCTTGACGGCTGCAGTTCCCCTTTTTGAGTTGTTAAAACGAGCTCGTGGAGGAGGGGGACTCACTGAGTTCAATCAGAGTACAGGCTTATCCATGTATCATGTTTCTCTAACGCTCGCAAGTCGCAAGTAGAGTGCATTCTGGCAAGAGGGGATCCACTGCCTCTGGACTAGCATTCCGATAGACTGATTCTGGTGCTCTCCTACTGTGGTCCAGTGTTCGGCTGCATAGGTTGCCACCATGACGAAACACCCGGACAAATTAATTATCGCTGTGATGCTAATACTCCTATGCCCCTCTTACTACACGACAACGGCCTCCGCCTTACAGATCAAGGTAACTCCGCCAAGTCCGCGCGACAATCCATCTGAAACACAGTTCAGGACAGCCTCCAGCTCGGATGAAACACGTTCGGATCTCTTCTCAGAGCTGACAGATACTCCTTACGGGTTTGACAGCAGCGATCATTCGGCCAATCAAGTCTCACCACCGGAACACATCGATCAAGCTATTCAACTAACCGATGGGCCTCCTCTCAGGAACTCACAAGAACAACAGTTAGCAAAGAACTCTTCGATCACGCCGCAGGCGTTGGATGAGGGTTCTGGTCCATATGATGGGGGCGGTTATCCTGGTTGCGGTAGGGCGCCTCTAAATCGTCTCAGCGGGCCTTATATCATTAATGGCCAGCATATTAAGTATGGTGAATTCCCCCAATACGTTCAACTGCATATCCCTTCGTACTCGGGCCAAATGGGCGTATGTGGTGGTGTGCTTGTGTCGGATAGAGAAGTTCTAACGGCTGCTCACTGTCTCAAAGAAAAAAACAGTTTGAAGCCCTACCACTTAATGAGAGTTATATTTGGTGAAGACTATCTTGATGGCCCGGACCCTCAAGAATTTATGCGACGCGTCAGGAGCGTTTGTGTTTCCACAAAGCATACCTTTTCCAATTTTGGATACGATTGGGGTCTCATAACGTTGTCGAGGCCTGTCCGATTCAACAATTACGTGCAGCCGGCATGCCTGCCCGGCAAACGCCAGAGGATATTAACACGCGGCAGAAATTCAGTTTGCTTCTTGGTTGCCTCGGGTAGAACTAGAATGATCAAATATCCCTTTTCCCATAGCTTTGTCCAAAAGATGCGAGCCGAGAATGTGGCATGTTACGAGGATTTTGGATCAATCGCAAGAGATCGTGTTTGTTACGAGGGACTCTACGATTCATCGATGCATAGCTGTTTTGGTGATTCTGGAGCGCCAATCCTCTGTCTGGATCAGTGGAAACGGTGGACCGTGATGGGCACCGTTTCATATGGCGCCGGTGACTGTGACGGCTCCAGCTCGTCGATATATGCCAGGACGAGATATATTCTGGACGAGATTCGGCAAACATGCCGCAGGGATCTTCTAAGGCAGCGGCCATTGCCCATTGGAGAGTTAACAAGCGAACAGGAAGAAAAAGTAGCCAGAGAGAGAGATACATCCACCAATATATCGGATGATTGACGGGGGTCAGTTGTTCGTTTGATTTTGAGAACTAATCTCGACTTCCATATCGGCTTTATACCCCTATGCGGCTGTGGTTAAGGATGCTCCAATCACCGCGGAAGGTTGCGCTCGAAAACCAAGGGACATGCCACTTGTCGAGGGTGTGAATGTCTCGTGTAAGTTTTCTTACCGGCTGTTGGTCGTTAGGTCTGCATAAGAGTAATCGTGCGGTCACCCCGTCCTCCCCTTGGTCCATCTGATGAGCAAAGGATCGGCGCCTGCCAAGGCTCTAACTGTCCTCAGGATTCAGCTCTGCCCGAAAACATATCAATCTGTTGTCCCACCATAGAGATATCCCCCCTCCCGCAAGTATGGCACCATCACATGGATGGGACTTGTGATTTGTGCTGCTTGGTGCAGTAGCTAGGCAACTGCGATCAGTTGTGATTTCGTAACACCATGCTCTTAGAACTCGACGTAATAATGACCTTCCTTGCCGAATACTTCGGCAAAGAAGGTCTTGCGACCGTCGTCGATCTGAGAATCAAATGAGTAGATCATCTAATTCTGGGAACTCACAACGCCCGTCCCACCAACCTGAGGAAAGCATTTGTTGGGTGAGCTGTCTGGAAGAACAGGGAGGATGCAAGCATCGTTTAGCCGAAGAGCAGCAAAAGACCCCCGATGATAACGGGTCTTTGGGGGGCGGGCGATCAGAAAAGTCAGCAAATTCTTTAGCCAATTGAAAGCTACCGCTGACCAAACTTCGCCTCGATCTTCGACGGTTTACCGTCCTGACTTCCGACTTCCGACTCCCGTGAATAGTAAATGATTGAAATATTTCTAGAATCACACATCCTACGTTTTGAAGCTCAAAGCGGAACCCGCTGCAAAACGAAGCTAGTGACCGATCTACATGGCTCAGAAAACATTTACACAAAATTCTCTTCCATGATTCAGTTGTTTTAGCAACTTGTTTTGAGAACTCATTTTAGAATGGGGCAACGAGTTCAAAGAGCCAAGAAAGGTCAAATCAAAACACAAAGAGAGCTATCTTGAATGAGAAAAAAGAATTGGTCGATCTTGATAGAACCAATGACGTCTATAGCTCGCGTCGAAGCTATGCCCGTATATCTCAATCGATTTTTAGAATATCAATTCCACCCCATCGAGTTCGTGAAAGAATCATGGATTTTAAACCATTTGTATTGTTATGGAATTGGGGTTGTCTCTGGCTACATCCTTCCTTGTTCGATCCTCGCTTGTCGCTCTGCATCGATCCAAGGCATGCCTAGATCGGCAGATATGAATTGAGGGCATCAGACTTGTAGATCAAGGGGTTCACGATGTAAGTTTGTGTGAATCGTTCAGAGCCATCGATCGTAGTCTTCCTCTCGGCCCACATGTCTGTTCGGTTCTCTCTTTGATCCTGATCATTGGGCAGAGGCTAGAGATCATTGAATCGCTGTCGGATTATTATACTAGCGCTCGTTCCATCAATACTCAATCGTGATCAAGCTTAATCCGGCCGTGAGAACTGTAGTAGGCTTCACAGCAAGAGCACAATCTCAACCCAGCTCTTTCGTTGAGGAGACCTAAGATTGTCTAGACTGATTAGTTGTCTAGACTAATTAGCTGACTTGCCACTTCAAATACATTCTCCGAAAGGATAGCAGTTCTTTAGAATGTCTAGACTAATCGAGGTAGAGGCGGCAGAGATTTGTTGCTCATGCATGAATGCAATCGCATGGCGCGATATCATACCCTCGAACATTTTTCTATCGGGGATTTGTCAGACCTTCGGCCAAGAATTGAGTTACGAAGTCTATGACCATGCTTAGACAGACCAAACCAATTCTAGTCCTGATTACAATACTCCTCCTTCATGTGAACTCCAGGTGGCTGTTTGTGCTCACTTCACAAATTGAAGGTAATGCCTCGCTCGTTCCCCAGCCTATTCAGAGGACAAGAAGTCATGACTCCGTGACGGCATCGCCAGAATCGCATTCAGAATCCGAAGATTGCCAAGACGAATCGATTGAAACTGGCGCAGAAAATCCTCCGACTAATCTAGTGCAACAGAAAGATCGCGCAACCACCAGTCAGGAATCAAAAAATGGCACGAACGAGGAGGAATGTGAGGAGGATCAAGCCAATGTTGAGGGGCAATCGGAAGCAATAGATCACAACATAGGCAGTTTAGATGTGAATACCTCAACTAACAAGTCCGACGTTGAATACAGCTCAAGAGCTGCAAAGCGATTGGGAGGACGTCCGAAAAAACCTAGGCCAAGTCCCACCCGTCCAGCGCCCAAGACTCGCCCTCCCAGCTTCACCAAGCGAGCTACAAGCAAGCCTGCTTCAACGGGTCATCCGGTAGCCAAGTCTCCGACAAATAAAACACAATCACCAGTGAAGCAAGACATCAGAAGACCATGGGATACTGGTATTGCGGATCTGTTCCGCCCGAAGGCAAAACTCGACGAAGGCGATGGCTCTACCGAAGGAGCTGGTTTTCCTGGCTGCGGTAAGGCTCCGTTGAATGAACTGACCAAGGGTTACATTAAGAGGGGTCAGATCGTCGAGTATGGAGAATTTCCCCAGTTCGCTGATCTAAAGATCGAAATATCAGGGAGAATGTGCAGTGGTGTGCTAATTTCAGACCGTGAAGTGCTCACAACTGCAGATTGTATGAAAAAAGTCAATCGGCGGGATACTGAAGGTGCCTGGACAACTGTGTTTGGTCAAGGACCTACAACTGTAAAGGGTCCTAATGAGGTTGTTAGAGCGGGTGGTCGAGTCTGTCTCTCTCAAAAAAATCGGAATGATGGTCGCAGATTCAATTGGGCTATTATTTCTTTCATTAAGCCTGTCAAATTCACAGATCATATACAACCCGCATGCCTGCCACGTCCGAAGCAAAAAATAGATACGTACGGCCCTAGTTCATCATGTTATCTGATCTCATCCGGCGAGGTAGATTCCTCGCTCAGCATTGGATGGGTGAACGTACATTTGGCCGAAAACGTCACCAAAATGCGTGTCGAGAATGTTGCCTGCAAGAAGGAGTTTGGTGATATTGATGAAGATCGTGTTTGCTACAAAGGAGTAAACTCTGAATCCGGGACTTGCAAGGGCGATTTAGGGGGACCAGTATTATGTTTGGATTGGAATAGGAAGTGGACTCTGATGGGCTTGTTGTCGTATGGGCCTGATTCATGTATCGGAGAACCACCATCGCCAACAGTCTTCACGCGAATCAGAACTATGCTTGCGGATATGTATGACCAGTGTGGGGCCATTTCGGCGATGCCCAAACGTCTCGGAAGGGCACCCATAAAAGATCCTAAACCTGACCCCTCATTCGGCCCGCCAGCCAAGTTAGATGAGGGCAGACGCTCAATGGATGGTGGTGGCTTTCCCCAGTGTGGAAAGGCCCCTTTGAGCGAGTTCACTAAAGGCTACTTGATCGAGGGTGATCACATTAAGTATGGTGAATTTCCCCAGTACGTGCATTTGTATATCCGCGATCTAGAGGGCGAACTTCGTCCATGCGGAGGTACACTAGTGTCTGATCGTCATGTCCTAACTGCAGCGCATTGCTTCTTCGACGGAGACCAACTACTGGATCCCAAAAAAGCTCGAGTGGTATTCGCCGAGGATTATCTCAATCGCACTGATAAGGAAGAATTTAGCATCGGAATCAACAAAATCTGCATATCCGACAAGACCATGCCGGGTAATCTACGCTTTGATTGGGCCCTGTTATTCTTGAAGACTCCTGTGTTATTCAATGACTACATCCAACCGGCCTGCTTGCCGCGTCCCGATCAGAAGGTCACGACATACGGGCCAAATTCAGTTTGTTTCGTTGTTGGGGCCGGAGCGATTGGAATCTATTGGGAGGGAAATGAGAAGATATACATGAGTACGGAATTCGTTAGAAAGATACGAGTCGAAAATATAGCTTGCACTGGTCGTGAGACTGGACGCATCGATGTAGATCGCGTCTGCTATGCGGGAGCTAATAACTCTGCATCAGACTCGTGCCGAGGTGACTCCGGTGGGCCAGTGCTATGCTTAGATGAGAAGAAAAGATGGACTCTGATGGGCATGGTTTCTTATGGGCCCCCGAACTGCGACGATCCAACGAGATCAGTCTATGGAAGAGTGAGGAATTTTCTCCACAAGATCCGTGAACTTTGCAATGTGGACCTACTCCGGTAGCTAGTGGGTGGCGACCCATCCTCAGGATATGGAATGGTGGCCTACGTGTGACAAATCGTCAAATCTGCAAAATGTATGTTACGTTGCAGCTTATCTAGGCATATCCAACACAAAGTTCGTACCAATAACTCTTGGATGGGAAGTAGTTCTGATAATCTCAGAGGAGATACTCCACCCTTTTGATTTGTGTGGATGGAGCTCTTCGCCGCACTCTATGCGATCGACAACGGTGAGGGAGTATCCCTCCTAGAGCTGCATCCCGCAATAAGAACTCTCGTGTCTGATTTCACACAAGTGAGAGCGAAAGTGAACTATCTGGACCTGATGCTGATCACGTTGGTCCCCCCGACATCGTTGATACGACGTCGACATCGACGAAAAAGTTACGATCAAGTGTATTCCCTTGTGAGTGAAGATTATCAATTGCCCTCAACCCCCAGGTGCCCATTTCTGAGCTGAAATTCAGTCTACAGACATCAACCGATCATCGTCTTTTCTCGGTGAGGAACCTAATTTTCAGACAAGGGTAATCAAGACCATGGCAAGAACTCATTCCGAATCAACATGCAATAAATTCTCTATGCACTTGGGGTTGGAGATTGATGTTGCAAACTTTTTTCGTGAGGATATCTAGTCTCTGTTAAGACTACGGCTTTTCACTGCCGTTGGTCTAGAGTGGAAGTTCGCCACTCTTCGACCAATTCCTATAGCGGACCTATCTGAAGCTAGACTCACAAATAGAGACTTTCGGATCAACTGGGTTATCTCCTAGCGTCCAACATATTAGTTCGCTTGACTCAGTCATATCTATCCATCATAGACTTGATCCCCCAGCTCATTCTCATTTGTTGAGCCACGCCTGCGGCCTGATTATAACCCGTAACTCAGATTCGAAAATCTTTGTAACAACTCTTTTT
>Ga0058701_10003721_pt1 | contig 12169 bp, 7 predicted proteins | sample AgamicOrMae_FD_97039 | JGI IMG/M metagenome (GOLD analysis project Ga0058701, IMG submission 97039) | Agave microbial communities from Guanajuato, Mexico - Or.Ma.e | ecosystem: Host-associated > Plants > Phyllosphere > Phylloplane/Leaf | place: Guanajuato, Mexico | collected 2012-06-04 | reverse complement strand
GGGCTAGGTTGGATGCCTTTTGCCTCGTTCCGCTATCTCTCCGCTCGGCTTGACGACGGAGGGTAGCACCAAATTTAAACCAAAAGGTTGAAAATGCTACCTTAAAAAATTACAGTGTGGTCGTATTTCTTCGCTGTTAAAAGTTTTTGTTTTGATGAATCCTGCAAACTGAGCTAAATTATTATTATTGTTTTGAAAGCAAATTATAAAGATAAAACTGAGGAGGATTAAGTTTGATCAGTTTAAAGAAGTGACTTGAAATGTAAACCTTCTCATATTGATATTACAAATGCCAAGGCATAGATTCTTGTAATGAAAAATACATGCTTTTCGGTAACATTTTTCTTGTTTTAAGTCAAGATATGTCCTAAGAGTAAGACACTTTTGTGCACTGAACTGTTGATCTTTGTAGTGATTGATTAATTCAGGAATACCTGTTCTGGGTCATTGGCAGCTCCATAACTGTAAAATGTGGACGAAAATACTTGAAAGGGTTGATGAGGGGAAAATTGAAAAGTCGAATAAAGTAAGGATCCCAGATTGGCGTTCGCTCGGCAAGCTTGCTTGTTTTCTGGGAGATAATTGGGAATCAAGTTACCTTTTGTCTCGATACAAAGTTGTGAGGTGACTATAAGAGAGGGGGTAAGATATGACATTAAGATTCGCGGGCGCTGTCCGCGCTATCCGCGCTATCCGCGGAAATTAGATGTGAAGGACGAGATATTTATATTTGTCCTTAGACGTTAGCCCCTCGCTCCCCGAAATAAGTGGCGTAGCTGCCACGCCCAGGCCGAGCGGCTCCCCAGTGGCTCCCAAATGGCTTTCAAGTGGCTCCGCGAACACCCAGCATCACCTTGAGCTCTTAGCTGTCTCCAGAGAACTCAATGCTAAAGCCTCCCTGGGGCTGCTGTACACAATTTTAAGCGAGCTTTTGAATGTGTACACCAAAGTTCTGATTTTCCAGCGCAGTGGGAACTTAAAAAAGATAAATAAATATGAATAAATGGAAAGAAGTCCAGGTTTTTGGCTAGAATGATGTTTCGGGCTCGGGTTTGATTCTTATCCCCCATTTTGTAATATTTGGTTAATCTGGTATTATTAGTTAAAATAATGAAAAACTTAGAAGAAAAAAAGAAAAGGTGGTTGTGAAAGTAGAGGGGTTCTTTGCCGTAATTTGGCTACTTTTCACAAGAGAATATCAGTCGCAAGCGTAAGGGTTAGGCGGAGGCTTCTCAATAACCAGCTGACTATTCACACGCGGTTTCATTTCAATTAATATGTTTTAGGTCAGTTTCCGTGCGTTCAAGTCACCTCATTTAAAATGTATTCGGTTGGTTTCCGCGCATTTCGTGCATTTGTTTTGACATAGGCGTGCGGATAGAACTGACCTTTCAATAATGAGGGTGTAAATAGTTATCTTGATAAATTATTAAAATATTTATTGAACCCGTTTTACCTTCAATAACTGAAACACGTATAATTATGATCAATTTTTGTACCGCTCAATGTCGTAAAAGGCTATTGATTTGGGAAGCAGCCGAAATTAAGATAGAAACTTTCGAGTTAGCTCATCGATGGTTTACCAGGCGGGCACAGCTTTTATTTGGTTATAGTTGGGGATATGCCAGCAGATTTTTTGAGCAAATGAATGAGATGGGTCAAGATTTACTTATTTTTTACCGTTTAACCTTTTAAATTTATGAGCATTAATGACCCCAAACCCTGAGTTCGAGATACGTTTTGTTTAGTGCCGTGTGCTTCACTCTGCTGTGATACCGCTAGTCTTGGCGTCGTAATTGCTAAATTTGACCTTGAAATTTTACAGTGTGGTCCCTGTAATTTTCGTTTTGGGACCGATAAGAGTGATTCGAGGCAGGCTCTTGTACGGCCATTTCCCTCAGCATACAGCTCTCTTGTCAGCTCAGCACCTGACGAAAAGTTATCCTTGCTGTCACGTTATCTCGATTGTCGGTTGTGTGGAGAATTGCGGTGGGACCGACCTTGCGCACCGATAAGATATCTTGACCTAACTCAACGTTCTCTCTTTCACACAAATAAGGCTCTCTTAAATCATATCGATTTCTAATTAGCGTTTAAAATTTACTGTAAGAACCGCGTGCCCTTATGTTTCGCATAAGGGGTCGTCCACAAATTACGCAACGTTCTACTTTTTAACTCCCCGCCCCTTTTTTTCGAACGCTGATTCGTATACGTTATGGGGCGTAACATGAACGTAAACCGCCCTCCCCCTGAAGAGCGTTACGTTATTTTGTGTACGACCTTTATGGGCTGTGCCAGTATGAACTTGTCAGCTGTGATTCCCTATCAGCGCTTCAAGTTTACCCTCATTCCTCTTGTAAGTGGCCAGCAACTTTGAATATCGCGCCCGAAGGCCGTTGCTCCTCGCCAGAACTTGAACGGTATTCTTGTAACGCTGGCAAATGTCCCCCTGGCAGGGCGGCCGCCGCGCCGGTCTCTGTGTGCGGCTTTCTCGTTGAGGGTGGTAAGGGCTTCTCGTCATTCGCTGGCGGTATTTTAATAAATCTGTTTTGTTTGTTTCAGACGGGCACATCTCCGGAACTGTCTGGAAAAGTTAAAGGAAATCGTCCCCCTGGGGAGGGACTCTTCTAGACATACGACGCTCGGTCTTTTAACAAAGGCGAAGCGTTTTATTAAGGTATGTATTCATCTTGTCGGCCGTCAATCACACCGTTAGGTGATCATCTTGTCAGGAAGGTTTTGGGGCTCAGCCGGGCTTGAACAAAGCCCTTAAAAATATTACTATGAAAAATTAATTTACGCTGTAGGTGAAGGGACGTAATTTCTTCGTAATGAGAATGGTGATAATGATAGCTAAAGATAGTCTTTTGTGGAATCTCGATCTTTATTACAAATCGGGGTTAACTTAAGACGATTCTTACGTATACACCTTAGTACTGAGTGAGTTACGAGCCCCTGAGGATTTTTGGAAATGACGATGCTGCCCGCTCTACACGAGTGTAATGCGTGTTGCCTACCACGGGCTGAATTCCTTGCTTTTCAGCCTAGTGGACTAGACGCGTGGCACTTGTGCCTTGCAGGTTGTATCGTCATTTCAGAAAATCCTCAGGTGCTCATGACTCATACCGCACAGCCGAGTGGTCAGTAGACCTAAGTTCACTTCACCGAGGTATGTTTCTTACCAAGGTAACACGCTAGATGCAATTCAAACCTTGGTTAACTTGAGCTAGATGCAATACAAACCTACGTAAACTTGGGCTAAATGCAATGCAAACCTTGGTTAACCAGAGCTAGATGCTAAACAAACCTAGGTTAACTTGAGCTAGATGCAATACAAACCCTGCTTAACTTGAGCCCGATGCAATACAAACCTTGGTTAACTTGAGCTAGATGCAATTCAAATCTATGTTAACTTGAGCGAGGTTTTTTGGAAACCCAGATGAACTTGAGCTGAATTAATTTTAGCTGAAGTCAACTCATGATATTCGTATTTTCTCCTCTCTTTTTTTGTTCTGTTTTTCTGTTAGAGAAGAGAGCAATGGCTTTTAGAACCTTAAAATATGGGGCGTTTTCTTTCGGCCAATGCGAAACAATCTTTTTTTTTAACGAAACCGGTGTAAATGTTTCTTGGACGTGGTTGCTGTCATCGTGTTTAGTTTGAGTGATATGTCCGTCGCCTATTGTTTTCTTTGTCGGCCGGCCGGCCACAGTTCGTCCGCATTAGCGCGTCGCTCCGCCTCTCCGGGTGTTGCCTCCAGAAAAGGCTGAATAAATCCGTCGCCCTTATTAATGGAGTCCGTTAGTCATGTCTTGGAGGGAGGAATTCGGAGTTGTAGTGCACCTACCTATCCCCTTTTGCTACCGTGCCGTGCTGAGCCGAGTCGCAATCGCGCGCTCGAACGAAACAGCTTTCTGTAATTTATAGGAAGGCGCGGTGGCTGCAGTAATTCCTCTTCTCGAGCGACTCTGCGGAAGCCCAACAAAACATCCCTCTCGTTCTGTCATTTATTAAAAACCCACCTCCGTCCCTTATTCTACGGCTGCAATATTCGTAGCAGGTAACGCGGTGCCAACTTAAAAGGAAGGAAACTGAAAATTCATACCAGTCTTAGAAAAAATATTAGGGGATTCTTTTTTTTTTCTATACATTCCTAGTAGAAGGTAAGATATCCCACCTCTGTGAACCTAACTTTCTAGTTACCAAGCCTGATACCGCTTACACCTCGGCTTCAGTAATGGCCGCCGAAAAGCGGAATCAGACTGGGCGACAGGTGTGCGGATCATGTTGGCAGTGTTTTGGATCGGTCTCGAGCCGAGAATTTTTTTTTAGAGGTATAATTTCTAAATAATGTATTTTGGTTTAAAATTGAACCGCGTTTGAAAGTATGGTAACTGGAAGCCAGTAAAGTCGAGAAGTCACGTAATCTGGCAACACTGTAATTTTTACAATGGTTGCATATGCATTGAAGCCCACAAGCTACTATTTTGGGCTTTGTCTTCGGAGGCTCAATTTTTAAAATCCATTCAGGCTGCAGCGACTGCAGTCTTCGTTGAGACTCCTATGCTTTGTTAAAACTCCAGTTTCCTTTAGACCTTCATTTGTAAAGGCCCTTAGTTAATCTTTGCAGGTAGCTATTCATCACCTGTCATGTTTCATTTTTAATATATCCCCCCAACCTAGCCCTTCCTAGTGGGACCCTAAACCTGTGGCGAACGAATATCCTTTACTTTGATGTAGCGTTCAAAATAGTTCTACTTTTCATTTTAGTCTTATTTCACTGTAAACTTTCTTTTTTTTCTAGACAGCGACGATTCCCTAATTTGTCTTTAGTGACGAAAAGCGAAAGTCCTATCATAAAGTCAATGAACGATGACATATATTAACGTTGTTACAAAATAAAAAAGTTGTACTCACGCGTCATTACAGTATTCTTTCGTATCCTACATCGATCTATTAAGTGAATTCCACTTGCAAATGCACAACCTTACTCTTACGTAAGACTTTACTTTCCATACACATTTCCACAAACTTTTCACATAAAAATCTTGCCTATTTTTCCATATATAATTGTTAAATTATTCTCTGGTCCCGAATGGGTTTCAAAAATAAAGAAATTGAGCGCAACCGTGGACCTAAATTAGTGGAAAGTCTCAATCAAAATCCGATTCACCCTGTAAAGACGACTCACAGAAGGAGTTAGTTTTTAAGCAACCCTGAGAAATGGGTTGGCTTGTTCTAGAGCGTAGTTTTTACTGATGGCTTTGTTTGGCAGACTTTGGAGAACCAAGAGCGGCGGTCGGCGGTGCACAAGGAGCAGTTACGGAGGGAACAACGCTTCCTGGGGAGGCGCCTGGAGCAACTCGGTGGCTCCATCTACGCGGCGCTCTCGCCAAGCTCTTTAAACAAGAGACGGTCCGTGTCGGAGTGCTCAACGTCGACGGTGTCGAGCACCAGTTCGGCGGCCTCCTCCGCCGGATCGTCGCCTTCCGTGTCCTCCATTTCGGAATCAGGTTGGCACCTCTGGCCCTCCTCCCGTCCTCTTTGGAAGGGTTCGTGTGATATCCTTTTTTTTTTCCTTATTTTTTTAAACTTAGTCCTTGTTTTTTTGGTATAGTTGATTGCATTTGGGCGAATAGCGTCGCGTTTATGCGCACAAGTTGGACGAATACCAACGCGTTTTATTCGCACAAAGTGGGCGATTTGTGTTGCGTCTTATGCGCACGAATCGGGCGAATACCAACGCGTTTTACTCGCACAAATTGGGCGAATAGCCTAAACGAACACGAATTTATGTGGAGACTCAAACACATGTCGGGAGCCGAAGAATGTCGGGTGAATTCACCGTTAGCCCAGATAAACTTTTATTTTTCTTTCAAAAAAATATTTCAATTTGACATTTGTGAGATAGTACATCGGAAAATATGAAACTCAAATTTTATTTTCGTTGTAATATAGCCCAGTTGCAGTTTGGAGCAGTGTGGAGCTGTTTCTTTTTAGATATCTTAAGATGTATTCTCAGGTGATGAGAAATTTTTATCAGACCCCTCCGACAATTGACAATTAAAAATTTTTGGCACCGAAGTGGTGTTGACGCCTTTTTGGAGCTGCTATGAGTGGCCTTCGCAGGAAGCGCCAGCGATTCATTAAAGATCAAATGTCGCGAGACGTATTTTCTTCTCTTTAAAAAAATATATGTCAACAATACTTCAGGCTGATTTTGTACCCGGTATTGGCCAGCAGGCATTCTTCTTTAGAGACGTCAACTTGGGAACATATTACAGTTGTTGATTTTAATGCGGTTACTTTAATTGATCGTCGAGGGCGTTTTTGAATGACATGTAACGTTTGTCATAACTTCTTAATAGCTTTGCGAGCAGCGTTCAGTAGCATTCACGTGTAGGGAACGGGTCAAGACCATGATCAGTAATTCGCGAGCGATTATCGAAATCCTCAAAATCATTTCATTTGATCATCAGTGTATGTTGATTTCGGGCTCTAACTCCCAACAGATCTTCATGCTTGAATTATTACTTTTTCCGTTTGTTTAGTGACGGAAAACGTCTACTAATGTGTGTTTTTGCAGTCAAGATTTACTGTGGGGCCGAGGTGTGTGAGAGACTAATGTAATGTTAAAGACAAGTTCCGTAAATATTTGCCACTTCCTAAATCGATGCCAGGGGCCATGGAAGGAAAACCCTTTAACCCGTTTAAGCGGGTTTTGCTGTTTTCCGTCTTTCTCTTGCCATCGTCAATGTCTTTAGTGAGAAAAGAACGTCCTTTGGCCTATGCTAGTACTCCTATTTTTACTACCTTGTAGTTTATGGTTACCTTCCAGCAAAGTTTTCAAGTTTTTCGCTCATGTTACGAGGTAGTGTTTTGATTTCGAAAAGCAATGTGTTTTTGGGTTTTAATACTTCGTTTTCTGGGTTCAAGGGCGTCCTGGTTTTAGAAAATGTTGTAGACTTAATAATGTCGGTACACCTGATTGATGAGTGCTACCACCTTGTGAGCGCTATTGTCTTGCTCTCCGCGCGGAGCTATAAGCTGAGTCAGTCTCCAGATTCGCTCTTGTCTGGCCGGTTGGGAACCAAGCCTCTGGATAAACTGTGAACCACCATTCGTGTCATCACTCTGTCAGCCACCCACTCCTCTGGATCATAACAGAAAATATGCTGGCACTTTGCGGGTTGCTAAATTCAAGAATGCGTTTTAAGTATAGGATCGGTTTTCAGAAATTTTGTTTCCCTATTTTTAGCCCCAAAACTCGTTTGAAAATACCTGGCAAAGAGTTTCCTGGAGCTAATCCTCAAAATTCCTTGAATACTCGCACCAACCCAACAGGTTGCTCTCGACTCATATATTTACTCAACTACCAAAACCTTAAATTGTCGTTTTCTGCGACCTGCACAGTGTTAAAAGCAAAAATTCGCTCAGTTCCAACTTACCATACCCCAAAATTATAATCAAGCAATCAGGTATTTTTTTCGCAAACTAAACGGAATGTCCGTATACATATTGTGGAGGTTGTACTCATTCGTCGGGCAGTCAAATTTTGGACAGTTTGGTTGAAACCGTATCAGGGTACAGTGGAATCTCGGTTATACGTCCAAGTCGGGCCTCAAAAGTTTGGACGTAGAACTGAGAGGGACGTATAAGTGAAAATAATCTTCCGTATAACGCCATGTAAAGTATTCTGGATGAGCGTATAACAATTGGACGCACAAACGAGTGAGACAACTGAGAGACGTATAACTGAGACTCTACTGACTTTTGGCCGAGCTCGTGAGGTGAAGTGGGTCTTGAAAGAGGGTTGCTGTGCGACGTGCTTACGTGTGTTCTCTTGTTTCAGACGAAGTGGATGTCATTGGCTACACGAGCAATCACAGTGATACTGACGATCATTCGAGCGTGCAATCTGCCTCTAGTGACAGTGGGGTCGCTATGTCCACCAGCCGCCTCACACTCTCTGAAATGGAGATGGTCTAGATAAGGTAAGATGGACATTTCGGACGGAAATCACCTACAAGGATACCCGCTTAAAGTATTCGATTTGAAGGACTTATTTTAAAAGGATCTTTCAATTACCATATCAGTGGAAAGGTATCGCCGTGCGATTCGTTATATCGCAAGTAAAAGGTATATCTGAAGAATAACCTAAAGTACGATGAAAATTCAGTTTTCCTTTGGTCGCAAAGCAGGTGTGGGACTTCATTGAACGGTTATTATCTAATATTGCTTTATTTGAAAGATACAAGTTTGAAGTCGCACTAAACCATGAGTTATATAGATCATAATTAGGATTGTAATATCTTTTCAGGGGTATATTTACAGCAATATTTGCGTTTGAAGTTTTTGGAACCTTCGCAGATCTGATTGAGGCCTAAATAAATCCGGTGGGAAAAGCCGCCATGATTTTCATATGCTTTGTTGATCGTTTATACGAAATTTTTGCATTTCACTGGATAATGATATTTTTTTCGTTAATATATGAATTGTTATTTTAGACGTAAAAGTTGAAACTAATTTGCTTGTTTTTACTTAAAATATCTTGCTGTCTACGTGGAAGGGCGAGGGAACACTATAAAGCGGGGAGGAAAGAACCAAAATTATCTTTGATAGTTATTGATACGAATTCAATAAGCGTCTTGCTGCGTCTCCCGTTGATTCATTTTTTTTTTTTACAAGGGGGAGGAGCGATGGAGAGAAAGTGAGGACAAAGCAAAGAAGAATTGGTGATGGGTGGCAAACGGTATTGTGGTTGCGGCGTTCGCCGCGTGGCGCGAGATTACGAATGCAGGGAACTTATTTGGTTAGGGCGATGGCCACATGGAATGGGATGGATGTATATACATTGCTGAGGAGCGAGCGAGAGAGGGAGGGAAAGGAACGGGGAATCTCCTTAAGATGGTGTTGAAGTTGTGTAATATTTGTCGTGGCGCTGGTGGTGTGCTGATGATGGTTGTTTTGTTTGCAGGTAGAGGCACTTGCGACGAGGAAAGGAGGAGAAAGGGAGAGGGGAAATAGGGAGGGGGAGGGGGTTAAGCAAGCAAAAAGGATAGATAGAAGAAAGAGTGAACCTGCGCGGATTCGTCCGTTCCGGTCCGGTATGACCCAGCGGTTGGCCCACCCATCGGCCTGCCCGCCCGCCGCCCGCCTGCCCGCCCGTTCGCGCCAATGGCGTTCGCCCGCCCACCCGCCTGCCCGCGCGCGCGCCCGTTGCGCGCGCCCGTTTGTTGCGTCCGATCCGACCCGATGTTGTTTCGGTTGGGCAACGTCTTCTCACGTCTAGTCAGCAGGAAACTTCTTGTCTACATGCCTGCATCGCATTCACAATGTAAATTATTTAGTATATAAATTGTACATATATTTTTTAAAGAGTATAAATGCTATTTTATCTGCAGCAGGTGGATCAGAGATAGGCGAGGCGTCTGATGTTGTTTTATTTCTTTGGAGATGAGTTGACGAATTTTTGTTTTTGTAAGTAAATGTAAGTTGACGTAAGCATGCATGCCAGCCAGCAGGCAAGCATGCCGTGGACAGGCGGATTGCCGCGCAGCACTCGGCGTATTTTTTTATCGTTTATCGGAGTAAGTTAGTGTCGTCTCCCAACCGTTGGGGCCCGACGTTGGGGCCCAACGTTGGGACCCGGCGTGGGGACCCAACCCAAAGAACTGCACATGACATCCAACAGGACGAGCAACAGGACTAGTGAACAAAGTTTGACGGACTGAAAAGAACGATGGCGTGGCTTGCAATGGGAGTGACCTAACAACGCACAGTCCAGTTCTCTGGGAATAAAACAAAACCAACAAAAAAATGAACAAAACATAAAATGGTGTTAATAAAAAAAAATGGTATTGTAGATGGTGGAATTTGTAAATTGCGTACGTTGTGTACAAACTGAAGTACCAGTACCGCGGAAGTTTGACTGTGTAAGTAATGAGGCCCGCTGCGCTGTCTTAGCGTGCCGTGCCAGATCTCCGCTCCCTGTTAACAGGACTTTCTGTCAAGCGTTCAAAGAGTACAAATTCTCGAACATCCCTCATGATAGTGGGAAGTTTTATTTTTTTCTTTGTGAACTTGGGAGTTTCAGCATGTAGCCTGTATCAGACATTGCAAATCACTTTTATTCTCTTCCTCTCCTTCTATTAGGTTTAAGGGCAAATTTCGAGTAATGAATTCGCTACATGCTGAAACGCATCCTTGGTTTAGGACTGATCGTTATCAGTTGACGTGAATCTGTATTGTACGTGAGACTGACATTATGATGTATGTATGAATGAGTAGAGGAATGAATGAGACACTATGAGCGAGCGCTCGGTACGGTAGCAAACCACCAACAGTGAAATAGTGGATGTTATATGTGAGCGAGCGAGCGAGATAGAGAGAATCTGTCGTGAGCGTTTGTGTGCCTGCCTGCCTGATGTGAGAGACAGATGTGTGTTTAGGATAGCATTGGAAAGAACAGTATTGTGCGAAGCATAGCCCACATACTTGTCCACCCAGCCAGCCAGCAGGGGCCGAGCCGAGCCGAGCTGAGCCGTGCCGAGAGCCCAGCCGACATGAGTCATGTTCGGCTGGGCGGTGCCGAGGCGAGCCGAGCCCCTACTCATACATATATAAATAAATACATGAATTAAATTAATTTAATATATAGAGACGCCAATGGCGACTATTCCAGATTGGACGTTCGGTGTGTGGGCGAACCAATAATGTGCATTGCAAGAGCAGTGCAATCGGATCGTCGGTGTGATGAGAGCTGGAAAGGAAGAGAGAGACAGGAGGCAGTCTCCTACTTTCAACTAATTAAATTTGCCCGCTTCTCTAGCCACTGACTCCGACAACACAAAGACGCTATTCTGTTCGTTCCTTACCAATTTAGTATATGTATACATATATGGATATGTCGGTACGCAAGACTATGGAACATATGCGTATATCTATATGTGTACTTAGGAATATATAAACAAGTAATATTAATTTAAATATGTATGTGTAAAGCTTTGGAAACATCCATCGCTGGCTGAATAAAAGCATCTTTTTTATGGTCCTGACGCTCATTAGGGCGTGAAATTTCGTTAACAAACGACATTTTCGAAACCCTTTTTAACCAATTTCTTAGTATGAAAATTATTCTTGGTCTAGTTGCATTCATACATCCCAAATCGTACTGTACTCTAATTTGGGTTCTTTTTAAGTAGAGGCAATATGAATGATACCAGTATTGTGAAAAGAAAAAAAATAAACAAAAAAAATGCTCCTTTCCTATGCTTTTAGAACGATCATTTAATATGTGGTGTATTTTAGAGACCCTTTCCCAGATGTGCAATGCTTCGACAAAGCATTGAGAGATTCTTGTTGTTGAAGAAGTGAAATGCTTTGTGACCCAATTACTAGGATTGGCTGGTGGACAGGGTACAGGGAAACTAGCGTCTGTTATTGACGCAAGTTGGGGAGATCGGAAGGGTGGTTCCGAACCCTCCCGAATGGTGGCACACCGAGTGTGAAACCTGGACGGAGGGCCAAGGGCTCGTGGCGATGTCTGTTGTCCTATGTCTCGCCATTCCGGAAGACTACCTTCCCTAAATACCCAACTATCGTTTGGATACAGGAGGAGTCGAGTCGAAACGGCAGACTGGGTCAGTGGACCTCCCTGAGCCCCAGGATTGGAACCTCCTACGCTTATCAAATGAAAATGTACACCCGACGAACTTGAGAATGTATGATGAAGAAAAAACTTATTGTACTGTAAATATAACGTGGAACTATTCATATTGCATTGTTTTGTTCTTAATCATTTTCTCAACTCGACAAAGAATAAACGTTTGTGTAATATAAACGACTCAGTTTGTCCTTTTCCGTTTCCGTCGAGCTGTGAATATTGGCTTGATGCACGGAAAGCGGCAGGTTTCCAACGGCAACCGAGGCGAAAATCGCCGACGCGAAGTAATGCTGGATTACGTGTAATGTAGCATGACCTGCGCGCGCATGTCAAGTCTCGCCGTTTTAAACCAAGTCACCTTGAAAGACAAACTCTTTTCGCTAACAAGGGAACGATCCAAGGCCGAAATCTTTAATTTCGATGAAACCTGCTACATTCGACAGAAGACCCCTCAGACTAATTTTAGAGCCATTCAAAGTCGGCCCAAAGTTGGCGGAAGTGGGGGT